>Ga0209297_1000283_pt1 | contig 34023 bp, 41 predicted proteins | sample S_130805_MF_Meta_FD_187322 | JGI IMG/M metagenome (GOLD analysis project Ga0209297, IMG submission 187322) | Freshwater microbial communities from Lake Simoncouche, Canada to study carbon cycling - S_130805_MF_MetaG (SPAdes) (version 2) | ecosystem: Environmental > Aquatic > Freshwater > Lake ...
CCACCGAGGTGGAGCCAGCAATCGCCACCGTCACGGTGAGCGCAGTCGAATCGACCGTGTTGTCCTGTGCCTCGGTCCAGTCAGGCTGCGTGGTCTCAGCCAGGTCGGCAACCTCAATCTCAATCGAGGGCGAGCTGGTCAGGGTTATCATGGCGATTCCCATGCCATAGGTCTGCTGCGCATCGAGCACATCTGACAGTGCAAAGCCCGGGTCGTAAGACACCTTGGCAAGAGCCGTCGTGGCCGAGCTCAGGGGACCAGCAGCAGACAGTGCGCAGGCCGTGCCGACCAGAGGAGGAGTGTAAACGTAGGACGGAACTAACCCTGGGGAGGTTACCGAGCCGACAGGCTGCCACTGGCCCTTGATGGACCACTCCACCATAATCTTGCCGCCGGCCTCAAACGAGAACTTGGGGATGCACACGCAGCCGCTGGCCGAGTACTTCTTGCCCGTCGGGGTTTCCTCGTACACGATGGTAAAGGTCGAGGCCGAGTAAGCGTTAGACGACCGACTTGCCGCGATGTCGTAGATAGCCTGGCTGCTGAAGGTGTAGTCCTCGGCGGTGCCTGTGACCTTAAACGGGCAAGACCGAAACAGGGCATACAGAGGCGTGGTCAATGTGCCAAAGTCGACAGTGAAGTTCTGGGCAGTGCCAAAGTTCCACAACAGCTCGGTCGTGAAGCTGATGTCCCAGCCGATGCCGCCCGTCTTGGCTGCCAGCTCACCACCGTAGGGAGTCATAATGTCAGCGCGACGGATGATGCCAGCGCCACGAGGCGTGAACTTAGGCGTGCCAACGGTCGGCACAAAGTCTGAGCCGGCAGGTGTGACGAGGGTGCCAGGCGTGACCTCGAGCTTGATGTAGACGCCGCTTGTGTTACTCGCATTCAATACTTGAGCCATGGTCTACCTCGCTATGCCCCGTCGTTGATGGACGAGTATTGTTGCTCGAACAGTCTGCTGTATCACTGTTTGCCCCGTGTCATCGAGGCCGACCGCAAAGTCAGTCGGTGTCACACCTGACCCGGGCAGGCAGTTAAAGATGCCCGTTTGCACAAAGGCCGGTGTGTTCTGATTGCGGGCGTCGTAGTTGACTAGGCCATACACAGGCGAGGTCAAGATGATGAGGATGCCCTCGATGTAGGCACGCAGGCAGGTCTCGTAGACCTCTTCCGTGAACGGTGCCGTAGTCGACAGAGGCTGCGCATCACCGAACCCATCGTAGTAGCCCCAGTCGGCATTCACCGACACCTCGAGCTCGTGCACCTGGTCCATCGCACCGAGCGCGTCGATAATCTCGCTCGTGGTGCGCAGCACGCTCAAGCCAAAGGCAGGCTGCTGCTCGGCAGTCCACTGTGCACGACGGCTCGTGTAGATGTTGGTCGTCAGAGGCGATGGCAGCCCCGGCACGCCCATGCCAGCCAAGAAGGTGGCGTCACATACCGTCGGCCAGTTAGCCACCACCAAATCGCGCGCTGTGTTGCTCGCTACCTGTGGGCCCCAGTAGAGCTCGGCACTCATGGCTTGCCTCCAACGCTCATCAGGTAACGCACCGCAAACTCGTTGCTCGTGATACCGACCTTGGAGCCAGACGCCTGCATCATCGCCAGGCTCTTCATCGCATCGCGCACCGCGTCAATGAACGGGTCGCCAAAGCGCACCAGTGGCCGCTTAGGGGTAGGGATGGTCACCGTGCCACTCTTCTTGCGAGAGGTGCGACGCGTGTATGCTCCAACGCCCTTGTCGTGGTTCTCAGCATAGGGCACCGCGCTGCCCAGCTCGACCTTGTTGCCGGTCACAGTGTAGACGTAGTTGGGGTCGTTGACCAAGCAGAAGCTAGGCCAGAGCCTCTCCTTCTCTGCCTTGGTCTGGCTCTGCGGCCGAGCATTCCAACGCAGGATGCCGCCTGGCTGTATCGTCTTGACGCCAAGGGACCACCGCTTGATGGGGAGCCAGTACCGCTGCTCCTGCCGAGTGTAGCCCGGCCACTTAGGACCCGTGCTGCTGCCCTGCGTGGCGAACATCACACGACGGCTCTCGGCCCATGCCAGGCTCAAGGGGCTGCTCTTGTCGCCCCAGAACTTCTGCCACTCGCCTGCGTTGCGGATAGCCGCCTCGAGCTGGTAGACGCCCTGATGGCTGTTGTCCTTCATGGTTATCTTGAAGCTGCTCATGCCTACATCTTATCGGTGTTGGCATTCACTGCAAGCCGAGAACCGCTGTTGAGCGTCTTGAGAGTAATCTCGGCCGTGTAGTCAGCATTGCTGTGCAGGATGTTCGGTGCACTCGTGCCTGTCGGCCGCGTCGTGCCCATGTCGCCCGGCAGCTTGCGCAGGCGGTCCATCAGGTCGTAGGCCTGCTTGTCCCATTCATCGGCCGCCGTGTTGCTGTTCTGGTTACGCATGCGCACCACATCAGCCGCCAGCTTGAGCAGGATGTACCTGCCTGCCATCCGATACATCGGCAGCGTCGGCTGCGCATTGAGGCCCTGCGGCGATACACCCATGCCCTCGAGGAAGCCGTTGATTTCGGCTGCGTGGTCCTCGATGATGCTATCAGCCTGCGCTGACGTAGGCGTGCTATCGTTGGCAAACGCTATCTTGGGTAGCAGCCTGCCAATGTCGGCTCGCACAATGCCAAAGGTGTAAATCGCCATGGTGCCTCCTTGAGTAGAACTGGGCGGGGGGATGAGCACCCAGCCCTACTCGAGAAGGGCGAGCCGTAGCCCGCCCCCGTCAATGGCCTACGAGAGGCCGGTAGCGAGACGGGCCCACTTGTTGGCCGTGCCGCCAAGGACGGTCACGCCAAAGTCGGACTCGACGTACATGCCAACGCCAGCCGGGTTGAATGCCGAGTAGCTGAAGAGCTGGCCGAGCGCCGCGTTGGGCTCCGGCGTCATCGTCTGAAGGAAGCCAGAGTCGCCATAGGCCTCGGCAACCTTGAAGAGCGCGACGTTGCCCGTGGTCATGACAACCGAGCCAGTCTGAGTGGCGATGGTCGGCAGGTACTGCGGCATAATCTTGAGCTCAAGCGGGACGATGAGCTTGCTGCCAAAGAACGAGTTGAGCTGGCTCATGTCCGACGAACCGGCACGGTACTGAGCAGTGCCGTCCGACTTGGACGCGATGCCGTAGCCCATCTGGAACACTTCGTTTTTCTGCATCAGGATGTTGGCAGTCGCAAGGTTGCAGACCGCAACCCACTTGCCGCTCTCGATGTCGCAGCCGTCAGCAGCCGACGCCAGGAGGAAGTCGTTGAAGTCCTTCTGAAGCGTCGCAGCAGCCGTGCCGCCACCAGTGACAGCACCGGTGCTGGCAAAGTTGGCCGTGTCGTTGAGCGCAGCGCCGACAACCGCAGCGTGCAGCTGGGCACCCTGCACCGCGAGCTTCTCGGCATAGCGAGCCTGGATGTCCTCGCCACGACGGGCGAACTCCTCAATCTGCTTGAGAGTGAGAATCTGGTGGCCCCAGCGGTACAGGCTGCTGTTGTAAGCGGCCGAGGTCACACGAAGGCCGCCCGGCATCGCGGGGGTGTCGTAGTTGACCGGCTGCGGCACCTGATTGCTGACAGCGCCCGCGCCAGCCTGGAGCAGCGCGTCGTTCTCAGCGAAGTAATGGTAGTAGCCCTGACGAGTCTCGACCTTGACCACCGGCGAGAGCTCGGCCGCAACCTTGCTCGAGGAACCAGTGCGGAAGAGCGAGATGCGCTGGAGGATACCAGGACGCAGACCACCGGTGTTTACACCAACTGACGGGAAAGCATAAGCCATGACGAGACCTCGAGGTTGAGCACCCTAGGGTGCAGGTTTGTTACTTAGGGTGCGACGTACTGCACGACGGCAGGTTGAAACCGCATGAGGCACTGCTGGCCAGACGCAGCGTCGGTCAGGGCATAGCCCCAAATCCAATCGTTTTCTGCCGCTGCAACCTGCGCCAACGAAACAAACGTTCCGTCTGCATCGCTGTTGTCGATAAGGAGGAATTCGCCAGCACTGACCGTGCCGTAGGTGCTGATGAGAACCTGCACCACGCAGCCGAGCTGGTCCACGAGCTCGAGCGAGGCGTCACCGATGGACGACGGGTAGGTGCCCGGCGTGAGGCTGTCAGTGCCCGTCACGATGATGCCGTAGGGAACTCGACCCGACGTGTCAGCAATGCTCACAGTGTTGGCGATAGGGTCACCGTCGTAACCAAGGTACACGCCACAACCTTCACGGCTGGTCAGGTCCTGACCAATCTGGTTGATGATGTTCGGTGTCTTGTATGTCGTTGCGCCAAGAGCCATGGCTTAGACCTGCTTGATGAACGGCTGAAAACGCATGAGGAACTGCTGGCCCGACGCGGCTGCCGTGAGCGCGTAGCCCCAAACATACTCACCGACGGTCCCAGCGCCTGCGATGAACGCCGCGTTGCCGTCGACCTGGAGCGAGTCGCCAATCGCAATCGTACCGCCAGCACCGACCTGCACAACGCAACCGATGGCGTCGACAATCTCGAGCGCGCCAGCTGCAATCGGGCCGGTGTAGGTGCCATCAACCGAGGCAGCGCCAACAACGACGATGCCGTAGGGCAGCGAGGTCTGCGCTGTGGCAAGGCCAATCGTGCCCTGCGCAGTCAGCGTCACGCCACGACCTTCCTTGTCGGTGAGGTCGGCAGTGATGTTGGTAATCTGATTGGGGGTCTTGTATGTCAGGGGTCCGAGAGCCATGGTCAGTCTCCTTGCCCGTCATGGGCAGTTGGTTGTTAGTTGCTACCGCGAGTCGACTTCATCTCGAGCACCGCGTCAGGCGCCTTGCCGAACGAGAGCCACGAGGCAGCGAGGCCGACCGTGATGCTCTCCTTGCTCGCAAGCTCCGTGATGAGCTTCCACTGGTCGTCGTCCGACAGGTTCGCGAAGTGCTTGCTGCCCGGCTTGAGGGCCTCACCGAGGTTCGCCTCACGCGAGCCAACACCAACCGGTGCAATCGTGCGAGGAGCAGGGGCCGACGGCTTGACCGTGCTGGCAGGAGCGAAGTCAGCGAGCATCGCCTCAAACTTGCCCTTGCCGGCAACGAACGCGTCAGCAAGCATCGTCTCGGTGGCCGAGCTCACCTTGCGGTTGCCAAGCGAGGTGCGAACATGAGCCAGTGCAGCAGTGCGCTTGGCGACCGCCAGCTCACGCTTGAGCTTGATGACCTCAGACAGGAGAGCCTCGTCGTCCTTCGGCTCCTCCTCGATGGCCTCGTCCTTGACCTCGTCGACAGCCTCCTCGATGCCCTTGGCCCTCTCGAGCTCGGCAATCGCCGCAGCCTCAATCGCCTCGGCCTCCTCGTTGAGGTCGGGGTTGGCAGCATGCGCCTCAGAGTGCATCTCAGGGAACAGCTTAGCCATCAGAGCAGCAACCGCCGCCTCATCAAGGCCAGCCTCTGCACAGTAAGCAGCGCAATCATCTTTGGTCATCGCCATGTCAGCACCCTCTGAAAGTGATACGCCGCGCATGTCTGCAACGGGCACCTGTTGATTTTTGATTTGGGGGATGGTCACGAAGCTGACCTCACCGATGGCAAACGGGTAGCTGGGGCTGTCGTCGAGCTCAGTGCCTGCCCATGCCCGGATGTTGGGCGAGACATAGGGCACCTCACCCGCATCGAACGCTGCTGCCCACTTGGGGCTCGTGATGTCGAGCCCGCCGTAAATCATGCGCGAGCTCGGCTGCTTGATGCCATGCTTGGCCGCCTCGGCCTTGGTCAGCACCACGATGCGACGCAGGTAGCCAGCCGCCGTGCCGTCCTTGTTGTGCTCCACCGCAATCGCAGGGGCATAGTCCGACAGCCAACGCTCGAGAGACTCGACCGCGTCATCGAACCGGAACTGCAACTTGTCGGCATCTGTCTCGGCTGCGTCAAAGCGCCAGGTAGTGCCATGCGCGTTGATGCTGCCCTCTGGCAACAGAGACACCCAGCGAAGCCCGGTGTCGTCACCGAGGTTCACCTGCTGAGTCTTGAGCTTGAGACGGGATGCACGCATGCCCACCTCTTTGCACCCTATCTCAAGCCACTTCTACCCCCTTGCACTGCGGTAGTGCTGTGCTAGTGCGACAACCGCTGCGCTACTGCGGCACCATCAACACGGGCGGTATTCTTTTGGCTACTCTCACCAGACGACAACGCATGGTCCTCGATGCTCTCCTCATCTGCCATCGAAAGCCGAGCATGCACCCCTCCCCTCGCTGGCTCGCAAACCACATCGAGCACTGGGGCGAGAAGGCTGTCAGAGCAGACATCGCCAACCTTATCGCTCTTGGACTAATCGAGGATGTCGAGGTCGGCACCGGCTCGGCTCCGTCAAAGTACAAACTCCACCAGTGCGACTGCACCTACTGCACCTCGAGGCCCTCATGACCAAGCCCGCTTTCAAGCCATGGAACCTGCCCCTCTCGGCCGAGGCTAAGGCACGCGCCATCAGCCACATCAACGAGCGGCACGAGATGCTCCTGGCACTCGGTCCCGTCGCCTTTGCCGCCATGGGCAGGCACGACAAGGCACGCTATGCCCACATTCAGCTGCTCAACCATGGCTACGATGCCCAGCTCTACACCGAGCCCGTGCCCGACTAGCGCGAGTAGATGGCAAACCAGCCGCATCTGCATCGACCCGCGCCACCGAGGCAGTTGGGGTCGGGCAACGGCGGCAGCTCGAGGCCAACACCCTTGGTCACATAGTCCGACACCTTCACTCGCTCGCCCGTGTCAGCAGCTGCACAGATGCTGCACCGCTTGCCATCGGGGATGCTTGACCGCACCACATAGGTCGGCACCGCGCCAACCGCCGTCGGGGCCTGTGCATACGTTGCAGTGCGTGCTGCCGCCTCTACCATGTTCCGGCTATCTCGAGCCGAGTCAAGCAGGCCGAGCGGCGTGATGCGGCTCATCCATGTGGCTGCGTCGGCACCGGCTAGCAGCGCGTTCTCAACCTCCGTCTGCACGCGGTTGCAGATGGTCTCGGCCGCCGTCTGTGTCAGTGCCGCCGCTCGAGCGAACTGAGCATTGCTCATCGTAGCCATGGCTGCGCTTGCGTCTGCTACCTCGGCCGCTGGCATCGTGTTGGCAGGTGCATCAGGCAGCGACTTGCGCGCCTCGTCCAAGACATCGCCCTCGACAGCCGTGCGGAGCTGGGCCGCGTTGTTCGATAGGCTCTGGTTGTAGAGGTCCAAGAACTTGGCATAGATGGCATCGCGCTCGCCTGCCTGCCAGCCGTTCTTGAGAGCCTCCTTCACCGCGCCTCGATGAGCCGAGGCAATCGCCTCAATGCTCATGCTCAGCTTGGCGTCGAGGTCCTGGCGTGACTCGGCCAAGGTTACCCAGCCGACCACGAGCTCCTCTGGCCGCAGCTCACGAGGTGCCAAGAACTCTTTGCCGTCGCCTCCGACTACGAGGACGCCTTCACCTTCGCCGTCGCTCAAGTCGCCGCTGCCCTCGATGCAACCCTCGCCTAGCCGTGCTGCCCGGTGATGAGCTGCCGAGGCATAGGCCATCATTAGACCACGCACCCACTGCTTGCACTCGTTGCCGCCTCGCAGCTGGTACGAGTGATAGCAGGCGCCCTTATCAGTAAACGACTTCGTGCTGGCTACCCTCGGCAGCGTTGCACTAAACCACTCTGCCAAGCGCATCACCCGGGACCATGCCAACCGCTTGCCAGCTGCGAGGTCACGAGCAATCAGCAGCGCCTCGCTGTCAGAGGTCTTGCCCTTGCTCACCGCACGATGAGCATCGAGCGCCGCAGCTGCTGCCGAGCGCACCGAGTCGGGCACCACCACATCGGGCCGCTCTGCAAGCGAGGCAGACAAGATGGTGGCTGCCTCGGCCATCATCGTCTCGCTGGCCGCCGTCGACACTGGCTTGAACGCGCTGCTGTCGCCAATCGTCGCAGGCACCTCGATGTTCTCGCCTACCTGCACCTGTGGCACCGCCGCCGCCGCCGTATCTGGCGAGGCAGGGGCAGTTGTAAAGGATTCCTTTACAGCTGGAGCCGCTGCCATAGGCTTGAGCATAGCCAGCTGAGCAGCAATCATCGAGTCGGCCGTCGTGCGGCTCATGCCTGCCGAGACCAGCAAGAGAGCAGCCGCCTCTGGTGCAAGAGGAGCAGGGTTGGCAGGCGTTGCCACCAACATGCCGAGCACCTGCTGCGCAATCTGCAAGGAGCCGGCAAGCAGCGGGGCAGGCGTCTCCGCATTGACCTCGACACCCTCCTGCACCGGCAGCTCTGGCGCGCCAATCACCTTGCGTGCCCATGCCTCGTCGCCCGGGCCGCGTGTCAGCAGACCCGCCTGGACACCTTGCACATACGCTGCCCAACCGTCCATGCCCGTCGTCATCTCGGCCGACTGCACCTGCACTCGAGGCAGCTTGCCAGTGTAGCCTACGTCCTTCGCAAGCCACTGAAACATGCCCCGGCTTGCACGGTCAAAGACGTTGTTGAGCCACGCCTTGGCCTTGCGACCTGCTGCCCCGTCGAGCGTCTCGGCCATCGCACGAGAGCCGAACTGAGCAATGCCTGCCAGAGGCGCGTTGAGCTTCTTCTCAATCTGGCGGTCCCAGTACTCGAGCTGCTCAATGATGGCAGGTGGAGTGCCAGAGGGGTACCGCATCTCAACGTCGACCTGCTTAGGCCGCAGAAGGTACTTGCGCTGGCCGTCGCTGAACTGCTGACCAAACGTGTTGAACGCGTCGATGTCGTCCTCGGTGACGCTCGGCTCGTAGGCGATGTCCAAGAAGCCCCAGCTCAGCTGGTTGTAGATGCCTGCGTTGATGGCAATCTGCTTCCACAGCTCGAACGGCTGCAGGCAGTCACGCAGCATCGACCGGCCCTCGAACTCCATCGCGCCGGCAGTGCCGTAGACCGTGTGCACCAGCTGGTTGGCATCAAGGTCGTCATAGCCGTTAGGCGTCGAGAACCGAGCGCCACCAAAGAGGTGACCGTCGGGACGCCACAGCATGACCGCATTGTGTGCGACTGGGTACCACTCAATCTGCGTGTCGTTGAGCCGACGAGGGAACATGAGGCCAAAGCCCATGAACGTGTCGAGCAAGGGGTAACTCCACAAAGCAGAGCCGCCCTCAATCATCCCCTCGTACACCACCGCATCCTCAATGGTTGCAGCTCGGCAGAGGTCCATGAACGCCAGCTCCTCGGTGCCAGGAGCGCGGTTGTGAGTCCACACCACCTCCTTGGGCAGAGCCGAGCCCTCGTTGATGGCCCAGTAGCAAGCAGAGGCAATGCCGACGTGCGTCTGCATCATCTCAGCATACTTGCCCGGTAGACCGCCAACACCTCGGCGGTCCATCGGCAGGAATGTCAGATTCGGGTCGGCATCAGGCAGGCCACCTCGAGCGTTACGGGCGCCAGACATGTTGACGCGGGCGCTCGCTTGCGCCGCCGTCATCGGTATCACTCCGTTAGCCAGTACCGGCTTTACCATGTCTTGCCTCTGCTTGGTGTTGTCGACGCGCTGCCCATGTAGGCTCGCCTCGTTTGCGCTGTCACTCCCATACGCTCGGCACCGTACCACGCCAGAGCGTGAGCACACACGGTGTCGTCGTGCACACCGCTCGGCGCGCCATACACTACTCGGCCCTGCTTTACATCATACTCGAACGCCTCGAGCTCGGCGCGGTGCGGGCCGTCGAGCACGCTCGTTCTACCTTGTTGCAGCGCCAGTGCAAGCCCCTCCATCAACCCCTGCTTGCTGGCCGAGCTGAAGATGAACGCCTCGCACCACAGCCGAGCCGATGACAGCTGCTCACCGACGGCGTCGCCAACGCCCGTCGCATCGTAGAACAGGCAGGCCTTGTTGCCCGGGCCGACGATGCGTGAGACCTCCGACACCAGCGAGGAGTAGCTCAAGCCGTGCCAGCGGTACATCACCGAGACGTGACGGTTGCTGTCGAGGCCCATCAGCACCGCGTAGTCTCGCTTGCGTGCTATGTCTAAACCCCACACCCGCACTGGGTTGCCTGTCGGCTGCCCGTTGTTGAGCTCAGCACAGGCCCGCACCGCGTCGATGCCAAACGGATTCTGCCCGTCGTCGGCTGGCTCGCAGTAGTAGAGCTCACGAAACACAGCTGCCGGCAGCGACCGCCGCGCCATCTCGAGGTCGCCTGCCGAGAAGAGGCCACCGGCAATCGCATCGTCGGCCGTCAGCCTGTGGTAGGCAAAGCCCGGCTCGCCGCTCTCGCCCTTGCGTGACCACTGGTAGTGACGGTTGGCCCTGCCTCGCACGTTGCCACACAGCCGCAGCTTGCCGCGTGTCTTGGTGGTGGTGCTGTACACCGCGTCGACGGCATCGTCCTTCATGCGGCTGGCCTCGTCCAGGACGGCGCTGCTCACTGCCGAGCCATAGAGGTTGTCGGGCTTGTCAGCAGACCGAAAGCTCCACCGCCTATCACCAGGCGCAATGATGGCCTTGTCAGCGAGCGCCTGCCGGAACCCCACCTGACCACGCAGCAAGGACCATGCGACGCGGTAGGCCATCATGCTCTGTTCGTAGACCGGCGCCACCCACCAGTGCTCGGCGTCAGGCGGCCCCTCGAGCAGCTGCTTGATTTGCCACACGATGGCCGAGGTGGTCTTGCCGCTCTTGGTCGTGCTCTCGATGCAGACGATGCGTGACGGGTCGTTGATGGCGTCCCACTGCTTGGCATACAGCGCAGGCAGCGTGACCTCGGCAGTCGCCATCACTCGGCCTCGTCGACCCGCGTCACGCGAGGTATCGTCACCGTGAACTTGATAGGCTCCCCGCCGCTGGTCAGGTCAAGGGCCGACTTGGTCACAGCGTCGAGGCCATTGAGCTTGGCACGCCTGTCCTCGATGCTGAGCACCGTGCTCACTGCCTTGAGGTCACCCTCCTTGGCCTGCGTCCACACCGAGCGCAGCAGCTGGTCGAGACGCTCGGCTGCCTCCTTGCGCTCCTCGGTAGCACTCGCCACCGCATGCTCCTGGACCTCCTTGCGGGCCTGCGTCAGCAGCTCGGTGATGGTGACCCGGCTCAACCCCAGCTTGAGGGCGATGTCGTTGTGCGACCACCCACCTAGCCGCAGCTCCCATGCCTGCCTCAAGAACTCGGCGCGCTGTTCGTTGCTCAGTGCCATGAAGCCGATTGTGCCACTGGTCGCTCGGCAGGTCAAGCGCAGCCTGTCAAAAGAGCGGTAACACGGTAACATCGACTTTGTTACCGTCCGACAGCCGCAAGCCATTGAACTGCCTAGCGAAATCGGAGCGGTAACATAGTAACACGATTTTTGCACATACCATGTGTAAGTCGAGGGGGGTCTCCTTGTGCGCACGCCCGTGAGCCCGCGCGCGCGTATAGGTGCTTGTTTTGGATGTTACTCATGTTACTCTATCAAAAAACTACTACTATCTATAAACAAAACAGAGAGATAAGCGGTAACATCAGCGGTAACATCGGAGTAACATGCCATGTTACCGCAAATCGGCTAAGTCGTTGAAACCTCGTTGCGGGCCTCTGGCGAGGGTCCTCGAGGAGCTCGAAACCGGCTCAAAACAGGGGGGCCTCGCGCGCGGACGCGAGGCTCGAGGCCCTCTCAGCGATGCATCTCGACCACCAGCCCAAAAGGCATCGAGGCCCTCTCTCCTGGTGCCACGACAGCGGAGAGAGGACCTCGACTCAGCACTCTTGACAGGAGGTAGTCAGGAGGGCATATTGGTCAGCGAGCCGCGACAACGGCTCATCAACCTGATGGCCTCGGTATACCCGAGGTGCCTAGTTTTTGCAAGCCCCCACGAGGTATCATGCAAGATGTATTGAGCGCGTTCGCACAAGCAGCGGAGGCCGAGCGCGGTCTCCTATTCCCTGACGGCGTCATAGCCAATGGCGAGCACCACAGGGTGCCGACGGTGTCCAAGCCGGACAAGAAGAACGGCTGGTATGTGGTGCACCTCAACGACGGGCCGGGGCAGAGTGGTGTGGTGGTGGCAGTGTTCAATGACCTTGCAGCTGGGCAGCCGGATGTGAAGTGGTCGAGCACGGCGAACAAGAGGCCAGAGGTGAACCTCGAGGAGGCGACAGCGACGATGAAGAAGAAGATAGCAGCTGCTGCCAAGGTGAAGGTGGACAAGGCCGAGGCAGCGGTGAACGAGGTGACGGCCGAGATAGCGCGGTCAAAGCCAGTGCAAGAGGCATTCGGTTACCTCGAGCACAAGGGCGTAAGGTCGGTGCCAGGACTGTACCGCAGTGGGCAGACGCTGGTGGTGCCGCTGAAGGACGATAAGCAGCGTGTGGTGAACATGCAGCGCATCTGGCAGGACAGCGACGGTGTGTGGCAGAAGCGGTACCAGAAGAACGCAACGCGGGTGGGGACCTACTTTGCCATCAAGGCGAGCCCCGACACGGTAGCGATTTGCGAGGGCGTGGCGACCGGCATCAGTGTCCATGAGGCGACAGGGTGGACAGTGCTTGCAGCTGGGGACACGACGCAGCTGGTGGCGGTGGCTAAGATGGCTCGTCGGATGATGCCAGGCGCTCGCATCATCCTTTGTGCCGACGATGACCGCATGACGGAGGGCAACCCAGGAGTGACCAAGGCACGAGAGGCGGCCGAGGCGGTTCGTGGCGAGGTGCGGGTGCCGGTGTTTGACGACCTTGATAGCCGAGGGACCGACTACAACGACCTGCATCAAGAGCAGGGGTTGTCGGAGGTGAAGTTGCAGCTGGAGGCCAAGGTCGAGCCGGTGGACGATGTGCCGCTGCCAGAGGAGGCACCCTACTACGAGGAGAAGCTCGGCAAGGAGAAGCCAGCAGGTGAGGAGGCATGGGTGCCGGATGGGTACGAGTTCACTAACACCGGTGCAGTGATACGGTTGCCGCCTGCCGACAGCGAGAAGCCCCCGACGCTCGTGAGCTCACAGCCATTGTGGGTAGCAGGGGTGCGGGTGGACGCGGTCGATGGCACAAGGTCGATGCTGGTGAAGTGGTGCACACCTCGAGCAGGTGAGTTCGGCCGGTTCGATAGGCCGCACCAGGTCATCGTGGACCGAGGCACGCTGCTCAATGCCCGCAGCATCGTGGCTCTGGCAAGCGCAGGGTTCCCGGTAGACTCGACATGTGCGAGCGAGGTGGTGCTGTACCTGCGCAAGAGTGAGTCGCAGTACCTCGCCACGACGGTGCGAGCGGCGCAAGAGATGGTGGCAAGCGTGACAGGCTGGCATGGGGCGCTCGATTGGACTGCCTCGAGCTTCTTGATAGGCGAGAAGCAGGCGGGTTTGGGTTGCCCGACGTTCGAGAACCTCAACCCTGAGCTGGCGCGGCATGTGGGCGCGTTCACGGTGAGTGGCGAGGCATCGAAGCAGCTGGTGGTGCTGCGAGACATCGTTGACCAGCACCCCGACATGGCGACGGTGGTTGCGGTAGCTTTGGCGTCACCTTTGATGCGGGTAGTGTCGGCACCGGTGTTTGTCCTCGACATCGCCTGCGAGAGTAGCCGAGGCAAGACCAAGGCGCTGCTGGTGGCTGCGTCGGTGTATGGCTCGCCACAGACGATGCGGTCATGGGACACAACGAAGTACGCGCTCGAGATAGTGGCGAATGCGCAGCGGGGGTTGCCGTTGTTGCTCGATGAGACGCAGCGAGCGAGCAAGCCAGAGATGGTGCAGCCGATGGTCTACGACCTGTGCAACGTCGAGGGCAAGATGCGAGGCAAGGCCGACGGTGGAGTGCGGGCTATCTCTCGGTACGAGTCGCTGGTCATCAGCACAGGTGAGCAGAGCATAGCAGCCTTTGGCGACGCAGGCGGTGCTAGGGCGCGAATCCTGACCATCCAAGGCAGCCCTTGGAACGTGGGTATGCCCAAGCCTACGCCAGAGGCCATCAGGGCCTTGACGGTGTACCAGAGCCAGAGCCTCGACACCTTGTCGGACCACTACGGGCACGCGGGCCGGATGTTTGCCGAGAAGGTGGCGGTGCTGACAGAGGACGAGAGGCGTGAGCTGCGAGCTCGTTATCGTGAGCTGGTGCATGCTCGGTCGGTGTCGGTGGAGGAGCTCAGCCCCAGTCACCCGATTGGGTCTCGGCTGTCGACGTATGCTGCGCTGATTGACCTTGCCGGCGAGCTGGCCGAGCGTTGGCTCGAGATGAAGCCGGCGGCATGGCTGTCGAGGGAGCGATGGTCAGCGATGCTCGGTTGCGGCCGTCCTGCCGACGTGGCAACGCAGGCGATGGAGCGGCTGGTGGCATGGGGTTGGTCAAGGTCAGCGCAGCTGCACGGCCATGGTGATGCGACCAAGACGTTGGGGCGCGATGCCATCGGGACCTTCTCGGTTGATGGGGTGACAGGCAGGCCCAAGTTGCAGTTTGTGATGGCAACGGCCAACGACATGCTGCGCTCGGCAGGGTACCAGCCGGGAGCAGTAGCAGCGACATGGGCCTCACGCGGTTGGCTCAATGGCGACAAGGGGTCAAATACCTCTAAAGTCGTTAGTGTGGCAGGGTTCAAGGTGCGCATGTACGACTTGAGCACGGTAGCACACTCGCTGCATGTGTGGCCGAGCGAGGATGCGGCAGAGAACATCTTTGCCGGTGATGTTCCGTTCTGAGCAGAAATCGACATCGGGGGGCAGAAATCGACATCAACGATGTTGACCGCAGGTGAATACCTGTTAGGACCTCTTCTCACAGGCAGCGACAACTGCCCGCCCTACATAGTCACCCCGCCCCGCTTAGGGGCACACCCAGGAGAGAAGCCATGAGGCTTACCATCGAGAACGCGTCCGAGACCTTCCTCACCCTCGTCAACACCATCACCGGTACTGAGTTCACTCAGACCAAGACCTGCATCATCGGTGACACCCGGTGCCAGAGCATCAAGCGCCACGAGGGCACTGGCACGCTGGTCGACTATTCCTTCACGCTCGCCATCCTCGAGACGGGCCGTGATGCCTCTGGCGAGCAGCTGCACGACATGCGTGTGATTGCCAACCGCACGGTCAACCTGCCTTGGTCGCAGGGCAACCGCACGACCATCACGTCGGTGGCTATCTCTGACCAGTCGCCCATCGACCTCAACAACCTTGGCCTTGCCATCGAGCACTGCATCGACCGGCTGACCGAGCAGGCTGAGGTTCTCTCGCAGCATGTGCGCAGCGAGGTGGCCTATGTCTAAGGTCAACTACCCCAACGCAGTGCGAGAGATTCCCGTCCACGAGCACGGCAGCCGCGAGTGGCTCATCGAGCGTGCCAACACCCTCGGTGCATCTGAGCTGGGCAAGGCGCTCGGCGTGTCGCCCTACGGTGGCCTGCTGTCGCTGGTCATCGAGAAGCGCCAGTCGCGCGCCGGCAACCCCGATGTCATCACCTCTGATGCGATGCAGGATGGTCAGGATGCCGAAGACACGGTCCTGCGCATGGCATGGCGTCGCCTTCAGCAGCTCGCAGGCGGTGCCTACTACAGCACGCCGCAGCCAGAAATGGTCAAGGGCACTGCCATCGCGCTCGGTGCCCTGTCTGCCACGCCTGATGCGCTCATCATCGACCAAGAGACGATGAATGCGGTTAGTCTTATCGAGGCAAAGCTCGACCGCTCGCGCAACACCGACTGGGCCGAGGTGCTCGAGAACGGCTTTGGTCACTTGAACGGGCAAGACCTCAGGTTGAACTACTGGTGGCAAGTCCAAAGTCAGCTGTATTGCTCGGGTCTTTCAGTAGGTTACCTCGCAGTTTGGACTGTGTTCAACTTCTATCTCATCGAGATTGAGGCAGACGAGGCCGCAGCCGAGGTGATTGCCCAGGTAGGCCCGACCGTGATGGCATGGGTTGTCGACTCGGCCGACCGTCTGCCTGCTCCGACTGATGCCGACGGGCTGCGCACCATCGCAAGCACGGTGCGTCCTGCCTCTGAGGGGCCGATTGAGGTGGAGGGAGCAGTGGCCGAGGCCCTTGCTGCCTATGTCTCGCTGGGCAAGCAGATTGACGCCCTTGATGAGCAGCGCGACGCAGCCAAGCGCATCATCCTCGAGGCGCACAATGCAGGTGCCAAGCTGGCCTCGGCCGACGGCATCAAGAGCAGCTTCATCGCAGCGTCGGAGCGTGTCAGCCTGGACACCAAGAAGCTCGAGAGTGACCACCCCGCGCTGGTGGCTGACTACCGCAAGGTGACGCAGGTGTCGGCCTCGTGCCGCGTGACTGCCCCGCGCAGCAAGGGCTAAGCCCAGTGGCAGGTGCAACCCCTGCCATGCTGCCTGCCCGATGTTGGGCAAGCCAAGGAGAGAGAGCCATGAGCAAGAAGCTGAAGAGAGAGATAGTGATGATGGCTGTGCAGCGTCGTGTGTTGCCGCTCAAGGACGAGACAGCGGTGCAGCACGCGGTGCGAGCCTACAAGATTGCGCAGGACTGCATGGCTGCGCTCGAGGACAAGGTGGAGGCCGAGCCCGCGCCTGCCGCACCTGCCGAGGTGTCAGACTGGACCGTGAAGCTGGCCGGCGCTGACCTCATCAAGATGTGGACCCCGACAGGCAACCGTTGGGTGACCATCAGCAAGCAGCTCAAGGACTAAGCCTGCTGCCGGGTGCAAGCCCCGGCGTGCTGCCTCACCCGCCCCGATTAGGGGCATTTGAGAAGGAGGATGAGATGAGTAACCAGATGCGACTGATTGACCTGACAGATGAGACGACGGCCGAGTGGCGCGAGCGCATCGAGCACAAGCTCGACAGCATGAACCGCAAGATTGACGCGCTCCTGGCTGCCAAGACCGACGACCAGCCTGCCCTGCTTGCCATGGTTGCAGCTGGCCCTGCGCTGGTGGTGCCCAACGAGGATGAGGCTATGCCTGTCCTGGCATCCTGCCCCACCTGCAACACCAAGGCTTACACCGAGGCTGGCATCGCAGACTTCTTTGGCTGGCGCACGCCTGCCGGCCGTGAGACCATCGTGCAGTCCTGGTGCCGGGAGTGCCGTGCCCTCGAGCAGGCCACGAGCCCGCGCAAGAAGCAACGCCTGCCCGATGATGTGCGTGAGCTCGGCATCCAAGCGCGTGACCTTCACAAGCTGGCCGACGCCAAAGCCGAGGAGCGTGCCAAGGTGCTCGCAGGCAGCAAGGGCCGTGAGACCAAGGAGAGCGTTGTGCTCTTGGTCGAAGAGCAGGACCTGCGCACCGAGGCAGTTCGTCTGCTGTCTGAGTACGACCAGAAGCGCGGTATCCTCCGCAAGGCCAAGAAGGCCACCAACTAACCTCCCCCCCCCCCGCAAGAGAGAGAGACCCCATGAGCATGCAGATTGCCAAGAACCAACACCCCGTCGAGGGCTGGCTGTCTAACCCAGACAACTTTGCCAAGGTCGCCAACGCGCTGCCGACGCACCTCAATGCCGAGCGCATGCGCCGGCTCTACCTCACCGTGTTCAACAACAGCCCGGCACTCAAGGCGTGCAGCCCTGCCTCCGTCATCGGCTGCCTGCTCAAGTCTGCCCAGCTCGGCCTCGAGCCGGATGGTGGCAAGCTCTACCTTATCCCGCGTGGTGGCGAGTGCACGGTGCAGATTGGCTTTCAGGGCTACATCGAGCTCGCCCGCCGCTCTGGTCAGATTGCCGCCATCGAGGCCAACATCGTCTACGAGACAGACGACTTCTCGATTGCCTACCATCTCGACAGCAAGTTTGAGCATCGGCCCAACCTGCGTCGTGCAGCCGACGACAAGGTGCTCGGCGTGTATTGCTATGCCAAGCTGACCTCTGGCGAGCGGCTGTTCACATGGATGAGCCACGCCGATGTCGAGCATGTGCGTCGCACGAGTTCTGGCAACAGCAGCACCTGGACCAAGCACTGGGGCGAGATGGCGAAAAAGACGGTGCTCAAGCGTGCCGCCAAGATGCTGCCCAGCTCGATTGAGATGGCTGCTGCTATCGAGACCGAGGCCGAGCACGAGGGCTACCAGCAGGAGGCGCCTGTGGTGTCTCATCAGGTGGTGACGACTCCGACGGCAGTAGGTGGTGCCCGGCTGCCTGCTCCTCCGCCGCCCATCGAGGTGACGGCCGAGGAGGTCGAGGTCACTGAGCTGGCTGCAACCGAGGCTGCTACCGAGCCCCTCAACCTCGACGAGGTGCCGTTTTGAGTAACTACCCTCACGCCCGCGCCGTCCTGGCGTCTCGCATCGTGCAGCTGCACGGCACCCAGCACCGGCTGGCTCAGCTCCTTGGCGAGAGCCGGCAGCTGCTGCTGCAACGGCAGAAGTCGGCAGCCAAGTATGCCAACAGCCACGGCTGGTGGTCCAACCTGCTCATCATGGAGCCTACCTGGCTGCTCGAGGAGATGCAGAGCCGGCCGATGCCGAGCCCGATGTTGGTTGCTGCCGCTGTTGAGCTCAACCAGAACACCTACAACCAGTACCGCCGTGTTGGCGGTCGCCCCCGCAAGGTGAAGCCATGAGTACCGACTACTACATCAAACTAGGTCATGAATGCGCAGCCAGAGGCTGGTTCTTTTGGGAGCCTGGCATGCTCGCTCGCAGTGCGACTACTGGACCGAAAGGCGGCTTTCGCAAGTGTCGCGTGATTGGCGAGATGGGCGACGGAACGCCTAAGACCAACAGCGGCAAGTACGTTATGCCGGTGCACATGTGCCTCGGCTGCGAGCTTGAGCTGGTTCTCCCGGACCTCACCGATGCTGCAACGGTCGGCTGCCTGCTTGACCTTGCGCGGCGCAACATCGGTCGCAACGTTTCTCCCATCTGGTCAGAGGATGGCTCATGGCATGTTTCTGGCTTTCCGCAGTGCTTCCCAAGCGAGGCCGAGGCATTGATGGCAGCCACCGACAAGGCAGTGCCTAACTCGGCAGCAATGGCAGCAAAGAGGTTGCAGCTGCAAGCCGATACCAAGGCTCGGTTGCAGGCCGAGAAAGATGAAGCTGTCGCGCTTGAGAAGCGACGCGCTGAAGCAGCTCGTGAGCGCGCTGCCGAGTGGGCTCGCACTGAGCCCCAGCGTCGTGCCGAATCAATCGCCTTTAGAGCAGCGGAAGAAGCCAAGATGCAGGCAAAGCGCGACAAGCTTGCCGCGTCTAACCTTGCTCGGTTGGCTAAGGTTTGGGACCGCTGGCCTGCCATGAGCAACGAGGAGTTGGCCAAAGAGCATCTCAACTTGACCATGACCCTCTCCAAACTGGTCGAGGCTCATCAGGCAACAAAGGTTGAGACTAGCTTGTACAACAAGCATGGCCACCACGGCGGCGTGAAGAAGCCATCTCCCGGTCTGCAGGCTCGTGCGCATCATGTGCGCGACGCGAGCGCTCTTCTTGTAGCCATGAAGCAGGAAATGACGAAGCGGGGCAAGCCATGACCAAGCCCCTACCAGAGATGTCGGTGGCCGAGCTCAATGAGCAAATCTGGCTGCACCACGAGATGGTCGGCCACCTCGAGCGCCGCAACCTGCGGTTCAAGACCAGCCTGCTGAAGTTCGAGACAGGGGTAGCCAAGAAGTGGCGAGACGACGAGACCGGGCATGGCCGGCTGTTCTGCGAGCTGGTCATCATGGGCCTCGATGAAGAGGAGCAGGCCATCGAGGCCGAGAGGACCGAGCTCTTCAAGGTGCTGGCTCTAATCAAGACCGAGGCCCAGCGCAGGGGGTTGGCATGAGCTCAGCAGCTGACAGGCGAGCGGAGGCCATCGAGCGCATCGGCAAGGTGCGTGCCGAGGTCGAAGCCAAGGAGGCCGAGAAGGCAGCCAAGGCCGAGGCCGCCAAGCAGCGCAAGCGGGAGACCAAGAGGCGCTGGGCAGCGCAGCACCCTGAGAGGGCCAAGGCTCTGCAAGCCAAGAAGAACGCCAACAAGAACGACCGCATCAACGCCCGTCTTGCGTCCGACCCTGCCTACCGTGAGGAGCGCAAGGTCAAGCGGCAGGAGAAGTACCAGGAGAACAAAGAGCGCCTCGCAGCCAAGCGCCAAGCCCGGCTCGAGGAGGTCAAAGCCATGAGAGACAAGCTAACCCAGTTGACCAACCCAACCCCTACCGAGGACATCATGACCGCTGACGACAAGAACATCCTAAACAAGATTGAGGCAGCCAAGGCCGAGATGGGGCGCCTCATGGTCACGCTCGATGACCTGCACAACGAGCAGACTTTGCTCGAGGAGGGTGACGCATGGGTCGAGAGTACGCCCTACTGCGAGCTGGTTGCCGAGGGCATCGCCATCAACATTGCCGAGCGGCAGGCGACCTTCGAGTGGAAGTACAAGCAAGCGGCTATCTCGGTGTGGATGTACCGCATCGAGGCCAAGCGCCGTGGCCTGCTGTGAGCACCGAATTCACCGGAAAAGCCGGAGAGTTGAGGGACCTGCCAGACGATGAGCTCTTGGCCGGATGGGAGTTGCATCGGGCTTTGAGCGAGGCAGCCTACCGCAGGCTGCGTGAGATTGCCTCGGAGGAGGCCGACTACAACCGCCGCAGGTACCTCGAGCTGGCTCGCACGCCAGTGGGCAAGGCAGAGTACATTGCGCAGATTTCACTGTTCCGTTTAGCCGAGGTCACACCTCGACAGGCTTTCTATGACGCGAGCGAGTTCTGCCGTCAGTGTGCAGATGAGTGGGAGCGTCGGGGCAACGAGGTGCACAACCCGCGTATCGAGAAGCTCAAGGCGCAGCTCAAGGGTGGCAAACCGTGACCCGCATCATCTACACAGGCGTTGACCCGGGCAAGAGCGGCGCAATCGCCAGCCTCGACCAGGACGGCACCATCCTCAAGGTGTCGAGGTTCAATCAGGCCGACACCGAGGGGCGCATCGCGCTCATCATCGGTGACCACTTTGCCGAGCTCGAGGACTGCATCCACGCTGCCACCATCGAGCGTGTCGGAGCCATGCCTAAGCAGGGTCTGAGCAGCACCTTTGTCTTTGGCCGTGTCTATGGCGAGGCATGGGCAGGACTGGTGCTCAGCAAGGCCCGCGTGTCGAGCGTCGCCCCATCTACCTGGCAGAGCGACATGAGGCTGCCCAAGAAGGTCGAGTACGCTGCACACAAGCGCGCCATCAAGGCCGAGGCCGAGACCCGGTGGGGCCGCACCTTCACGCTTGACCAAGTTGACGCCATTTGGATAGCCGAATGGGCACGACTCAAGGGGCCGTGGTCACGCGGCGCAACAGCTGGAGGGTAGCCATGCACGACGAGTGGACCAGACCTCTGATGCCGACAGCGCACATGCTTGAGCTCCACTTTGGCGGCCGCTGGTCAGTCCTGCATGAGGGCCGGCGACTGGCTCTGGCTGCTCACCAGCCGGTGCCTTGGACCATGGCTCTTGTCTCTGACTACGGGATGCTGCGCATGGAGCTGCGTCTGAGTGAGGGCGGTCTCTTCTTGGCAGCCATCACCTACGAGGACTTTGACCAGCCTCTGGTGGTGTCAGCAGGGGCCGTATTCACCGAGGCAATCAGCAGTGTGCTGCGTGCCTACCGCAACACCGTGAACAGCCTGCCAGAGCCCGTCACAGGGCTGCCTGATGAGCGCGGTGCCTACTACCGACAACACCTCACCTTGAAGCGGAAGCAAGCCAGATGAGCACAGCCTACTCTTACATGGTTGCCGGCGTGAAGCTGGTGCCCGACAACCGCAAGGTGCAGCCCGACCCTCTGCTCCTGGCATTCATGGTCCTCTTCTTTGCCTATGTCATCTGGCTGTTCGTGCGGGCCGACCGTGACAAGCCGTGAGCTGGTTCTTTTGCGCTCTCGTGGATGCCGTCATGCGTGACCCTGTCATCGTCGTGATGGGCATCATCCTTCTTATCTCTACCTTCGCTGACCAAATCGACCGCTGGTGACCCGATGACCATGGATGCAAAGCAGATGAGGCGCAAGCCTCTCGATGATGAGGGCGACATCGCCCGACCCGACCGCCTCGAGGCGCTTGCCATGCGTCGTCTCGTTGCAGCTCGTGGCTACTGGCTCTCTCCGATGCACGCGACCACGCCGGTGCCGAGGCTTGATGGCAAGGAGCTCAGCATCGACATTAGCCAGGCACACAGCACGGCACCGATTGTGTCGAGGTTTGAGACGGGCAAGAACGTGCTCAACCGCATCGACAACCCGGGGCAGAAGCGCGGCAGCACGAGCAGCTACGACACACAGGTCAACCAGAGAGCTCTGGCTAGTCACGAGCGCCTGTCGTCGAGCGAGCGTGAGGTGATGGAACGCAGCAAAGAGGAGCGGCGCAAGACCGAGATTGAGGACAAGGCGCGCCGCATGCGTGAGATTGAGGTCGAACTGCTGCCCCAGCTCACCGAGGAGGACAAGGCGCGCAACCTTGCCAAGGCCAACCGCATCAAAGCCAAGGCAGCCAAGTACGAGGCCGAGCAGAAGCGGCTCAAGGACCTGCGAGACAAGGCTGTCGAGGCCAAGCGTGGCATGAGCCTAGCCGAGCGTGAGCAGGCAGACCTCAAGCGCAAGCGTGAGCAGTCTCAAGCGCGTCGTGCAGCCGAGAAGGCAAAGCGGCTTGCAGCTGCACCGCCTGCCCCTATCGTCGAGCCCAAGCCGCCTGCCAAGCGAGGGCGTCCAAAGGCCGCGCCTGTGGCTCTCAACCTCGAGCCGACCAAGGAGCTCATCTCGGCCGATGAGGAGGCGAGGGCAACCCCTCTGCACATCATCCTCAAGCTCACGCTGCAAGACCGCATTGGCGCATGGCAGCGGTACTGCCGCAGCAGTGGCAAGCCGATAACGCCAGAGACGGAGGCTGCGCAGATGCTGCTGGTGGAGCAGACCCTGATGGACCACGTCAACCAAGACCCGGACTACCTCTACAAGTGGATGGAGAAGCGCATCATTCATGCCCGCTCGGCCGTCATCATCAAGCGAGAGAAGAGGCGGGGCAACATCGACGAGAGCAGCGCAGCCGAGGTCAGAGCCGCAATCAACCCCATGGCAGCCAAGCGCCAGGCTCTTGAGGCGATGACGCCAGAGGAGAAGGTGCAGCGCCGCAAGGAGATGAACAAGGTCTACAAGCTCAACCGTCGTGCGGCAGGTAAGGCGAACTGATGAGGCAGATGACACCAGAGCAGCGGGCTGATGCTATCGCTCGCATCACAGCCGTTGTAGAGGCCAAGCGCCTTGAGGATGATGCGGCTGCCGAGACGGTGGCTAAGGTTGCCGAGGTCAAGACAGAGGCACGTCGAGCAGCCTGCAAGGAGTACACCAAGCGGTGGCATGCCAAGTGCAAGGCCAAGCGGGAGGCAGACCCTGCCAAGCGTGAAGCCTACCTCGAGCAGCAGCGCATCAAGGACCGAGCCTACTACCACGCAAGGAAAGCCAGACAATGAGCACCCCATCCTACAAGCGAGATGCGATTGAGTACCGGCGCGAGGTCATGGTGCGCACCGCAGCTGCATCGACTGGCTATGCCTGGTCGTTGGCCTCGCAGCCGTTTGCCGACTTCATCCTGACCAAGCGAGGCACCAGTCGTGACCACTTCATCTTGGTGAAGGTCTACGAGTGCATGAGCCCGGGCACAGGCGACCTCTGCATCGACGCTGCCGAGTGGGCCGCTGGTACTGTAGCAGCTCGTGCCCTCGGCTGTGCCTTTGGTGTGCTGAGACGCACGCCTGACGGTGTGCAGATGATGGTTAACGGCATCGACAATGAGGGCCATAAGCCAGAGCTCGAGGTCGCCAACGGCTTTGTCGAGGTTCGCATCGCCACCGACTGGTTCGGTCCCAACGTGCAGCTGCCCAATGGTCAAACATGGCAGCACCTCAAGGCAGATTAGGGTGGTGTGACCGGCCCCGTAAGGACCCGCATCCGTGAACAACCGGTCACACCATAAGTCTAAGCAGGCGGCTGCTCGGCAGGAGTCGCACCGCGCTCACCTACGCTGCTGGGACTGCGGCTGCCTGCGTCAAAGATGTTAGCCATGGCCGAGCCAAGGATGCCCGTCATGACCAGCAGGATGTCCTTGCTCATCTGGAAGTACGACACGCCGATACCGTCTGCATCGACGCTGCCGGGCACATACCAGTTCACGAGCGTGAGGATGCCAAGGAAGCCCATCAGCGCGGCAATGCCGAGGAAGATGAGGCGAAGGATGGAGAGCTTGCGGGCTGCCTTACGGTCGGCCGCAGCAATCTCAATGGCGATGCCCCGATTGAGGCGCGCCACCTCGGCCTCGGCAATCGCAGCACGAGCCAGAGCATCAGAGAGGGTGATAGAGGGGTCTTGCTCAATCATGGCTACTCGTCCCAGTGATTGACTTGGTTCTCAAGTCGGCCAACGCGCCTGCCGAGGTCCTGGACATCGTCAGCCAGCCTGTTGAGGGTAGCCGCATCAGGCATCTCATCGAGGCGGCTGCGCATCTCCTTGACCTCGGCCCTCAGCTCCTTCCACTCTTCGCGCATCATGTTGAAGGCAAACGAGCCAAGCAGCAGGATGATGGTCGATGCAACAGAGCCAATGACGGTGATGACGCGCCATATGGTCGGCAGGCCCACCACGGCCTTGGCAGCGAGCGACTCTACCGAGCCGGTGCGCTCACTCGCCATTGGTGTCAACCGAGGTCTTGGCTGCGTCGGCATCGAGAGCCCGCTCAACCTTGGTCTTGACCTCGACATTGCCAGCCGCAAGGGCCGAGGCACCACCAGCAAGGGCCACCCACATCGGTATGGTCACCGCACCGATGCCGCCTGTGGCAGCTGTCACGACGACTGGCACGACAGTTCCGATGAGGCCACCGAACACGAGGCCCCAGTTGAGGCCACCTTTGCTGTTTGTGAGCTTGACCACGTTGCCTCCTAGACCGTTGCAGGGTCGAACCATCCGACCGTCTTGTTGATGATTTCAGCGTCCGACCACTTGTGGGTCTTGCGATACACGCCGTCACCCTCGCGGCTGCCTGCTGCGTTAGTGTTACCCTCGATGGTGTGGAAGCCGACTGCATCGACGGCAACCACGATGCCGGTGTGACCTTGGCACCAAGAGCCCTTGCGAGCTGCCGAGGCTGCCGCAGGGTCTTGAGCTCGTGACCAGATGTAGCCGGGCTTGACCTTGGTCTGATAGCCGGCATCGAGCGGCGTGACCTTGACGGCATTCTTGCCGCTCATCTGAAAGAGCGAGACGGCTGAGCCAGAGCACCACTTAGGCGGCTTGGCGAGTCCTCGGCTGGTCATGACGCACCAGCTCACAAAGGCAGCGCACCAGGGCGAGCCCTTGGTCATGCCGAGGCAGTGTAGGTACTTCTCGACATCGGGGCCTGCGTTCTTGCCGACCTCTCGCACGCCCTTATTGGCCTCGGCCGTGGCGGTAGCGATGAGAGCCAGAGCAGCCTCTGTGATGTTGATGGGCGCGGCAGGCGGTGCGGCAGGTGCAGGCGGTTCTCTGAGAGCAGCGAGCGTGCCGGGTCCGAGCTTGCCGTCGGCAGGCAGGCCATGCTGCGCTTGCAAGGTGCGCACCGCAGCGGCAAAAACGGGGTCAGAAGGGTTGAGCGTGCACAGCGGTAGAGGTAGGTCGGCAACCTGCCAGAGCACCCCTGCTTTGCTGCTGTTGTAGGCTACTGCTGCGTCGCTCATGGTTCAGTCCTTCTTGGGTCGGCCGCGCTTGGCCTTGGTGGCTACTGGTACAGACTCGAGCTTGGCAATGTCGGCAGCGAGCGCAGCCTTGGCAGCCATCTTGTCCTTGAGCCAGCCGGGCTGCTCGAGGTTGACCACCTTGCCAATCTGCACGTCCTTGGGCTGCTCCTCCTTGAACTCCCATTGAATGCCGCTCGAGCTCGGTGTCTCGATGACCTCAAGAGGCTTGCCGCTCACAGTGACCCGCTCACGCATCGAGGAGAGGATGGCCTCGAGGGCAGTGATGACAGCTGGCTCATCAAAGTGCCGTGTGACCACCTCGATGTGCATGTTGCCCGGCGTCCTGACAACGATGCCGTCACGTGTCGGGTACGAGGTGCAGTGCTTGAGCTCAGAGAAGAGGCTGGCAAGTGAATGAATGCTCATGGTCTCGTGCGGGGGTTACGGGAGGTCGGCAGCCGTGAGAATCTGCTCTTGCATGTTGATGCCGTAGATGGTCACTGGCGAGCCGGTGTTACTCTTTACCTCAACCGTGATGCCAAACCAAGTAGAAGGTGGAATGCCAGTAATTTGGTCGATGATGCAGCCCATTCCACCTGTGGTCAGGGCAGTTGTGCCGTAGGAGGTAATGACGCGCACATTGCAATCGTCAGAGGCCGTGACGCCAATCAGCATGATGCCATTGGCAGTAGGCAGCATCTTGGCCTGAAAGCCGTAGGCTACCTGGTACGAGGCCGAGGCCGTAGTCACTACCTTGGGCAGGCTGGCAATGAGGCGCCGGCGCGTGGCAAACACGAACCGGTCACGCAGGACCAAGCTCCTCATGCTCGATGCCTGTATCCAATCGCCTGCAATGAGGCCGACCGGTGCGGCTGGCTCAATGTCTGGTACAGCAAAAGACATTATTGCACCTTGCAGTTGAAGGCATAGATGTAGAGGTCGGCCGTGGCCGTGATGGTGCCGTAGTAGACCGCATCGGTGGTACCGTTGCTGCCCTGTGCAATCTCAGTCGCCACATTGGGGCCCCATGCGAAGCGCACCGACAAACCTTTCGCTGCATCTTGTATGGGCATGGCATCGCGCATGCCCCAGAGCTGGTCACCTGCCAGCACGCCATTCATAAACATTGCAGTACCAGGTTGCGGGTTAACCGTGATTTGACCAGTGATGCGCGGCACTGGCATGTTTGTATGCGTGATGTCGTTGTCGACCGTGTTGCCTTGGAAGTCACGCACGCCAAAGGTGATGTCGGGCGCAGCGTCAGTTGCAGTGTAAGCCACCGCTCGGAAGCTGACCAGCAGCTGCTGCACCGACTTGTTGGTCTGGACAAAGAAGGCGAAGGTGGCCTCTTCGCCTGCCGGGAGCACGCATCCGAGGTAGCCGCCAGTGCTAAGCAGTGTGCCTGCGTTGGGCTGTAAATTAGCCATGGCCGGGTCAATCTGATTGCTGATGCGCTTTATACTTGTTGGCTGCTGATAGACATAAGGTGAACGCACCGAGCCAAACGCAGGCCAAGATGTCTCAACCGAGATGGAGAACAGCTCAAGTCGGCCGAGCTCGTAGAGGTTAGCATTGTTCTTGGGCGCGCCAGTCGTGTTGGTGGTCAAAATAGGAGGGGTAGTCTCCAGCTCAGGCCACACCACCAGCACACCATGCGGAGGCCGGTCAGCGTTGATGTTGTGCTTGAACGCGCACACTTGGTAATTGAGCAGCGCATCGGGTGAAGGTGCTGGGTTGCCCGCGCTTGGGTCAAACGAGATGAGATGGTACATCTCATAGTAGCCAGTGGCCAGCGTGAACGGATAGTTTGAGCCAAATGGCTCACAGAACACCTGATTGCCAACGCCTCCGACTACCTCGACGGTGCCGACTGGCTCCTCGCTCACATCGGACTGAAACGAGATGAGAAAAGCTCGCCGGCCGGTCAAGCCAGAGCTGGTAACCGCTATGTCAATCGAAGTCGGAGAGGCACTGCCTGGCACATCGCTGTCGACCTGCCAACCTGTGTCGATGTCTTGCACGTAGATTCTGCCACCGATGGCCGCATTGGTCGTGCGGTAGAACACCTTGACCACAAAGGTGATTGCGTTGTTGCCAACATCAACAACAATGATTGTGCCGCGCCTGTCTAAGGCCGAGGCCCACTTGACCTTGGCATCGCCTTCAGCAGTGGTCGGGTAGACAAAGGTGGCAAGCCTTGTCAGCTGCTTGTCATAGGTGTTTACATTGGCGGCTAGGCTCTTGCCCACAAAAGCCGAGAGCGGCTGGTCAGCAACAACCGTCGTATCATCGAGCTTAACCCATTGCATTTATCGCACCCACTTTCTTGCGTTGTTGGTCGAGCCGTCCACCTGCGCAGCGTCGTCAGCTTGAAAGACATCATAAATTGCGTTGATGTTGATTGAGCCAAAGTAGGATGCATCGGCAAGCACAATGATGTCACCAGGCACCGCATAGTACTCAAAGCCTGGCAGGTTGAGGTAGTTGCCAGAGACTCCTTTGAGCTGGCCCTGGTACTTGAAGGTACCGTACTGGTCGAGCAGCTGCACCTCGTACCATGAGCCATTTCGTTGGTACGTCAGCTCGAACGCATTTGCATCACAAGTGGGTTGGCCCGGCTGCGCATCATCAGGTCCAGCCGTAAAAACGTTCTCGCCCACCTGTATGAGGTCACCACCCGGCACATCCTCCACAAGGGCCGAGCAGGACCAAACCGGTATCTTGTTATCCGGCGACACATAGCCCGGCAAGATGATGGTGTAGGCCGTTGTCGGTGTCTGCCACGAGCGCGCTGCCTTGAGCACATAGCCAGTCAAAGCCTGCACACCCAGCTCGCCCTCGCTGTTGACGAGGTAGTCGGAGGTCAGCGCCACCTCTTGGCCTACTATGAGCTTAAGTTGTGAGTCACGCAGCGATAGGTCGACGCGAGCTGCGCTCTGGCTGTACCGCATGATGAGGCCAAAGGCGTTAGCCATCATTTGAGTGTTGCCCCACGACGGGTCATCAGGGTTAGCACCTTGACCAGAGAACCAGTGACCGATGGTCATCTCCTTGCCAAGGCCGCTCGATGCTAGGTCGATGTTGAGGTAGGGCACATCGTAGGTTACCACTTCAGGGCTAACCTGAGTGCAGTACTTAGCTGTGACGCGCATGAGGCAGAGGCCGCGCTCAAATGTCAGCTTGATGCTGGGGTCCGATAAGGCCGCGTCACTTACCAGGGCTGGCACCGCGCGAACGCCGGACCACGAGCCAAAGCAGAACTTGCCTTGGTCGTAGACCATGTAGGCGCCAAGGCGCTTGAGGATGCCGTCGAGCACATCAGCGACCGTCTTGGCCGACTCGTGTTCATAAGGTAGTACAACACGAGGAATGTTCCCCTGCGTAAGAATCAACTCAGTGTCAATCGTAACCACATCTGGCCTGACTAGATTTTTGGTCAGAGCGTTCAAGCTCGGCATGTCAATGATGTCACTAATGGCATCAATTGGGAATGGCAGCCATGCCGACTCATTGGGCGCGCGAGCCCCGAGGTAAAGAGTGAGGTCGGCTGAGTAAGAGCCCAGCAGCAGGTCTACAATGAGAGAGGGAAAGTCTACGGCTTCTAGGCAGTTCTCGCCCCGCATCGTGGCAGACTGTGGCGTCATTGTAGTAGAGTATAAAGGGGCCGCACGATTAAGGCCATTGAACGTTGCATCAACCGAAATTATTGGTCCTTTGCTATTTACGTCGTAGTAACCTTTAACAAACGACATAGGATAAGACGTGGTTGTTGCAACATTGGTTCCCCAATCAAGCGTGATGTCATTATTGACAATAATGACATCTGGTCTTTCAGAGTCAAATGCCAGCGGAACACCAATGCCCCCGTTGTCTTTTTCACGCAGCTGCCACAGCTTTACTGCCGTTTCACCTGTTTTAGGCAGAATCGGATTGTAACGAGGCCCGTAGACACCGGCCTCCCATGGTGTGGTGGTATCCGGTCGCAGAACCACGCTGTTGGTTTCCGCGTTGTACACACTACCGGCATCCCGAATGGCGGAAACAGTGACTGGACCCCATGCCGGGATGAACGGGGCCTGCTTGAGGTAGGCCATCATGCTCGAGCAATCGACCTTGATGAGGTTCTGCTGCCCTGCCGAGGTGTCGTTGCTCACCTTGTTGACATAGCCTCGAAAGATGAGCTTCTCATCAGAGAGATTTGTCTCTGACGTTGTGATGACAACCGGCAGCTGCTCGCAGCCGCCAAGAGGGTTGCCGCCGTTGAGGTCGTAGACGATGGAGCCAAGAGGCTCGTTGCCGACACCCTGAGCCGTCATGCCAATTGGCACATTGGCGCAGCCCCACACACGAACACCTGTCAGCACAGGGCTGTTCGAGACTATCTTGAACACCGTGTTCTGCACGCGGTAGTAGGCGCTCACCGTGAACAGAGCAGGGTTAGGCACCGGTATCTCAACCGTGCCAGCAGCAGGCAACACATAGCCAATAAGACGCACTGGCTGGTGCAAGGCTGCGTCATACACCTCACGCTTGCCTCGGCTCAACAACAAGCGACGGGTAGCTGGCGTCGACAGCACCGTGAAGCTCGTGGTGCTATCCGAACCCAGCGAGCCAAAAACCTGTATCTCGCTGCTGAGCTGGTCAGACAGAGACACCACCGTGCCAGGAACCAACGTTGAGAACCCCGCAATCTCCCGAGTTGTGAACACGGCAGGGTTTACTGAACTCGTGTCACCTAGCCCAAGTATCTTGATGGCTACAACGCGCTTGCTCATTAGGTCTCACCCCGGAACACGAGGCCAGCCGTCGACCACAGACGAGGCTCATCTGCCGCCGTCACGAAGTCCTCGGCCGAGCCCTTGTTGCTCACGCCTGGCATACGGCACACCTGATAGGTGCCTGGCGCCGTGCCTGCTACCGTTGTTGCCGCACGGTAGAGCCGAAAAGTCTTGCCCTCCGACGCTGCCTCAACCAGCCCCTCAAGCGTGTTGTTCACATCGTACACTTCACGGTTGGCTGCGTTGGCATAAATCTGAATGTTGGCAAACCACCGCGTGTAGTTCGCTGCGCAGAAGATGGTGCTCATCATCTCGAGGTCGGCAACCGCGCCCCAGTTGACCACGTCGGTCGTCAGCCCGCTCATGTCGCTTGAGCTCGAGGCCGCTCGCTGCGTCAGCATCCGACGCACATCACCTGCCAACCCAGCAGGACCCCAAAACATGCCCGGGTTGATGGTGGTCACCAGAAAGCCAGACTGAGGAATGGGAGAGGTTATGGCTGCCGGTATCGTCTTAAACTGAGTATTGAAGCCGAACTTGATTGCTTTGGCTACCGTGCCAAAGTTCAGGACGATGGCCGTGGTCCTCGTGTTTCTCCAAACAATGCCAAGCGGGCTGTTCGAGGGGCCGGGACCGTCGGTGTATTGAAAAATCGTTTCAGTGATAGCACCTGGATAAACCGAGTTGACGGCGCCAGTTAGGTAGGCAGCCGCTGTGTCGATGGCTGCTTCTCTGGTGCTGGTGTCGTCGACGCCAAAGCCATAGCACGTTGTGGCTACGTTGTACGGTGCGGCAGGCGTGGCGCCGTCGACGGTAAATGGTCCGACCGTGTCTGACCAGGTGATGAGGGGAAAGTTCATTAGTAGGCTCCTTGACTGAGCAGGCCGCGCTGGCGGGCGCTCTCTTGCATCTGCGCAAACTGGCGGGCCACACTCTCGCCGTCGGCAAAGACCGAGTCAACACGCAGGTTGAATGAGTAGTTGTTGCTGGCCTTATCAGCATCTGGCTCCTTCGCAGTAGCCGGTGTATCGCCTGCGTTCGGCTTCTTTGTCGGCATCATTGCGTTGCCTATCATGTAGGCTGCCGTGCCTGCCGCTGCCATGCCGATAGCCATAGGGTTGAACTCGGCCGCATAGACCCCTGCCTTGACCATGGCTTGGTCACCAAGGCCGATGATGACGTTGGCAATCTGCGTGCGGGCAAAGTCTGACGCTGACTTAGCCGTGAGCTTGCCGGCTGCCAGCTCTTTGCCGGTGGCCTGCATGAAGGCTCCCAGCTCTTGGCCGAGCCTTTCCTTGGTGCTTGCTAGGATGGCAGCGTTGCGCTCCTCTGTCTCTTTGACAGTCAGCTCGCCTCGAGCATGAATCTCGGCATCGTGGTCGTCGAGCATCTTCTGACTGAAATCGAGCAAGCTCTCAGCAGCTGCCTTTTCCTTCTCGTACTTGGCATCGCGCTGCTCATCTTCCCACTTCATCTGGTCGAGCTCGTTCTCCTGCTCGAGCTTGTCGTTTCTTGCCTTAAGCGCTGCCAGCTCCTCATCGGCCTTTGTCGCAGCGTCAATCTTCCCTTGGTTCTCCTTGCCTATCCGAGCGATGAGCTCATCGAGGGTTTCTGGCGTCTCCCCAGGTGCCTTGCCTCCGCCGCCGCCGCTGGTCTTGGCTGGAGGTGGGGTTGCAGCAACATCCTTGAATCCAGCTATGATAGCATTGGTCAAATCAAGCTGCTCTTGAGTCGCTTTTGATACACCCTCGCGCTGCTTCATTTGTTGCGCCATGACCAACTGGCCCTGCACAAGCATCTCGTTGTTGTAGACGCGCCGGGCCTCCGCGAGGTCAGAATGAGACAGCTTCTCCTCACCGAGGTCTCGTATGTACTTGAGTCGAGCCTCTTCTGCCTTTTTTGCTATCTCAGGCTGAGCAGCAACAACAGCCGACGCCGAACTGAGTGCATCTGCCGTAGCCTCAGTAGCCAAAAGGTCGAGCTTGTAGGACTCTCCTTTGGCGACGTCCCGCGCAAGCTCAGCTTGTCGCACGTTCTCTGTCTCACCTCGCAGGCCCATCAGTTTGAGGCGCAACCCATCGATGCCCTCGGCAACCTTGGCCAAGCCAGTGATTTTGGTGTTGTCTGCCAACTGGTCGAGCTTGTCGCTGGCCTCGACAACATACCCGGCAGTCTCGTGTGCATCGGTGCCAAGCGCGATTATCAAGGTGCTGAGAGCCTTGATGGGTATCAGCAGCACATCAACAGCCGTTTTCATGGCGTCAAAGATGCCGGTGAGACGGGCGCCCATGTCCTCCATGGACCCGCCGCCTAGCACCGCCTCAGCAAAGGCGCCCTTGACGGCAAAGAGGCTCTTCTCTGCGTTGTCCCAGACCTTCTGACCCTCATCACCATACGACCGGAACAGCGCCTCAGATGAATCGAGAAACGCGCCAGCCAACTTGCTCGCACCCTCGAATGCCAAACCAACACCACCGATTGCCTTGATGGCGCTAGGACCACCGAGCTTTGACATGAGGTTGCCGGCAGCGACATCAGCCTGGTCAGCAACCTCCTTGAGCTGGTCGGATAGCTTCTTGCCCTGAGCACCAAGGTCACTGAGGGACTTCTTGCCCTTGGTGCCCATGTCACCCATGGCCGCTTTGGCCTTGTCGAGCGAACTGACTAGGCCACTGCTGTCGCCATCAATCTCTGCAACCGTCTTAGCCATGGGGTCAGCCCTTACCGAACATTTGTGCTATCCGCTCGGCCGACTTGCGCTTGCGCTCCTCGTACCGTCGACCACCCTCTTGCAGCTCGTACTGCACAAAGGTAGCCAGCTCAAGTTGCGAATGTGTCAGGTCACGGGCTGTGACCGCAGGCGTGCCGCGCTCAAGCCACTTGCCGATGCGGTTGGCCTCCCAAAAGCCCTGTGGCTCGGTCGTGAGCACGAGGCAGGTGGTCGGCTTGGCCTCCATCTCCTCGTGACCTAGACCCTGCCTGTATCCCATCGTGCAGCCTCTCTCATGCCGTGTTGCGTCGGGACACTCCCAGCAGCGAAAGTTGTGCGACATCGTCAGCCGGGCAAAGTCTCGCCACGCCACACGGCTTAGGTTTTTGGGTAGCCCGCCGTCGCCACCGCCGATGCGATGTTGCCGAGGTCGGTCCAAGGTATCTTCACCAGCCATGCCGACCGTGCTGCTGGCGTCGCCTCTTTGTCGAGCTCCTGGGCAAACCCCTCAGAGGCAGACACGCAGGCCGTGAGCAGAGAGATGTGCAGCTGCACCAGTGCCTCAAGAGCAGTCTCGTCGGCATCCTCGGCACGCAGCCGACCTCTCACCTTGTCGAGCGCACCGTAGTACCGAGCACCCTCGAGCGCGTTAGGCTCTCGCACCAACAGCCGACCCTTCTGGCTCTTGACCTCTACCTCAATCCACATGTTCTCGTTGAACTCAATCATCCCATCCCCCTTGTGTGCCTTACGGCGCGTTAAAACTAATCGAACCAATGTCAGACACGCTGTTGGCGTTGACGATGCCTGCGAACTTGAGACCGATGTTGCGGTAGCCGTTGCTCTCGCCCGGTGTCGGCCACTGAATCAGCTGCGGCTCGTTGAGGCTAAACACCACCGAGGTGGAGCCAGCAATCGCCACCGTCACGGTGAGCGCAGTCGAATCGACCGTGTTGTCCTGTGCCTCGGTCCAGTCAGGCTGCGTGGTCTCAGCCAGGTCGGCAACCTCAATCTCAATCGA
>Ga0209297_1000285_pt1 | contig 33885 bp, 50 predicted proteins | sample S_130805_MF_Meta_FD_187322 | JGI IMG/M metagenome (GOLD analysis project Ga0209297, IMG submission 187322) | Freshwater microbial communities from Lake Simoncouche, Canada to study carbon cycling - S_130805_MF_MetaG (SPAdes) (version 2) | ecosystem: Environmental > Aquatic > Freshwater > Lake ...
AAATAATTTTATAAATCTTTATATATAAAAAAAAAAAAAAAAAAATAATATATATATAGAACTCAGGAATAGATATTTTATATGTCTAGGTGATAATTTTATTTTTTACTAATAAGAGGTGATTTATATATCTATATTTATAAAAACTCAAAATCCTGAGTTTTTTGTAAGAAACGTATACATGGCGAGGCCTGTAGGGCAAACTCAGGCTTAACCCTGAGTTTGCCTGAGTTTATTTAGTCCAGAAATAATACGTTGTTGGCCTTTGTGCGTTGTTTAGTTTTACGAGTTTAGTGTGGATTGAATTGTTTGCTGTAAGTTCGTCAAGTAGTTGTTTTCGTAGCATTGGCAGTATCTGTGCTGTTTTGCTTCCCAGCTCTTTTGCTGTTATGCCTTTTCTACCAGCCTCTTTTATTCTTGCTTTTAATAGTTTTGTTAATCGTTCGTTTTCGTTGTCTGAGCCTAGGTGTTTAAATTTTTGTGAGAATACTTTTATTGATTCCATTTCTAATATTTCAAACCAATGCAGGATTTCTATGTTTTGACACTGATCTATTAGCATTGCTCCTTGGATAGCTCTAACCCCTCCGCGATTATACATAGGAGCGAATGATTTGTTATCACCGGACAACGATATGCTTTTTTTCTTAAACCTATACACTAAATCATATTTTGCTTCGCTATAAGCCTCTGTTACTGGTAATTGAGTCGAGCATAAAAACAAGTCTTTTGCATATTGCTGTTGTAATGCTAGTAAATCACTAATGATGCTGGCCGGAACTTGTATGTTGTGAAGCTTTAATTTAATCGGCAATAAACCATTAAGGCCAAAAAGTAGCGAATATCTAGCTAAAGAGCCGTTTGCAAGGTCTGATGTCTTTAATCCGTCAAATATCTGTCGTTCTGTGCTTAAGCCAAAAACACAGACATTAGGCTCAATAATCTTTTTAGCCGCGTTACCTTTTGTTTTTTTACCAGACAAAGAGCTGTTTGCCGAGGTATAAGCCTCTGTGAGCAATACCACAATTTCTTTAGAGAATTGATTAGAATTTTTCCCGTTAATGCTCGATAGATACTCGCCAAACTCGTCAATATAAAATAACATTGTTGGCGATTCTTCCAAACTATCCATGAAGGCCGCCCCTGATGCCATTTTTCCGTGTAAGCTATCACCCATGCCTATTGTTTCAAGTATTAACTTTGCAGCCTTAAACGGAAAATCCTTGCCTTCGCCTGATTCAGCCATTGCAATAAACATTAAGTTTCCTTTAATGTTCTCATAAGCAATGTTTCTGCCTACAGCCACCGACATAACCGACATGGCCGCAGCAAAGGCTATAGCTGGTTGAGGATAAATACTTTCTTTTAAAATCCATTGCTGAATATCTCTAGCTATGCAAGGAAACGGTATTATGTAATCAATATCACTTGACAGGTCGGGCTTCCAGTCCTGCGCCTCTGGTTCGTCATTCTCTCTTTCTTTTAAGCGATCATCTAAATATTTTTGTCCAGCTGTCGGATTATTGGCTTGCATAACCCACCGCCTCACTAATTCTTTGATATGCCAATTCAATACGTTTTAAGTCATTGCCCGATATTTTTATCTGATTAACAATATCAGATGCTGCAAGATGGATAATTCTAGTCTCGTATAATAGACACTTTAAAATGTCAGCAGCCGGAAATGGTTGGTATTCTCGCTTAAATCCTTCTTGATTTTCTGGAAACAAGTCACTTAACTCTAAGCCTATCGCCCCAACTATTGACGAAACATCACATCCACTAAAGCAGTGAATTAAAAGATTACCATTATCACATTCTTTAATCGCTAAAGAAGGCGACCTATCATCATGAGCAGGACAACAGGCTATCCATCTATTGTTTCCAGTTGACTTAACTTTTTGCAAATGCTGTAAGACATTATTGGCTATTGACATGATTAATCTCTAGGTAGTCGCTCAATTTTTTAAAGGTTCTATACGTTGGGTTTATATCATCCCCCCTCTTAATACGTGAAATTTGCTGGTAGTTAATGCCAGTGGCTGCGGCTACTTTACTAATATTTTGCTTGTTAAGGTTATTTACGATTTGGTCTAGTGTTAGCATGTTTATATACTCTAAAATTTAAACTTATGGATTTAAACTATATAACATTAATGCTATAATTAAAACCTAATTTTTAAATTATTTTAAAATCCTTACAAAGTTTTTATTATAGAAAAAAAAAGAATATAAATAATTTTACTTTTTAAAAAATTTATAATATAATTACCTCGAACTAAAAAAACAACCTAACCGAGACAATGCGATGATTAAATTTGAAACAAACAAAGCTTACAAAAACCGTTCAATTTGTGATTCTGAAATGTTTTTTGAAATAACAGTTATTTCAAGAACTGAAAAAACTATCAAAGCATTAGTTGATGGAGTGGTTAAAACTTTACGCATTGCCATTTATGAAGGGCGTGAATTTGTAAAACCTTGGGGCTCTTATTCGATGTGTCCAATTATTAACGCAGCATAAAACAAACCTCCCCAGAAGTGGGGCAACCAACGGAGCAAAGCATGACCTCAGAAGATGAACAAAAAGCATTTAAAGCATCACAAGAACGAACACTAGTATCTATTAGTGCTGAACTACACAAAAAACTAAAAGTAATGGCAGTATCAACATCAACAAGCATTTATGTCTTAGCTGATGAAGCGATTACAAAATACTTAAAAGGCAAGTAGAATGGCAATCCCTAGCTTAGACAATGTAAAGTTTGATGATATTGAATTGGCAGTTAAGACAAAGAAAAGACCACAGTTCAGCATCATCTATGGCAAGGGCGGTATAGGCAAAACTACAGCCGCTTGTTATTCACCTGACCCAGTTATCTTGCCAGTTGGTAGAGAAACAGGTCAAGAAAGAATGATTGATAATGGTGTTCCTTCTTTTGAAAATACAAAAGGAATGCCACCTATTGAGTTTGTCTTTGGCTGTATGCAAAAGCTACTTAAAACTGAGCATAGCCGCAAGACATTAATCATAGATAATATTGGTTCATTTCGTGAGGCAGTAGAGGAAGATGTAGAGGCGGACAACAAAGGCGTTGACCTTAAAGCTTATGGCAAGGGCGCAGCATTAGCATATCCATACTACACAAGACTATTAGCTGGCATAGATGCCATCATGAAAAAGAAAGACATGCACGTCATTCTAATTGCTCATGATGTTCTTTATAATATTAACAAAGAAGATGGCACGTATTACCAACGTATCGGCATTAACGCACCAGCAGGAGAAAATACAAACGTGCGAGGATTATTAGAAGCAAGAGCGCATAACGTACTTTATATCAGAGGTGAAGATCCAACCAGAACCGTTAAAGGTGTTATGGGTGGAGTTAAACAAATAGCCACATCAGGCAAAATAAACCGAGTAATTTACACCAAACCGCAAGGTACATTCTTTGCAAAGAGTCGCGTCAATGCTGAGCCTTACTATGAAATAGAACCCACAGAAACCGAGGAGGACTTATTAAACAATAAAACAAATGAAACTTTAATACAACTTTTTACTGACCTTTATAAATAAATTAAAACTAAATCAAGGAATAAGGAAATGTCATTTTTTACTAAATCAACTGGCGAATCTGTAGAACAAACAACTGAATTTACAAACACAGGATTACAAGCCTTAATTCCAGACGGAACTCAATTAATATGTGCTATTGCTGGTTCATCATGGGAACCAGAAACACAATACAAAGGCAAGACTGTAAAGGTTATGCTTCACGTTATTCAAGCTGGTAAGTTTAAAGACTTTATCGTTAATGATAGCTTGAAGTTATTTGATAATAAAGCCTTTGTAGCTGACAAAGCATTAGAAAAGCTAATGACTTATGACGCAATCTGCACAGGTCAATTATATTCTGCTGATAAGGCTGGCAAAGATATTTTAGACAATAACGAACTGTTAGCCAGAGCATTAAATGGTGGTGAAGTGTTAGTTACTTTTGCTGAATATTCTATTGACCGTGACGACGGCACAAAGATTACAGGTAACTGGGTGCGTAGCATCAGTGCTAAGCCTAAACCAGCTCCAAAGGCAGCCTCTCCAGTCATCAACTATGCTTCAGAAGAAGAAGCATTGGCTGACGTTAATTTCTAAATATTAAACCTAATGCACAAGGATGTGCAATTATCTAAACAAGAGAGCAGTAATGTTATCAACAAATATTTATAAACAAACAAAAACCCCAAATTTATTTAAAAACACCTATTGGGGGAGTCATGCTTATGAAAAATGCAACATAGAAATAATAGAAAACAGAAATAAATTTGTTATTGAATATCAAATAAAAAAACAATCCGCAAGAATGTCTTATGCTCAAGATATATGGGCAAATTATGACAATTGATTTGACCACAAAGAATTTTATAATTTATTAGACGGTCGAGTGTTAATGTTGTTTAGTTCATATAAAGGGTATATTAATTCAGAAGAAAAATTTGAAAAGGATTTTAAAGAGCTTGGGTATGAATTAATTTATCCACTTTACGTTGAAGAAGCTAATTCTTATATAAAAATATTTAGCTCAAGAAAAAAATTAAATTCATTTTTAAAAAATTGCTGTTTTGTTAAATATTAAACAAAGGACTAAAACAAATGTCAACAATATACGAACTGTCCCAAGAGCAACAAGACTTATTAGATGCTTTATTTTGGGATGATGAAGACGAAGTATCGCTACACAGACTTGAAACAATACGCGGAACAGTAGAACAAAAGCTTCAATTCTTATCTACTCTTTATGCAGAGCAAAAAGCCAATGCTGATTTGGCTATTGAGACTTTAAAGATTGCAACTAAAAGACTTAAGGCTCAATCAGATCGTGCTGAAAAGGCAAGGGACAGATTAAAAGGTTTTATCCTTAACACAATGCTAACTTTTGAAGTAAAGCAAGTTAAGGGCGAGGTGTGCAACTTGTCTTACTATTACCCTGCTGCATCACTTAAGTTACTAGAAACTTTAGACATCGCTAATTTGCCTGACAGCTGCAAAGAAATCATAGAGACAGTCAAAATAAACAATGCAGAGATAAAAAGAAGATTAGGCGAAGGCGAAGAAATAGAAGGCGCGTATCTTGTAAAAACGGCATCACTGCGGATGTCATAATGAAAAAGACGCTGCGCTATTATCAAAACGAAACGTGTCAAGAAATAGCAAAGTCATGGGCGCGTAAAGAGCGCCCATACGCAAGCGTTATGACTGGACTTGGCAAGAGTTTAATATTTGCCGCTCTTACAAAATATGGATTAAACAAAGGTTATAGAGTATTGCAACTTGTGCCAAGACTGGAACTGGTAGAGCAAAACAGAGCCGAGACATTAGCTTATATTGACGACAAGCGCTTAGTGGGTATTGTTTGCGGGCAACTTAATAAAAGCCAAAACAAACACCAAGCCGTTATTGCTATGGCTTCATCATTCGTAAACAAACGAGCAATTAGTGGAGTGTTTGACATCCTGCTCATTGATGAGTGTCACAGGATGAAGCTGTGCGGCCTAGATGGTCAGCGTGGTATTTATGAAAAGATTGTCACAAGCCTATTAAGACTTAACCCAAACATGATGATAGCTGGCCTGACCGGAACGCCTTACAGACTAGATCAGGGCGAACTGCACGAAAAGAGCCACAAGACACTGCCTTTCTTTACTCATAAAGTTTATGACACATCCATCTATCCAAGCATAAAGCGATTAATTAATGAGGGGCATTTATCCCATGTTGAAACCTTAAACACAAGCGTTCATGTTGATTTAAACAACGTTAAAATGTTAGGAGGTGACTATAGCAAAGATGATGCAGGCGTAAAATTTGACGCTATTATAGACAATGCCGTGGATGATATGCGCTATCAGTTTGAGGCCAACGACATCAAGACCGCTATTATATTTTGTTCAACATTAACTAATGCCAAGCACATATTGAACAAATGGAATGACGATAGCACCATGCGTATTGTGTGCGGTGATGATGCTATTTGCACTAAACAACAACGTAAGGCCGCCATTGACTGGATAAAGAATGGTACTGGTTGCCGTTATATAGTTAATGTGGATATATTGGCAGAGGGCTTTGATTTTAAGGCTTTAGAGTGTTGCGTGCTAATGCGAGCTACCAAGTCAGCAGTGCTAATGGTGCAAATGGTAGGCAGGATTATCAGGCCGCATGATGACAAAGAACATGCTTTCTTATTAGACTATGGCACAAACATAGAGCGACTGGGTGAGATAGACAACATTATTATGCCTAAAACTAAGATGCGAGCAGGAGACGCGCCTAAAAAGCTTTGTGGTATTAAGGACTGCGGAACAATTAATATTTTGTCGGCTAAGAAATGCAAAGAATGTGGCGCAGAATTTATAAGCGAGTCAGAAGATGGTTTATATACGATGAGAACCAAGGCGCAAGCACTAGCAATAAAACAATCATTAAGCACTAATTATGAGATAAACAGCATTAGTTATGAGCTGGCGTATAGTAAAAAAGACAGCATAGAAATGATTAAAATGAAGTTTTACGGTGCTAATGGCGGTGAGATCCACACGCATTATTTGTGTCTTGATCACAAAGGTTTTGCTGGAGATAATGCTAAGCGGTTTTTTATGAGTCTGTTTAAAAACGCTAAAGACTTTTATAAGCTTGGAAACCTTATTACATGTCAAAACGCTTTAATACTCTTGACCGATGCACCTCACTTTTTTAAAGAATTTTTATCTATTGATCTTGTTGAGGACGGTAAGTTTTTTAAAATTGTTAGAATGGAGTTTTCAAAATAAATATTTTAGAGAAATTGCAAAGCCTTAAAAATAAAGAGGCTTTGTACATTGCACCATTAATGCCTGAGCGCGTCATGATGCCAGACGGCTTACTATCTATGAGCGATGCTGTTTTTAGCGTCGCTCTTTTCCATTTAGACGTTGAGCCGGACGATATCCACGACTTAATGTTTAAACCGCCAGAAACCAGAGAGAATATTTTAAATGATTACCGATGAAGTATTTATTAGCGAATTAGACGCTAGTCTAAAGTCGCAAGTAATTTTAAAAGCCGAAAGGCTTAGGCTTATTGCTCATGCAATTACAAAACCGCAAGAAACCCGTGACGTTATCCTAGATTTTGAGGCTGGTAATGCTAAGCAGTACCTTAAAGCTAAGAAAGACAAAAAAGCTGTGCGTAGTGAAACTGCCGAACAAATAGACTTTATCGAATGGTTTAAAAAAACTTACAAAGGCGTGGTAATTATTATGATTCGTAATGACGGTAGCCGCACTTTTGCCGAGCGACCTGAGCAGCTTTTAATGGGTTTACATGCTGGAGCGACTGATTTATATGTTCCTGCATGGCATTGTTGGATTGAATTTAAACGCAGCAAAGGCGGGGTTTTAAGCGAAGCACAAATTAAATTTAGGGATTATGTTTTGGGAATTGGTGATAAGTGGTTGATTTGTAACGGTTTTGAAGATGGAAAGGCTAAGGTTATTAAATTAAATAAAAATAATTAAAATAATTAGTTTACTTTTATACTCATAGGTTTAAAATAGCCGCAACTTAACAAGAAAGGCCAACTGGAGAAACAACATGTTTAAAGTAAGAATAGAATACAAAAGCGGAAAAATTGAATTTACAAAAATAGATATTTTAGAGTATGCAAATGCTTTAGAAAGCTTAACAAAAGAAAAAAGACTAGTATCAATTAAAATATTATCAGTAGTTTAAAGACAAAGCCCCAGAAATGGGGAAAAGGTTTTTAGTGATACATCAAGTTTCCTAGACAGAATTCTTGGTGTATCAGTAAGAATCTAAGGCCGGAGTCCTCGTAGTCCGAAAAAAGATACGAGTCAGTCAAACCTATAACTTGCCTTAGACGCAGTACCCCACCAGCCTATTTAGCGTAGTAGGTTTGGTGGGTTTTTTTATAATAATAATATTGGAGAAACCATGAAAAATTTAAACGCATTAAGAGCCAATGTAGTTACCAGCATGAACGCTAAAATATTTGGGGGTGTGTGATGGGGTATCTAACGTTAAATGAGGCCGCAAAATATGCAACCAATAAAAAAGGTTTTAATGTAGAGCCTTCGGTACTTTTACGCGCTGGAGTCTATGGCGTTTTAATTATAGCCGCAATTTTCCCATTTGGGACAATGTACAACGCAACAGAGAGCAAAGAAGAAGATTTTAAAGCGGGGCTCTTAATTATCCCGCCTTTACACCTTCTCGAAATTGAAACCGAAGGGTTTACAACGGTTGAGGCAGCTTTCAGCTCGGACGGGAATCACACCATGTACTTTCCCCGTAAAGAGCGAACGATTGGGCAGCTTTGTATTTTTATAACGGATCTTGATAAGTTCATTATCAATTTGAGGAACACAACACCGACACAAGCTGAAACCGTGGCCGATGTTGGCATGGTTAAGCGTTACGCGCATTTATCAGACGGTCATGTAAGCAATGTGGTTGCCAGCATGAACGCTAAAATATTTGGGGGTGTGTGATGATTCCTGAAACTGAGTTAATGCGACTGCGTGATGTTGGGTTTGAATATTTCCCAGCGGCACGAGAAAAGCAGAACGCCCAAAATCCCAGAGGGCATGAGAGCTATTACCTTGCCTTGTATTCCACAGTAACCGTGCTAGTCAATAGAAACTTATCAGCCGTTGAAATAGCCGCTATTAGATTACTTCAAGCAATTGCTATGCACGCCACTTGTGATGCCGAACAACTGGCCGACGAAACGCTTTATGATTCAACAATAAGCAGTATAAAAAATGCCCTTAAAACCTTGTCAGGATTAACTGGTAAAACTATATCGCTTGACTGCAACGAACCCGTTGCCGATGTTGGCATGGTTAGTCATGCAGGAACAGTGCCAAAGCTATTAAATCATTTCGATAATGATTTTAAGTTTTCAGGGTTGCTTAACATGCCAACTTATACGACTGGAGCTAGCCAAGAGTATCATTTACCAACAGGACGCAAATAACATGTGCCAATATGAATGGGATAACCAAGAAGAAGAATTTACAAACGAATACACGCCAGAAGAAGAAAATCATCTGGTATTAGCCGACGCAATAATGGCTAGGATTGTTAATGACTATGCCGATGACAGCACACAAGTGTTGGTGATATTAGCGCGGGCATTGATAAAAATGGCATCAGGTGAGCTAGACAGCAGCACTACCTACTCTTTCCACTTAATCCTTGATATTGCTATCAATGCACCTTTTGATAAGCGTCACGAGCCTTTTAACCGATTTGTAACTGATGCGCTTTATTCAGAGGCTTTAGCAATTGCGGAGTTAAATTTATGATTATCGAAGTAGATGATTACGTGCTTGACGTGGAGTGTGAGCATCAACATTTTAAGCCAGAAACTTTAGAATCGCCAGCAATAAGAGAAAGTATTACAGTAGATGGTGCTTATGTTGACGGAGTTGATATATTTAAGACTCTGCCAGAGTCAACAAAAGATAAAATTGCTGAAATTTTATGGGAGTTAGTCAATGAGAGTGATGATGATGGACTTTAAGCCACGCAAAAAAAGCCCTAGCCTTTTTTATTGCATAGCGCTTTTTATTTTTAACTGGGCAGGATTTTCCTTATTAATGCTTTTTTTAGGCTTAATGGTGCTTGATGCAGCTATATTGGCAGCAAGACTAATTAAGGTGATCTCATGAGCGAAACAGCAGAGGAAACAAAAAGCCACATTAATCGAGCTTATAGAGAAAAAAACAAAGCGGCATTAGCTAAAAAAAGAGCCAACAGGTATCAGATACAAAAAAATAGAGAGTATTTAACGCGCCCCGCATCGGCTGTGTATTTGACGCTTACCACACAAAAGCTTTCTAATATTATTAATTTTAAGAAATATTGGAATGTACCAGAGCATATAAATGAAAAGGGAATAGTTAGGTATCATAAAAAAGACTTAGATAACTGGCGGCTACATAACCCGCAATACTTTGACGGATGGAAGCTAATAAAGAAAGGCTATTACACCATGTCAGCAAATGTAATGTTAATTACAGAGTGGTCGCAAGCATCAAAGCACGTCACAGACTACTGCAACAAACAGCGAGTAGCTATTAATTCAATCCAATTTTGGGCGAGGTGGGCTTGATGAGTAAAGAAAGAGAGTTGTTAAGAAGAATATCAAGCCATAGTGAGGCTAGAATACCTACCCATTTTATTTACGAACTACAAGAACTGCTCGCCCAACCTGAGACTAAACAAGAGCCTGTGGCTTGGATGATGAGTAAAAAAAGAGAGTTGTTAACCCGATTAGTAAAGTCTGGAGCATTCCCAGAGGCATATTCAGACCCTAGCATTTTGGATCATGTGATGGTCTACGCGCCAAAGCTAGCACAGCAAGATCCTTTACCTCCAAAAAATCTACTAATTGAAAAATGCGATACCTTTTTAAGAAGCTTAATAGAGAATAATGGTGAGGGGTTAAAAGAGCTGAAAGCATTTGACCTAGAAACATATAATAAACTAAAGGAGGTTTTTTGAAATGAGTAGAGTATTAGCATTAAGAGCAGCTAACGAAATAGCAGACCAATTTACAAAGGGTTTTTGTAATGACCGGATGGTGGATGACTTTACAGACATAATCTATAAACACATCGGAGAGACTAAGCAAGTGCCTATTGAGGTTAAGATTATAGTGAGTTTTTTAGAGAAAGAATCGAAACTAACCCCACGTCAGGGTTTAGAAGAATATAAAAAAGGCTATGCACAAGCAGAGCGTGACTTAAAGCGTGAGCCTTTGAGTGATGAAGAAATAATGCAAGGCTTTAGAGCTGAAAACGATGCTACTACTAACATAGAAAATTACTATGCTGGCGTTGAGCTTGCAGAAAAACACTGGAGTAAAAATAAATGAAACTTTATGAACTAGGTAATGACAAACGATTTACCCTGACAGACGATGCCTCAGGCACAGTTTTTCTATTAGATCACATTGATGGTGCATATTCTGTGTGCTACATAGGTAATGCGATTGTACACATATCAGCATCGGCTGAGGTTGAGGTGGTAGAATGACACAAGAAATAGAAGTTAAAGGATACTTTAACAAATTTGCAATAGTGATTTATAGTCTAGTGGTTGTATTCTTTGTTATAGGCTTTATTAGGTGGGGAATATGAATAAATACACAGGCGTTATTGCTTTTAAGATTGATATTAAAGCAACGGACAGAGAATCAGCGGAGCATATAGCCAAGCAAGCACTACCTCACAGCTTTGGTTTTATGGACGGCAAAGGCGGCTCAGGTAAGTTTTTAAGGGGACTAGTGCCAGTTTTATATGAGCAAGAAGAACACGGTGATAAACCAGATAGTTATTGGCGCAACAGATGAAGATTTTAGGCTTAGTGTTAATACTGTTTCCGGCATTAGCACTAAGTAGCGAGGCCGAGTGCTTGGCAAGTATCATGCACTCTGAGGCAAGCGGAGAAAGCCTGGAAGGATTAATTTCAGTGGCTCAAGCAAGCATTAACCGCTCTAGGGCTACTAAGAGATTAATATGCTCAATCCGTGGCGTGACACGCAAGAAACCACCATTTAGTATAGCCCAGCATTATACTGCACTGGCTCAATCTATCTTAGATGGTGGCGTTTCTATCGTTGGTCGTGCTGATAGTTGGGAAAGGGCATTGAGGCCAAGATATGCCGGAAAAATAACACGAAGAATCGGAAAGCATACTTTTTATGTAATGAAAGGATTAAGATAAAATGGCAGATGAAGCGGATATAGCAAACGATCAGGCACAAATGATCTTAGATACACAAATTAAAATGAAACGAAAGGATATTGACCCGTATCAAAATGACTCTGGCGTATGCTGGGAATGTGCGTCCCCAGTGCCAGACCGTCGTAGGTGGTGTTCTAAGGAATGTGTGACCGCAAGTGAACTGGGCTAATTTTACATTTCCAGCCATTAATTTATATAATTACCCTAAACAAACGAGAGATTTTATGAGTGAAATAGAAGAAATGGGCTTAGGTGTTCGGAAGGTATGGAAACCTAAAGACTTGGTAAATAAGCCCGCTCATTATATACATGGCGGCATTGAAACATGGGATGTAATTGAGGCGTGGAACCTTAATTATAATCTTGGCAACGTGGTCAAACACATTCGTCGATCAGATCACAAAGGTACGCGCTTAGAGGATCTACAAAAAGCGCGTGCTTACCTTGACCGTGAAATATGTTTAGAATTACAAAAGCAATAAATCAGCTTCTTTTTTGCGTCTAATAGTCAAACCTTTGAGTGGGATGCCGTTCGCCTTATCCCACTTTTTAATCTCGCCAGATGCAGCAAGCCAGTTCTTTTGATCTACGTATTTCTTAAGCGTAGATTTTGAATAATTGCCGATGCCCATATTATAGATAAAATCACCAATTGCCGCTTGACGACTAGCTGATGCAAGCACCAAAACAGGCGATGACTTCATGGCGCGTCTAAGCACATCAAGCGCCAATATATCAAGTTCTGCATCAGCTTGCACTTGAGTCCAGACCAGACCTTTCTTTATATCTATGCCTGTCACGCCCCAGCCGATAGTCCAGACTCCAGCAGGACATTGATAGGCTGTTAATTTACAGCCCTCACTGTCTTTTATTAACTTAACTAATATCGTTAAGGATAACATTAATACTTGCTAACCATAGGCTTCGTACCTCTGCCAACTGCTAATGACGGAGCTTTTTTAGTTGCCATTAGTGTTTCACCATGTCAATAAACCACGCGACAGAGGTGGCAATAGACGCGCCAATTCCGCCAACGATTAATAAAGTTTTCCATCCGCCCTGAGCTTCTGACAAAGTCACACTAATACTTCTAAGCGCTTCCTTTATTTCTTCAATGTCTTTGGCCATTTTGTCCATGTCCGCCTCTATATGCTTAATGTCTGCGCTATGCGTAGCAAGTTCCCTTATCGTTTGCATAGCGGCCTCGTCATCATTCCAGTTTGACATAATCTAGATCTCTTAGTGTAGATATATAGTTTTTACAGAGTGTGGCATAAGCGCTCACCTCGTCGGCTCTATAAGCTTCGGATTTGAGAAATTCAGTAATTTGGTCTGAAAGTTGCCCATCATTGGTGGAGGTGTCAGTAATGGCGCTGGTATCACTAGCTTTCGCTGCGGTGCGATCACTACGCGCCCTATGGGTGTCATACAAGCGCTTAGACTTAAAATTATCGCGCTGACTATTAATAGCATTAATGGTTGATACATTGGCAGCCTCCAGTTGTTGGGTTGCGTTAAGAGCCTTTTGATGCTCTTTGTCTGCTTGTTCGGTTAATGCCTTAAGCGTTAATGTTGCTTCCATGTTTTGAGCGGCTATGCCGTCTTGCATGTATTGTATCTGAGCCTTATCAATTTGGTGAGATAGACCAAAACCAGAAGCAAAAGAAACAGCAGCTATTAAAGCAAAAGCATATATCATTAGTCTTTTACCAGCAGACCAAGCCCGCCCGCAACACCGCCAGCCAGTAATAAAAGCTGGTCGATTGATTTACCTTGGTATATAAACATAGCCCCCACGAGAGCCGTTACGACCCAAATCAACCCGCGCTGTGTAGATGCTTGACCCCAATGGATGCCTAGTTTCATGACAGTGCGTTTATTTGAGCCGTTAAAGCTTGAAGCTGAACTAATAAATCTTCTTTAGTTGGTGGTGGCGTGGGCATTAAAACATCATCAAAGCTCTTTAAAACATTAGCAGCCGCTTCTTTTTGTGCAGTAGTAGCCTCGTCTTTAAAGGATATTTTGCCGTTTGAATTAACACCATCAATCGGACAAACTGCTTTTAATTCTGCGTCTAGCTTTTCAATATTTACAATCATTATTTTTTCCTTTATCCGTAAATTGTGCCAGATATGCCGCTTCTTAGCCTAATAGTTGATGTTCCATTAAGGCTCATATTAAAACCTCTGGCATTGCCAAACCATGTGGTTGTTCCTGAGGCTTCTGAGACTTCTAACCATGCCAGAAAATGACGTCCAACGCTAGGATAGCCAGTATATACAGCCTTCAAAGCTTGAACTTCGCTGGAATTTGCACGAAACTCCGTAATGTTTGACGAAGTGTTATTTGTTACATCAAGACCAATAGCTACAGCAAGATTTATACCACTAGTATTTCTAACCGTACACTGTAAATTGGCCGATACTGGAACTTCACTCAATCCTATAACAAAATCAAGTTGATTATCTGTTGAACCGTTGGCCTGTCTCATTGTGTTTGTTGTATATGTCCACTCATCGGTTAAATCATTAACTAGCATGTTTCGGATAAGCCTGTTTGATGCGTTCCATAAGTATCGTTTTTTTAATGAATCTTCACATTGACCCAAAACTGCTGTGGTTCTTCCTGTGCCAAGATAACGCCTAGTTGTTGCTCCAGATTTTACATAAATCCCATCTTGCAATACTAATGCGGTGGCTCTTGTTGTGTCGTTTGTCCAATTCACTGTTTCTAGCGCAAAAGTAGAATCAACGATAAAAACATCAAAAGGTGTTGATGTTGTTGCTGGAACTGCAACGGATTTTTCGCTAAATGTGTTTATTGACCAAGCCGAACCGCTGTAAGTAGCAATCTGATTACCGTTGTACGGTGTAAAATATACAGTCGTTGCCGCCAAAACATCATCTGTCGTCACAGGCGCAGCTGTAGTTAAAGTAAGCCTGCCATTAATAGTGGCGCTTATAGGTACTGATGATGATGGTGCGCCAGTAACAGAAATAGTCCAGCTCGCCAGTGTTCCACTACCATTAACGCTAGTCACATTAATAACTAGCGAAGTGCCAGAAAATGCCGTCACTTGCCCGATCATGTAATTACTTGGAGATACTGTTGAAGCAGCAAGAACGTATTGACCAATTGCATAAGCCTTGCCAGATTCGACCAGCGTCAATGATTTTGACCCTGTGCCGATTGCAAGTGATGTGGTGCTTGTTGAGTTAGTTGTTGCTCCACCTAAAACGGTCAAGGCTGCATTAACAACATAAGCCGCAACAGCGACCTCTTGTGCAAGAGCAGGAACAAAGCGCGTTTTCCAACCGCCCTCTTTTAAGCCTGTCGTTGCATTGTCGTCATCTGTGACTGTAGACCCGTCACCGCCGACTGATGTGCTAAATGTAACTAAACTCATAATAATTCCTTAATTTCGTAGCTTGTTTGGTATCTTATATTATAAGGTTGTTGAATTGCTGACAATGTCTGCAAGCGACCTAAAAATGCGCGTCTATTTAAATTCAGCGCTGAGCTATCATCATAAATATAAAGAACCTCAGCATCTGTGCCGCTGATCTTTATGATATCGCCATTTAAGATTGACTCGTTGTAATCTAAATGGTCGAGCGTAAATCTTGCGACCCTGCTTGATGTCCGTCTGTCAAAGTACTCAGCGCCACTGATTGCAGTATCAATAACGGTGGTTGTCTCATCACCAACAGACGCGCCTAGATTCATGTTTAATTTTGGCTGATATATTGAGCCTACAAATATTCTACCTAGCTCAATATAACCTGCTGCGTTTGTGCTATCAAAAAATTCAACTTCATAATAACGCGCGTCCGCTATCGCTGATGGAACGTAAACAATAGACTTAGTAAATAAAGCAATTTCTTCGGCTGATAATTGCAAGTCCCAGAACCTTGAATCTTCCCATTCATACGTTCCAAAAGGCATTAAAGGCCATGCGTCAATAATACCGCTATCATAAGCAAGTGTTGTATAACCACTATCCGAATAAGCTCTATAGCGCCAAGTTGCTAGACTTGTTAAGTTGTGGCTAACAATAGCAACAGAACCAATAATCCTAGATTGATCTAATGAAAACCTAAGCTTTGTAGAAGCGTTGACGGCATTAGTTGATCTTGCTTTTTTGCCTAATTGTCTATTTTTGATATTAGTCAATGGTAGCGTTGCAGACCACGATCCATAGGCCGCAAACGTAGCTACGTCTATTCGATTTTGATAGCCAATAATAATATTGCCCATGTTAGCCCCAAAGCGTTAGTGTTGCGCGGTTTGTCGAATAATCCGACTCAATGCCTATGATTTTGAATAGTTTACCACCGTTTAACCCAAAACGATTCAATGTTAAGTTTGCAACATTAACTAAATCTGGCAGCGTCTCTGATAAGTCAAGCGCAATTCGCACAGTGTATAGGTCTCGCCTTGCTTTATAAAGCGCAAGCACACGAGCTGCCTCGGTTGCTGCTGATGCTTGAGTGATTAATAAAGCGTCTCTAGTAATTTCAACAGCAAGACTATATTGATTTTTTATTGCTGTATCTTCTGATGATGCTGTTAATGATGGCTGTGCTAATACGTTGCGCCTATCGTCTGCCACTGCTCCGGCCAAATCTGAATATTGCACGGTGTAATTCTTTTGGTAATTAACTTTGACTCGATAAGCCGCTATACCTTTGTCCGTATCGTTTGTGCGGTTATGCTCAATGCTTAAAATATTACCAGCGTAAATCTCAATGTTTGCCGCGCCTGTCGGAGCGTCAAAGCGTCCCATTCCAAATAATCCTGTAGCATCAAAACCGTAATAAGCACCGATTGATATGGCTATCTGATCCATTACATTAATTGATGTCTCTGTGCTTTCCAGCCACACGCCAACAACAGCAGAGTTAAGCGTATCTAATGCTGTTACATCGCCAGCAACAATATCACCCGCAGACACACCGCCTTTTAAGGCAATGGCTTTAAGTATTTGCGCTACTGTCCTATTGCCTGCCGCTGCGCCTTGTGTTGCATCACACGTTATTAATCCTGATGGCACTGTTGTTAGCCTAATAAACCCTTCTGCTAAACAAGTACGGTATTTTCCTGCCGATGGTGCTGTAGCTTGCAATAATGCGTTAGTTGCAACATCAGCCTCAAATACTAAAGCAACACCTCTATCATAAACGTTGCCGATTGCCGCAATTGCGCCATCATTAATCTGATAAATAAGCTTTGAACTATTGACCATTATCGGTTGAATGTTAAATACTTGACCGAATAATAAGGGTTTAGGCTTTTTAGCTATGTCCGCAACACCTTCCACGCCTGCTGGTAATGAGTTATTACCAGCATAAAGCGTTGTCTGTAATGGTTTATCAAGTATCGCTAATTTATCACGCACTAAAATAGTGGCTTTAGCAAAAGTAAATTCAACTTGCTCCATTGTGCCGTTTAAGATTGTTGTAAATGTTGAAAATGCCGCGCCCTCTGTTCCAATCTTAATAACTAAGCTTCTACCGTCAAACGAATAAGGCAATAAATAATCCAAGCCGCCATCAACATTAGATAATTCAACCGCACCATAACCCACTCGACTAGCTCCGCTTGTTGTGCCGTTGCTAAACATATTTCGACTGATTGATGCAGGGTTTACTATCCTTGCATCATAATAAGCATTAGGTGGCGTGTCGCTTGGCCCTGTTGTAAAGTTTTGAGATGAATATCTAAATACTTCAGTCGTTCCCGCTGCATCTATAGCAGCGGTTATCTCAACTAAATAAATCATGATGATGCCTCTAGTTTGGCTTTACGTGTTAGCTCTGACATTTCAGCTTTCATTCCTTTTAATTCATTAATCATAGCCACATTAGCGTTTGATTGTAGATTAACCAATGCCTGTAGCTCTATCACTTGTTCTTTTAATAAAGTTGCTTGCACTTCACTAGAGTCTTTAATTGATTGAGATATATTATCAAATAGGCCAGCAGTTTGTGAATGATTAGTGACATTAGCAGGAGAGCCAAAGTTTACAAGCTCTGCTCCTTGTTCACCGACTAAAGACACGCCGCTAGCCATACCACCCATTGCATAGGCTGGAATGCTTGCTAAATATTGATCTTTTAAAGCTTGATAAGCATTAGTCGCGTCCATATCTGCGCTCCACGCTCTGTTCATTCCTATGCCAAATCGCGCCTTGTGGTCTGAATCAAACTTAGATATTACAGCTTCCCAATATGGATTATTTGTCCCACCCGCCGCTGTTGTTGTTGGTACGTTTGACCTATACCCAGCTAATAATGCCGCTCTATCTGCTGTCGCTTTTACTCTTGCCGCCTCTGCTGCTGCCTCTGTCGCTGCCTGTGTCGCGGCTTGATTGTCTGCGTTTGTTTTACCTAAATCACTAGCAACATTTAGCGCTAAATCTATCCCTGTTGCGCCTCCATTTGTTGTTGTTGCTAATGTTGCGTTTTCTGCCCTCGTTGCTGCTGCTGTGGCCTGTATTCTTGCCGCTTCTGCTGCTGCTGCTTTTATTTCTTGTGCTGATACAAATCCGGCTAAAGCATCACCCAAAATTAATATAGACGATGCAACAGTATTAACGCTTACATCTAAAGCAATTAAATTGCTATTTGCGGCTTTTGCTTGGTCTAGCTGCTCTTGCATCAAATCAACTTGGCTTTTCGTTACAGCCATTGCCTCTTCTAAGCCTTTTAATACAGACTTATAGTCTGCTTGATAAGCTTCGCCTGTTGCGTTGTATTGCCTTGATGAGTCTAAAAACTCTTTTCCCAGTGCGGGCAAGCTTGCTAATGCTGCCTCGTTTCCTTGAGCCGCTAATATTGAGGCATCGGTGAAAGCTTTTTTGCTTGAGTTATATATTTCCTCAGGTGATGCGGTAGGATTTTTAGCGCCTGTTAATTCGTTGTAATACGTGAGTAATCCTTTTCCAAGCGTAACAAATTTATCACGCATTGCTGTCAAGCCCTTATAGGCTGTTTCTAGTGTTTTCTCTGTGTTAGCTAAAGCCAAGCTTGCATCAGTTAATTTATTTAATGCTGATGTATAAGCTTTTGTTTCAGCATCCATGCTTAACGCTGCTTTTTCACGCTCTAAACCTAAAATAGCTTCTGACTCACCTAGCGCCTTATAAATTGCTATTTGTTGATTGTATGATGTATCAATAATTTTGTTTTGTTCTGCAAGCTTTTCTTTAACTAATTGAGCGCTTAAATCAGCAGCGTCCGCAAAATCTTGAGCCATAGCCAAAGCTAATACATAAATCTCACGACCACGCACTGTAGTGTCGTTTTTTAATACATCAAGCAATGCTCTGTAGTTGGCTTTTGCATCAGTGACGATTCCAGTGGTTGAGTCAAAAGTCGCATTAACTATTGGCATTAATAGACTAAGCTTTGAAAAGCTATCATTTAATGTTTGTGTTTTGCTAACAAGCTTGTCTTGATCTTTAAAGTAAAGATCAAAATAAGTGGCTAATGAATCTTTTAACGCTGATATACCGCCAGCAGTTACGATTAAATTAGTATCTAATAAGACACTGGCCGCGCCAATATCTTTTAGCCCTTGCTTAATATTAATTAAATCTTTAAAAGCCTCGATTGCATCATCAGCAGTCCCTGGCAACATACCCATAATCGTGTTTAAATCTTCCATCTTTGATGATGCAATGATTGACTGTACAACCATTTGTTTTTCAATATCGCCAGTTTTTTGTAGTATCTCTGAATAGTCAACCGCTGTCATTCCAAGCGTCTTAAGCTTTGCCTGTGCTGTGGCAATGATGACAGTCACGCGCATTAGCGTTTGATAGTAGCCTTCATTCTCTAGCTGAGCCTCTAAAAATTTAGGGTTAAGCAATGCCATTTGATCGGCAAGCTTTGACACTGTTGCTGTCAATATTTCACCATTTTTTTTAGCATCACTACCTAAAGGAATGCTACCAAGATCAATATTGAAACTATTTAGCTTGTCTTGTATAGCAACCCCATCGTCACCAATAACGTTAGCCGCTGAAACTATGCTTTGCGCTGTTTGAACAATGGTGTCGCCTATTGCTTTATTAATGTCTGAATCTAATGCCGCATAAAATGTTTGTATTTTTGTTTTGGAGTTTTCAATCAAGCCCCATAAGTAAGATGTCGTGCTTGTTACTAAAACGTCAGTGTATTGTTGAGCCGCGACTATTCCATCCTCGACCACACTACCCAATGTTTGGCTAACAAACTTAATCCCTGACCCCGCGAACTCGCGTTTTATCTTAGTTGAACCTAGAAATGGATCAAGAATAAAACCCATCACAGAATTTATTACACTGCCAATCGCAGGAACAAGCTTTCCTAACGCTGTAACCAATAATGAAATTCCAAGCGACCCAGCTGCGGCTGAGGCTGTCATAAATCCAGACGCCAATCCAACGCCTATATTTGCCGCGCTTATAGATCCACCAGCCACAGCATTTTGCACAGAATTACTTGCTGTTGTTGATCCAATGCCTAAACCTGTTTGACCTTCTAAGCCAAACTTTTTAATGGCTGCGTTATTTATTGCATTATTTGAAACAGCAAGCATAGCTAAACTATTAGCCATTCCTTTGCTGTAATCAAGATCGGCTGTTGAATTTTTTGAAATGTTATCTAAAGCATCAAGAATTGAATTAGACATTTCATTGCTACCCAGCACAGTACCGCTCAATGATGCTGAGTAAGCTTCCTGCTGTTGCTTTTGATAATCAGCGCCAGTCATTTGTGGTGCTGCTGATGCACTTCCAGACATAGCCACACCAATAGCCAACATAAAGGCTAACATAGCCGCGCCTGTAGCAAAACCAATAGGGAATGGAGCCGCTGAGGCTGCTGCTACTGCTGCTGTTCCTGATGCCGTTGCTTTTGTCCCGTCTGCAATTGTGTTGGGCAGTACAGACGCTTCGTTGGCCGCTGTTGACTGGAATATTCCAGAGATAAACGCGCCCACCATTTTTGCATTATCAGTTATCATCTTGACCATTGACATGGCAGACTGAGCCATTTCAAACGCTCTAAATACTTTAGTCGCTACGCCTAAAGCCTTATAACCTGTTGAGCCTTTTTCAAAAAAACCTTGAGCCGCTTTGGTCATGTCGCCATAAGATTTGACTTGTAGCTTATCTTGTTTTGCGCCTGCGTCTGAGATGGCTTTATCTTTCTTGGCTTGGTCGCCCTTGCCGTCATTCATCTTTTCAATAGATAATAACTGTTGCTCTAGTCCGTCTGTAATGGCTGCTTGTGACTTTTCATAAGATGCAAAAGCAATGCCCATGTCACCGATTGACGCGCCTACACTGCCAAAAGCATCAGACAAACCTGTAGCCGCTTCCCTTGCCGCGTCTAAGTTAGCTGTAAGGATTGCCATTTCTGCTGTTGCTCTTTCATTAGCTGCTGTTTGAGCTTCGCTTATAGCTTTGATTCTGTCCGCTGCTGCTTTGCTTACTACCTCGTCCTTGCTGCCTTGGGTAGTTATATCAAGCTGTGCCATTTGTTCAGGTATCAATGCCTTTTCAGCTTGTAACCCTGCAATTTCTGACTTAAGCCTAAGCTGTTCCGCTAAAGTTAGATTGTATTTATTAGCAGTGTCTAGCTCTGCCTGTGCCGCTGCTATCTTTGCATCAATAGTCGATGCTGACTGAGCAATGATAGCCGCTTGAATAGCCCTAGTTTTGTCTAATGAGGCAAACAAAGCATCTTGTGTTTGTTGAGTGATTGCGTTTTTAGTGGCCTGCTCTGTCGCTATAGCCATACTGCCCTTAGCCTTATCTTCAATCGCTTTGCGTTCTTCTGATAATGCTAGTAATTGTGTTCTTGATTGACCCTCTAATAATTTGCCAGCTATCTCTGAGCTTGCTATTGTTGCATCTTGTTGAGCCTTAAAATTAGCCTCTGCTTCTGCTAGTACTTTTTTTGCCGCTGCTGCTTCTTTTGTTGCTTTTGTTTGTGCTGCTGTCGCGTCTTTGTCCGAATACTTTTGGTGGATTTGATCCTTCATTGCGACGGTTACTTCGCCATAAGTATCTTTAGCCTCTTTTAATGCTTGGTTTTCTTTTTGTGATGCTGTGCCAAATTCTTTGATTCTCTGTATTTCTAAATCACGGAGCCTAACAGTTTCATCTTGTGATTTTTGAGTTTCTTTATCATTTTTTAGTTTTTGCGCAGTTCCCGCAGCGAAAGAATCTGATATTTTTTGTTGGTTCTTTAGTTGATTTAGCATTAATTCTTGTTGCATATACATCTCTTTAGCAACAGGATAAGTGGCACTATCTTTATTTTCTGGTATGTTTTTCTTTGCTGCTGCTACGATTATCTCAAGCGTGGCTATTTGTTTAGCTATACTTCCCCTAAATCTTTCAGTCAAATAATCAACTGTTATAATCATTCCAGATACAATATTTCCCAGCAGTCCACTTGCTTTGTCATTTAATAGAGCATCTTCAAAACCCGACCAAGCCTCACCAAGCATGTCAACCTTACCGCCCAATGTTTGCATTTTTATTGCGCTTGCGTCTACTGCACTGCTGCCCATTGCATGTATAAGATTTTCTATTATCGGCCTTGTTAATTGTCCAGCCTCCATCATTTTCATGATTTCCGCTGTTGTTTTTCCTGTGACTTCAGCAAGTAACGAATATAAAGGAACTCCGCGCTCTATCATTGCGTTAGCATCTTGAGCCTGAAGTTTGTTTTTTGCGTATGCTTGTCCCAACTGTCGAATTATTCCAGATAATGTATCTGACTCCCCGCCAATTTTAGAAACCATATTAGTTAAGTCTTGCATGACTTGAATTGTTGGCTCAATACCAAAATTCTTAAGCATCATATAAGATTTGGTTATTTCTTTGAGTGACTGTGGTGTTTCTCTTGATATTTTTTGAATATCAGCCATTGCCTTAGCAGCCATTACTGAGCTTCCTGTAACAGATAGCAATTGCGCCCGCATATTTTCAAATTCTATATTGACTTTTAAAATATCTTTAGCAAGAGACAACAGGCTAATTCCAGCTAATGCGCTGCCTGCTATTTTTGCAACGCTACCTAGACTACTCAACGCGCGTTCACTGCGTCCAGTAGCTTGCTCCATTGCAGATAGATTGCGTGATGCTGTTACTGCACTGGTCGAATCAACTGCAACTTGAATAGAATAGGTATCGGTGGTCATTTTGTTTTGCTCCGTTTTGCAATTTGCTCTGCTTGAATATTTAAGTAAGCACTATCGAGCCGCATAATAGCACTTACTTCTAATGGCGTTAATTCTATGTTGGTCAATCTTGACCATGCGCCAATTTCCGAGTAACTAATTGGATTTTGACCAAACCCATTGCTTGAGCGTGTTCGGCTTAATTCACCAAACCACGCCCAGCAGTAGGCGTAATTTTCTGGCATAGACAATGATTTATAATCATCAGGTATCTCATGCCCCATTGCAATAATCGCTTGAGCTTCATCGCGTAAACTACTGCCATTGTCGTTTGTTTTGCTGAGTTCAAATTCTCGTGTGCCAAACTCGACAATGTCATTGATTAGGCTTTGGTGAAGTTTCCCAAGTTATTGCTTGCCTCAAAAACTTGTTCACGGATTTCGCTGTTGCGTTCCATTAACTTTGTGGCGTTTTCTGGTGAATATTCAAAGTTAGTAATTCCACGCCATCCGACAACACGAATTGCTGCCGCGTCAATGCCGAATTGTTCATCGTCTTCAATGGTGCGTTCAACTTCTTTTCCGCGCTTAGCCGCTAACTGATCTTGTGACTTTCTACGGTTTAATGTTTTGCGAACCCAATCTTGCACTTTTGGTGCTTGTGAACCAAGCACTGTAATAAATATGCCCGTATCGCCACCGTCAGCTCTTAAATATTCAAACTCATAAGCGTTTTCTGACGCGCTAACTAAATCTAAATCATCAAATGATAAACCTGTTTTTTTGCTCATGTTCTTATGTTCCTGTTGATTTATAAAAAAATACCCACGCCCGCATGGTTGCAAGCGTGGGTAATTGTAGCACTATTTTTAAGCGAGTGAATCTTGAACCATGATTGTTGTCGCTAAATTAGCCACTGCACTACCACCCGCTGTATTTTTAAGCGCAGTAAATGGGAATGTGCGAGTTAATCCAGACGCGCCATCAGTTACATCAGCACCGCCAATTTTAACGCGTGACATGGTAAACGATACAAAATCAGCCGTTGCAGTGCTATCTGTTGTTAATACCATAATGATAGACACTTCGGTTTCATTGATAAAGTAATCGCGGAATGTTGCGTCGGTAAAGTAAGCACTAAATGTACCTGTTGCGCCTACAACGCCTTGGAAAACATCTGGGCGTGTTAATGAACCAACTACTGCGTCAGCTACTGCAATATTTCCGTTAATGTCAAAATCAATTGAAGTAACGATTGCAACAGGTGTTCCTGCAACAAGTAACAAGCCATTTACACCAGCAGTCACGCCACCAGTTGTAATTGCAGTTGGTGAAGTTAAAACTTGTGATGTGCCAGTGGTAACATTTAAGCCGACCAATGGAAAATCAATGGTCGCCATGCCATTAGCAGGGATTTTTACCTGTGCATTAGTTTGCATAATGTCAGTGTAAACCTCTGACTGCGCAACGTCTGAAAACCAATGTTCAACTGTGTAATAATCTTGTGTCTGTGAAGTTTCTGGCACATAAGTATATTTGCCGGGAATAGCAACAGTTACCCCAGTAACTGAGGTTGCATTATCTGCAAGCGCACTACCGTTTAACGTTTTAACTGTTAATGTGGTTGCTGTTACAGCAGTCACTAATAAGTTTTTATTTAAGTTAGCCGCGTTAACGCTGCCCGCTGTAATGCGAACCACGTTACCGATTTTAATACCACCAGTTAACGGATTTCCTGTTTGGAATGTAATCACGCCAGTTGATGCAACAATAGTGACAGCCGCTGCGGTTAACGATGAAATCGCAACAAAGTCTTTACGCAATACGGATTGTAAAAAGTCTTTATATGTTCCCGCTGATAATTCACCGCTTAATGTACCCGTTGATTGTTTTGAGCCATGACGAAAATCAGCAATTTGTTGATCTGGGCGAATCTCGTTTGACTGGAATGTTTCTTTAGTCAAGTTGATTGTGCTTGTGACACGTCTTAATTCTTGACCGCCACTGCCTGAAGCTGCTACGCCTAAGCCTGTTTGTTTTTTGTAAGATACGACTTTTTTAACGCCTTGTGCAATTGTCATTTTGTAACCTCTTATGGATAAATATCTGCTGAAAAATAAATTGATACCGGAATTTTATAAAGCACCCCGTCAATCAATGCCGGTGCAATTGAAGGTGTCTTGTCAATAATAACAGTTACACTGCCGTTTGTTAAACTTGTACCGCGTTTAAAATGATTAACCAATAAATCAACGCGGGTTGCTGCTGTTTTTGCGCCTACGTTAGCCGGATAACACAATAGAACCTGCATAAATCCTTTTACGCGATAATGATTGCCTCCCAGTGTTGGGTTAAGTGTGTCTGCAATCATTAAATTAACTTGTTGATATGCTGTGCCAACGATGGGCGTAAACGGTACGTTTTCCCACGCTGTCGCAATCGTAGGCGTTAGCGCATTGAGTTTTGTTTCTAATGCGGTACGGATCTCAACCAGTGCCATTTAAAACTCCTTCAAATAATGCAACAGATACACGAACCATGCCGTTTGGTGCTTGTCTGCTATGTGCGTCATATTCTAATTTTTGAATATAAGGCACGTTGTTGGTTAAGTAAACAACACTGCCTGCTCTGCGTGGGATAACGCTTTGTGCTTTCATTACGCTACCGCTATCATCTTCACCGACAAAAGGCGAATCAATTGTACATTGCCAGTTACCGCGAGCGCGTCCAGTATCAACAGGTGTCATTTGAATAATGTTAGAAAAAACTTCACTTGTTGCAGCGCGTATTTTATTATCAACGTGACCATTAGCACGCGCCACAATTTGCGACATTGACCCCGTCATTTTCTCACCTGCATTTCATAAAGCGCGGGTAATTCACCCGACCATATATGACGAACTGCCACCACTTGATAAACTTCACTATCAACGGTTACTTTATCTGCTGGTTGTGGAGTTGGTGCGCCTAATGCCGCGATCATTACCTTTCTGTCGCCCGCTTGCACTACGCCACTAATAAAATCAATTCCGTTATAGTCTTTAATAACGGCAGTATGATTAGTGGATGTTGTTGTTCCGCCCGATAACTCCCCTGTTGTTGGGTCATAAGTGCCCTCAACAATAGACGTTAGCGTGATTGATTTGCCAAACTTATCGAGCAATTTATCTGCTGTAGATCGAGCGCGAGCGTCAAGTGTCATGTTCTCACCAATGATCTCGACATATCATTACCCTGTTGTTTAAAAAACACCGATAACATGGCATCAATTTGAGCATAGCGGGTTTGTTGTGGTGAGTATTTGTCATATTCCACCTCGATAACGTCTACTTTTTCACGAATAACGCCTTGCGTTAAATCCTGCATTAAAATGGCTGTGTAAGATTTTAACGCTAATTCAGCACACGCATTTTTTACAGTAGTTGGCACAATGTCAAAATCCACATATTGCGGAAAAACATTTGCCGATAATGAATCAATTAATGGAACGTATAAGCGCGGCCAATCAAGCGACTGTGTTGAGTATCTGCGATAACCCGCATATTGCAAACGATATTGAGCCACCATATAATCTGTGGCTTTGCGCAATAATTGTTCTTTTGTTGCATCACTTGTAATTGCCGCCCATGCCGTATTGCCAATGTTTGCGTGGTAGGTTGTTGCGTCTGCAACTGATACATAACTTTCAGCGTTTGCAAGTCCAGTGCCATTTTCAACTATTAAAGTCATAATATAACCTTAAAATGCCGGTGTAATTGTTGCGCCATCTTCAAGTGGTTCATATCTGATGTAATGTTTCCATGTGCCAGTAGTTGAACCAACACCAATAACGCTAGTTAAAATGCTATTTCCACCAACTCTAACTGCTCCCCAAGGAAATGCGCCCACGCCACTTGCGTTTGAAATAACAGGCGCGTTAGTTAATGCGCCAAGTTGTGCAAGAACGCTTGTTTTAGGTGCTTTGCTTGCAAGTGTAGCTGATGCTGCTGAGATTGTTTGTGCGGTAGCACTGTCATTATTTGTAATGCTGTATTGCAACGTTGATGCTGTTGCGTTATTTGCTGTGTAACATTCAGAAACAAGCGCATAAATTAAAACGTCACCAGTGATATTAAAAAGCGTATCACCATTAACCATGACTTTTGCAGTTGTTTTTGCAACGTGATCTGAATTGTCTTTTGTTTGTCTGCTCATAATCAATCCACCTTATGAATTTGCAATGTGCCTGTTCCGCTTGTTGTAATCGCACCAATTTTGCGCGATTCATCAATACCTAAAGTGACTACATTATAAGCGAATAAAATATAACCCGTTGACGTGGTTACATCTGTTGCAGTTTCTTCTACTTTAATATAACAATCAATTGTTGACCAAACATCATACAAACCTTCGTGAAGTGCTGCTGATTGAGCTGCTGATGATGATATTGCAAATGATTGTTGTGAGTTGCCTTCTAAAAATACTGGGTTCATATTTTTTCTCATAAGATAATAAAGGCGGGGGAACGCAAACAGGAACGAACGCGAACCCCCTAAAAAAATTAACCGAGCAACGTCGCAACGTGGTTTGGTTTCCATACTTTAGCACCGTATAAGCAACGTACTTCAAGCATAGTTTTCATATAACCTTTATAGACTGCGATTTCAAATACCAGACCGCTTGTTGGATCTTGAACTGTCATTACATCAACAGCAGAGTCACCACCGTTTGGCATAGCTGGAGCGCGCATACCTAGCTCAACGGCTGATTTATGGAAAGCAACACTTGGTGTGTAAGAATCGCCAATTGTTAAAGCGTTTGCTGTAGCAATGACTTTTTGTGCGCCTGGAGCATTTAATGAAATAGTGCCAGCAGCCGCAACACCTGTGCCAACAACGTATTTGTTAACGGTATCCGCTGCAAATGTTACAACGTCACCCGCTAATACTGTGCCGCTACCAGTTACAAGAGCAACATCAGTTGCACCGATAGCAGTTGAGCCAGAAGTTACATAAGAAGCACCAGCGCCTTTTGTGTGCGTGGTAATGCCAGCCGATTCTTTAATCATTACGCCTTGAAGGTCAAGCAAAGTACCTTGGCGCAATAAAGCTTCATTACCAGCAGTATTAACTTGTTGTAGTTGAGCAAGGTTGCGTAACTTAACGCCAGCAGCAGTATTCATTACTAGGCTGATTTGGTTATCAATCGGGCAACCGTTATCAACTAGGACTTGACGCACTTGAGCGATAGTGTCGAAGTTAGAAGCAAAAGGAGTAGTTCCAGCAGTACCAATGGCGCGTGAAGCACCTTTGTAAACTGTTGCAAATAAGTCTTGTTCAATCTTGTTGCACAATGCGCGAATGGCTTGAGATATTTGGTCACCATAAATAGTTTCGTAGCCTGAACCGTTGTTGACGTGTTTGACATCTTCACCAGTCCAAGGAATCTGAACAGAAGCGTAAGAATCAAGAGTCATTGTTTTGTTGTCAACAGTTTGGTCAGTACCTTCAGGGATAGTCATTGAAGGCGCAAATGAAGTGTTTGCTGATGGTGTGCGTGTGAAAGATGCACGGATAGTGTCGCCTTTAGCGGCTCTGTCTGTTGCGTTACCATTGATGGTAGCTGATGGAATAAAGCCGACCAATTCACGACCGACTATGTCAGCCGCCTTATAAATGTCTGCCGCTAGGTTGTTTAATACGTTTGCCATTTTGATTGCCTTCTAAAATAAAAAAAATAATTAGACGGCAATCGAAACAGGGTTTTTACTCCGAGACTTTGCCGCCTTGCTTAATAAAACTAGCTCTCTCGGCTTGTGACATTGTGTCAAAGCCTGATCGACCTACTGTTTTCTGAGAGCCTGTACCACCGGCCCCACTCGCACCGCCTCCGCTGTTGGAAGGTGCTGAAATATAATGTTTACCGTCATCACTGCCCGCCCATTCTGTGACGAACGCGCTTAAGTCCTTGTCGCCAATCATTGCTTTGCGACTATCACCATCAACAGTGATTTTAGCCTGTGTTGATAGCATTGCTTTTACAGCGGGTAAAAATGGAGCTGATACACCAGCCTTTACAAGAGCATCGGTTAAGCCATTATCAAGTAATAACTTAGATGTAAAGCCAGACTCGGAGCTTAACTGGCCTTGTAATGTTTCCAGCACCTTTGCCGACTCTTTGCCAGCTTTGTTAGCCGCGCTTAAGTCTACAGTCAGTTTGTCTATCTGCGCTTCAAGATCAATCACCGTTTGTGGATCAATCTCTTGACCTTTCATAAGCTTCTTGTTCTTGTCTAGCAATTCCTGATTCTTTGTCTTAAGTCCGCTAATTGCCGACTCAACTGCTGAATCAATAACTGCTTGTATTTCTGGTGTAATTTTCATCTTGTCCCCTAAGGATTTGGAGGGCATAGCCCGATTAAAGATCGCCTAACGATTTTGACGTACTATAACATGAAATATATTAAATCAACTCTCTTTTGCTTTTAATTCTGCAAGCGTGTACTTATGCCCTGAGCTGTCCACAAATTTATCCAGTGGCGTTCCTGCACGATATAGGTCAGCTCTGGCCTTGCCTAGCACCTCATCTTGAAATGCTACGGGCTGTTTTTTTAGCCATGTTTGATAGGTTTCTGTTTGGGCAACTTGCCCATTCATTGATGCTCTAGTTCTGCCATCAGGGTTTTTAATGCCCATACCTTCCCATGATTTTAGAACACTGACTGTAGACGACCTGCAATTGATATGTGCAGGAGGATATAAAGCACTGTCAAGCGGATAGACTTTACCATCCCGCGCTTGGCATATTGAACTGGTTTTACCGTCTAATGTAGATACCCATTGCACACCGCTAAATATATCCGCATTAGCTTTGTAATATTCTTGGCTTGCCGTGTTGCTTGCATGTGACATTGCCGTGCTAACTATCGCCTGAGCCTGTCGTCTGTTTAAAGCTGTAACACCGTCGGTAAATTGGAGCGCCTTTGTTCCTGTGACTCGCTTAACAACATCGCTGTAAGACTGCCCTTCGACTAAGCCAATTCTTACAGCGTCCTGTAATCTTGAAAAGCTATCGCTATCCAGTTTATCAATCCATTCTTTTATGAGCTTGCCTTGTAATGGCTTGGACTCTATGGCCGCAAAAAGCACAGCAGGCGCAACAGCGGTTAAGTCTAAAACTATAGGCGTTACGCTGTTAGTCGTCTTAATCTGCCATTCTTGCTCGTAAGCGCCCGCCTCGTTCATGTTAATAAACAACTCTTTACCAGCTAAGTTATAGCCCTCCGTCATTATTGCCCTGACTGATTGTAACCTTGCGTCAATCTGGGCAATACTCATAGAGCTATCTAAATCTAATGAGCGGAGCTGTGCAACTAAATCCTTTTCAACTACCTTTAATAAGTCCATGACTTTTTTAGTAGTGGAAGAATAATAACGCCTTAAATATATCTCGTGAGCTATGGTTTTATCCCTTAGCTGAGTGTTAGCTGTTTCTATCACGCTAACATCCCACCAGTGGCAGGGTTATTTTTAATCCTTTCTTGCTCATCGTCAAAACTAATATCCTGCGCAATAATGTCAGCAGACACAAGGTTTTCAAACAAAACATTCGCGGATATTGCCCCTGCTTGCCAACTCTTAACAAGCACATCTACATCCTGTGCCGTCATCGAATTAGGTATAAAGTCACGATTTAACTCGACGCTTACATCACCAGCAACGCCCGACCAATCACGCAACAACTCAAGCACATGAGTTAATCCAATACTAATTGATTGAGCTATTGAAGCCAATACGCTGTTTTCACTTGATCTGTGTATTGATGCGGTTTGTGCTGCTTCGGCTGCTCGCTTTTCAGGTGCTAAAATCCTAGCCCCTAAGATAGCCATCATTGATTCCTTTGCGCGTAAAGCTTCGCGTAACTCTCCCAAGCCTTGGCCTGTAAACTCTAAGTAAAAAGCTTTTGATTGTGGATCTGGTAATAGCCAAGCCGTGCCGCTACCTATTCGAAGTTGTGCAGACTGGTCATCAGAATAGTATCCAGTAACAACAGGTGTTGGTAGTCCTGTAAAGTGTAAGCCATGTTCATAGTCTGCTGTAGTCCTGTAGTGGGATAAGTTAACGTCTATTAAATCTAACAATGGTGGCTTGTCTACGCAGGGGCTGTTATCTCTAACACCAAAGAACTCAAACGGTATTTTACTAAGCAGCTGCCCATTGATTTGAGGGTAAAGCTCATCAATTAAAACAAACTCGCCTTTTTTGTCTTTTCTAAATAACCTTTGGCGATACGCGCCCTCGGCTAAATCTAATACGCGCCATTGTGGTTCACATTTCGATTCAAACTCGTCGCCCTCAATTTCATACTCTTCTTCAAGAACAACCAGCATTAAATGCTCGACGTTGTTTATGCGTCCGGTTTTCCAGTTTATAATTGATTCAGCATCGTACATGGTGGCATAAGATCTTGCGCCTTGTGCCTGTGCTTGGGCTAATGTCACAGCATTGCCGATAGGCGGGTAATCAACTAAGACACCACAACGACCAAGCGTTATAACTTCTTCGGCTATCATTTCAGATAGTTGATGAAGCGACAATCCGCTCATGGTCACATCGGCTATGATGTCATCCATTGCGCCTGGAGCTGTAACCGCCTCTGGCTTCATAAACAGCATTCCCGTCAAGCCATCAATCGTTCTTGCTGTCGCGTTGTAATATAACGCCCGCTGTTTGTAAGCATAATATTCAGCGTCATTTTGACCGCTTAGGCGTGGAAGGTATTTAATACCATATTCGTGGATCTCGTCTTGCCCTTCTGCTGCGTGTTCGCATCGTTCCCATTGCTCGTAATATTCGTGATACTCGCTGTGTTTTGTATCGACTGCCATAATTAAATTCCTGTAATTGCTGCAAATGTGGGTCTATTATTAACTATAGGATAGCGGTAAGCAACAAAATAACCTATTGCATCAACGACATGATCGAACCCAGCAGCTTTGTCAGGCTCGCCTGTTTTTGCGTAGCATTGTTTCTCTAGAGATTCGACCAGCATTGGACAATATTGCGAATTAACAAAGTATTTCCTAATGCTTAAGTTATGAATCATGGCGTTAACTGATAGCACTCTGTCTTTAATGAATGGATTGCGTGAATTAACCAATACTTGTAAGCCATACGACCTTAAGATGCTGTGGTCTGATTCACTAGCATTGTTTGACTTTCTAGCATTACCACTTGCATCTGGATAGATTAATATTTTATGTGATGGATAGCGCTCTTTTAATAACCGCGCCATCGTTGGAGTATCAAACACGCCCGTGAACTCCATAACTGCACAAGCTGTATCGCTGCGAACAACATGAACAACGGCAGACATGTTAGCAACGTTAAAATCCAAACCAACGTGTAGTACATCATCAGGCATAATTGTTTCAGTCGTTGCATTAAGCTTTCTATCAAACTCATGGTAGACGCTCCCAGCGTTAAGGTTTACAAAGTTGCCGTCAAGATATGCAGATAATTGTGCGCTTGAATAGGTTGCCTTTAATTGGTCAACATATCCAGCAGGAAGCCTTTTGTTTGAGCTTGTTGGAGCTTTGATTAGCTTATATCCTTTGCGCTTTTCTTTTCCCCATGTCTCATACATAAAACCAAATCCTTCAGGTGTTGACACTGCCGCAAGAGTGTTTTTTCTCCCGTCTGGTTTCTTTTGTCTACATCTTCCAAGCATTTTAACCCATACTGTTCTTGCTTGGTCTATGCGTAGCGTATCAGCCTCATCTATCACCGCGTCAGCGACTTCAAACCCAACCAAACGCTCTGGGTTGTCAGCCGACCTAAATATTATCTGTGAACCGTTCTCTAGTTTGATGGTCGCATCACTTCGATTTAATTTATATTCTATCTTAAGTTTTTGCAGTATTTCTTCAAAGCGTGGAAACGCAATCAATCTAATTAAATCGTATGTCGGCTCAATAAAACCAAAATCCATTGTTGGATATTGTAACGCAAGTTTTATAATCCTTAATACTGCTGCGTGACTTTTTCCCGCCCCATATCCTGCAACCATTGCTGGATGTGTTGATTTTGAATTAATGAACTTTTTTTGCGGAGTGCTTACTCTAATCTTCGTCGTCATCGTCATCTAATCCGTCATCTTCAATAAACTCAAATTTCTTTATTGAGGCTGTTTTTATAGTTGCTTCAACACGATCTGTTGATACTCCTGCCGCTTTACCTCTGGCAATTTCAGCCGTAATAGCTGCGTTGATTTGATTGTTTTTAACGGCAAGGTTGCGCAACGTCATTAAGTCTTTTAAATGCGATTCAAGCGTAATGCCAACAGCTTCAATGATGGGTTTGCGTAACTCGTCAACCCTTGCTGAAATATTGCTGTCAGCCATAAGCCGTGAAGCATTAGCTTGTATCGTTTCAGGCTTAGTTGTTGGCTTTGTATCAAACGCCCCACGATAAGCATCAGCCTGTGTTTTGCCTTCTGCAACCAGTTGAGCAAAGCGTTCTTGTTTAGGTGTGAGAGCCATAAGTTTCACCTGTTGAATCAAGTATTGCCTGTTTGCCCGTGAAGTCTTGCCAGCGTTTTACTAATACACACGCACTTTCTGTACGACACATAAATAGCAAAGTGAGTATGCTTACAATCTTTCATATTAACCTTTAAAAAAATGCCCTATTTATTTAACAGGGCTTGAGTGGTTGGGTCGGAGAACCCCTTGCAAAATCGTTTTGGTGACTATAACACTTTTTTAAAAAACCATAATAAAAACTACAATAAAACTCAGGATAGGAAAAACTGCCCTGAGTCTTCCCTGAGTCTGCCCTGAGTTTTCAGTAAATCCTCTTGTAAGTCTTTATATATAAAAGAAAAAAAAAAAAAATAATATATATATTGAACTCA
>Ga0209297_1000286_pt1 | contig 33803 bp, 53 predicted proteins | sample S_130805_MF_Meta_FD_187322 | JGI IMG/M metagenome (GOLD analysis project Ga0209297, IMG submission 187322) | Freshwater microbial communities from Lake Simoncouche, Canada to study carbon cycling - S_130805_MF_MetaG (SPAdes) (version 2) | ecosystem: Environmental > Aquatic > Freshwater > Lake ...
GGTGTAGGTAATGCCACAGTTCGTACCATGTATGCTTCGGCAGGACAAGTGCAAGATAATACATTTTCTTATCTTACTAGCGTATCTGGCACAGACACAATTACTGCTTTAGCTTCTGTATCTATGACTGCTTATGCAGCAGGTCAAGTATTTAGATTTATTGCAGCAGGTGCTAATACCACTACAAGCGTTACACTTAATATTAATAGTATTGGTGCTAAAGCCATTACTAAAAATGGTACTACTGCGTTAGCTATTGGTGATATACCAGCAGGATCTGTTGTTGTAGTTACTTATGATGGCACACAATTTCAAATATCTAACATAGCTTCAATATCTGTTTCATCTTTTACCGCAGGCACAACAGGTTTTACTCCTTCTACAGCAACAACTGGCGCAGTTACATTAGCTGGCACATTAAATGTAGCTAATGGTGGAACTGGTGCAAGTACTTTAACTTCTGGTTCAGTTGTTGTTGGAAATGGAACAAGTGCAGTATCTTTAGTAGCTCCAAGCACATCAGGTAATGTATTAACATCTAATGGTACTACTTGGACAAGTGCTGCTAATTCTAGTGTAGGTATTGGTCAAACTTGGCAATTACCTACAAGAGCATCAGGAACATCATACACAAATAGCACAGGCAAACCAATACAAGTATTACTAACTATTGGTCAATCACTTTCAGGTTCAGGTACAACTACTGTTGTTGTAGGTGGTGTCACTATAGTAAATAGTTCTTATGGTTCAAATGCTACAGGTAGTAACCAACCAATTTCATTTGCTTTTATTGTGCCTAATAGCACAGCATATACAGTTACTGTTACAAGTGGTTGTATTCTTAGTGTTTGGGCTGAATTGAGATAATTTATGGACAATATAAACCCAGTATCCTATGGCAAACTTATAGGCAAGGTAGAATCTTTAGAACATAAAGTAGAAAGCCTTGAAAAAGATATAAAAGAGTTATTAGAGCTTGCTAACAAATCTAAAGGTGGCCTATGGACTGGTATGATGATCGCATCATCTATCGGTGGTTTTATAGGTTACTTTATGCACCTGTTTTCTGGCAAGTAAATGTGGATTACAGAGGATTCTATCGCAGCTTTGTATACCGCATTTATACAAATAGAACCCTTCGCATCTATGCCATTTCCACCTGCCAAGCGTGTAGAATTTGTGGTATGTAACAATCCTGATCTATACGGACAATACGAACCAGAACCACACACAATAACAATCTCACTAGGTAAATGTAGTCATTTAGATACTGTTATAAAGACGCTTTTACATGAGATGATTCACCAAATCATTTACATCAAATATCCCAAATCAGAAATATACTTATCCCATAAAGGCGAATTTAAACGCATGCAACATAAGGTTGCTAAACAATTTGGATTTGATCCGTTAGAATTATGAAAATACTAGAAAAACTTAAAGAATTATTTGCTAAAGGCCCTACAAAGCCTAAACCTAAAACTGACACACCTGAATTACATCATCACAATCATGGGAGTTCAACAACATAATGGGTAGCTTAATCTCACTTATATTACCAGCATTAGTTCCTGCATTTACAGATGGCGTTAGAGGTATATTTGCCAAACTAACAGGCGGAGCTGGTGGCCAACCACAAAACATGCAAGAACGCATATCTCTTATACAAGCTGAAACAGAACGCTTAAAAGCATTAGCTCAATTAGACACACCTAATGGCGAACCTTCTAAATGGATTATTGATCTTAGAGCTTGCTATAGATACGTTATCGTATCATTTATACTAATTGCCACTATTTTTGTTATCTACTCACCTAGCGTTTCTGTAGCAGTCGTAAGCGTATTCCTAGACATGACCGGTGCGTGTATGAGCTTCATTATTGGCGAAAGAATGTACTTAGCTATAAAAAGATGAAATTACGATTAGAGAGGTTTGAATATGGAAGCACTTATACTATCGGCAAATTCTACATTGATGGTGTTTATCATAGTTTTTCTTTAGAGGATGTCGTAAGAAAAGGGGAAAAAGTAAATGGACAAACAGCTATTCCAACTGGCACTTACCCTGTCATTATTGATCTTTCTGCTCGTTTTGGTAAGCAACTTCCCCATGTATTAAGTGTGCCTGGCTTTGAAGGCATTAGGATTCATCCTGGAAATACATCTAAAGACACAGAGGGATGTATCTTACTTGGTACAGCATGGACAGGTGGAGATTTTATAACCAATTCTAAAGTAGCCTTTAATACTTTTTTTGACAAATTAAAGGAAGCTCAAACTGCCACATTACTTGTATGTTAGATTATTTACTTTGTAGTTTGCTTTGTGCAATAGATCATTTAAAATATGTTATTGCAATCTTAATTATTCTTATAGTGTATAATAATGTAACTCAACACTAGGAGAGTAACTTGAAGATTTTGCTCATAGATATAGAAGTAGCACCAAACACAGCTCACGTCTGGGGTATCTTTGACCAGAACATCTCAATCAATCAATTACTAGAATCATCCTACACTTTATGCTATGCCGCTAAATGGTATGGCAATCCCAAAATTATGTTTGACTCAGTTCAAAAGTCAGGCAAAGATAAAATGCTTGCTAATGTCCATGCTTTATTAGATCAAGCTGATGCAGTAGTACATTACAATGGCAGTCGTTTTGATATTCCCATTTTAAATAAAGAATTTCTTTTGAGTGGTATGCCACCACCAAGTCCAGCTAAACATATAGACTTATTACAAGTAGCTCGTAGACAGTTTAGATTTGTTTCTAACAAACTAGACTATGTATCACAGGCTTTAGGTTTAGGTGCTAAAACAGCACATGAGGGCCATACGCTATGGTTAAAATGTATGAATGATGATCGTAAGGCTTGGAAGATCATGGAAGAATACAATAAAAATGACGTTATATTACTTGAAAAGGTATATAACAAGTTTAAAGGTTGGATCAAATCACATCCTAATCATAACGCATATTCTCCTGATGTATGTTGCCCAAATTGCGCATCACGCAAATTACAAGCTAGAGGAACGCAAAGATCAAGAGTTGCTGTATATCAGCGTTTTCAATGTCAAGAATGTGGTAGCTGGTCAAGGTCAATTAAAGCTGAGAAAAAAAGTAAAGAATCGTTAGTAACTATTTAAGGACTAATATGGCAATCACAGCACAACAAATATGCGATCACCTTGTAGGTAAAACTGTTGTGTCAGCCGAATTAGACTATGGCGATAATATTATTATCTTAGAACTTTCAGATTCATCATACATAGAAATAAGCGGTGAAGAACTATCTATATACGCTGAACTTAATCAAGATGATGATACTATTCACTAAATAAAAAAAAGGGCTTAAACAGCCCTTTATGTACGTTTTGAGTACCGTTAAGCCTACGTTAGAGGATGTAATAAGTTTAGTGTTTTTAGGCTTTCTACTAAACGTGTAGTAATTACCAAATCTAGGTACTTAATCATCTGCCATTTCAATACGCTGCAATTGAGCATCAATTTCTGGTGGATTAACAGCCACTTCATCCCTTGTAGCTTCTAATAGCTTATTCTTATACCAATCAGACTTTTCTAAATCTTGCTCTGGATGATCTTTAAACGGATAACGTAAGTCATATTTAAGCTTACATCCCTTTAAATACCCAATATATTCTTCTTTAGTTAAACGACTTTTAATAACATCAATTGCTTCAATCCCACCCACCAAGTAATGTGGCGGTCTATTTACCATATCAACCATGATGACTCCTTATCAATAAAAGATTAATTAATTCATACAACCCAACAAGCAAACCGATTATACCACCAAATATTAATATCCATACAATCCATTCAAGTATTTTTTCAAAAGTACTCATAGACCATTCTCCGCTTCAGTTAAACGTTTACTATCATACTTACTTAATCCTTTGTATTCTTCTACTGGACTGCCTGCTACCAAAGGTGTTATTTTAATATGGTGAGTCGTATTCTTGAGATCATTAAGATAAGATAACTGATTAGGATGAAATGACCATAAATAAGACTTTAACAAGTCACCTGATTTAACATCATATTCTTCGTATAGGTAAGCCAAAATAGTTTTCATTTTATATTCTTTTCCGCCCACATCATATCAGACTCTAATTGATTGTCATTATACTCTGGTTTAGTAGCATTATATATACCTACTAATTTTTGGCTCATAAGCTCTCTAGGAACTTCTGGAATATCTCTGTATCTTGCAGGCCTAACAATAAACCTAGCATTATGTTTATAAACAGCTACTGGTTCTGCATGTCTATGTATAAATCTTGATACTCTTTCAAAGCTCATCATATACTCCTTAATAAAATATCATCTTACCTATTTTTGTTTTCTTGCGTTTGCCAAACCATTGAGCTTTTGGCGCAATAGAATCATCATGGAAATATAAAGCATTTGCAACTGGGTTAGCATGTTTATGATAAACAATCGTATCAATAACCAAAAGTTTAGTCTCCAAATACGCCCTTTCATCAACTGGATCGTGGGACTCATCTTGCACAGCAAACTGATTATTAGCATAAACGACAGAACATACAGAATAACCCCAGCGACCAGTATGCAACCTATTGCGAATAACATTGATAACCCCTACCTTTTCTTCTAATGAACGAGTATTTACTTCGTGATAAACAGCAGTAGCATAGCAAGCTATATCTAATTCTAAATTTGTCATATCCATATATTACACAGCCTTCTTTAATGGTTTTACTGTTACCCCAAAATGAGTAGCAGCGTATAATGCACATATAAATCTAAAGAAAGGAGAATAGACCATGTGGACTAAACCTACTGCTACAGAAATGCGTTTTGGCTTTGAAGTAACCATGTATGTAATGAATAAATAGTTATAAATGATAAGGGAGACACCATTAAAATGGAACGTCTCCCAAGTCATCTTCAACATCTGCACCCTTAGCAGATTCTTCTTGTATTCTTGGCTGCGCTTGTTTGCCAATAGAAAACTTTTTAAACTCACGACCTTGAGCTGTAAGCCTATTACTAATGTTTACATAGTAAGGCGTATTAGGTAAAATATCTTCTGGTGTAATTAACACACCACTATAATCAGCATGCCAATCTTCTACTTTTTTATCATTAGGAAAAAGATTACAAGTGCCTGGTTTAGGTATAAATGATTCTGCCATATATTACTCCTTAGTATAAATTGGTTTACGTTTCCATCTTGTTGGTTCTACATCTGTTTCTACAAACTCCATAAATTCTAACAACAAAGGCGTATACCAGTCAAGCCATTTCTCATCTTTCTTTACAAGCTCAACTGTAATGCTATTAGGTGTCCATACACTAAACCATCCTTGATCTCTACCGGTGCAATGTATTTGCATTTGTACTTGATAATAATAACGATCAGGCATAGTAGGATAAAACTCCATGCTAAAAGGGCATTTAAGCTCTACAGGATCATCATTAAAGTAAGCATCAGCACTAGCACCCATAGGCAAACTATCATGCACTATAAGTTTATTGCCAGGCATACAAAAGTCACCCATTTCTTTTTCAAAAGCTGACAAAGCATCACGTTCATGTAAATTACCCCACGCAGTAGCTTCGTTACCTTCAAATGGTGGTTCACGCATAGTCATCTGACGCCAGAGCTTTTGTCTTTCATTAACAGAAGCCCAAGCATTAGATGCTGTTACTATGTTATGCCTACGATTGTCTAGTAGGTGACTCATGCAGACTTTTTAAGATCATTAGCATATTCACGCAATTCTTCTTGAACTGCTGGTGTTAAAGCAAAAAATGCTTCTTTAAGTTTGCCTTCTTTACTAGCATCTAAAAGTTTGTTTTTAGCAACTGTTAAAGCAGCTTCAGTAACCACTTCTTTAACTGGATTACTTTGTTGGTGAATAGCATTAACCACTTCATTAGCTGAAGCAAACTCAGTACCACCAATACCAAGACAAGCCAAAGCCCTACCGATAGCAGAAGTTTCACAATTTTCCACATAAGATGTGCCATTGATTTGACTTGCTTTACGAAACTCTTGTGCATGGCCAGTAGCAAATACATGATTCTCTCCATTAGCTTGGTGTTGGCCAACATAGGCTTTAATAATACATTGGTCATCATCAATCTTTACAATTTCAGTAGTAAGAAAGTATGTAGGGAATTTATCTCTAAACTCCGCAACTCTAAGAGCTACTGTTTTATATTCTTTACCTTTGATATTTACGATTCCGTTACTCATTCACATTCTCCTTTACATTTACCGCAACAGATTCTAACATCTCCAGTTCTTGCATCACTTGTTGGTAAAACATCATCTGATCCATATTTAGCATCCATCCTATCGTTATGATCTTTTAAATCTTGGTTGATTAATTGTAACTGTTTTAGTATTTCTGATATAGGCTTTAACATATAATTCTCCATGCAAAGTATGCTACAAACACAATCATAAAGCAAACAATATATTTAGTCATCATGTTTCTCCTGCTGATCTAATAAATGTTCAGCTAACTGTTCTTGTTGTTCAAGACGTTCCATATCGTCTAAATAAGCATCAGGATCTAAATGTCTTTCCATTATATTGCTCCTGACAATTTACCAATTACATATAGGCATAATGCCACATAACACCAAAACGCTATTGCTGTTACTATCATTGTTTTTATACTCATGTAATTCTCCTAAGGGTTAAATGTTGCAATACCCATATTAATGGCATTTTGAACCATGTCAAGCATTATTTAATAAATAATAGAAATAAAATAGTTTGCATATAGAATTTAACTATGCTAATGTTTTTCACATGGATTATCTGCGCTTTATTATATTAGATGAATTTGATGGCAAACCGCTTAGAGCCTTTAGTAATAGGGCATCTGCAAAATGGTTTCTTGAGAATAGGCCTAATTGTAAGCTGCAGGTTATTCCTAAAGCAAAGTCTGTGCCAATCACAGAATTATATGAAGAATGTTTATTTTAAGGAGTTTACATGAAATACAAAGTTAAGAACTGGGATAAATTCCAACATTACAAACCAAAGACTCATGCAGATGAAACTAAAAAAATGCCCTGGTTCAAACTATACGGAATTGACTTATTAGAAGATTTTGAATTTAATGCAATGACTCACGATCAACAAGCTATTTTAATCAAATTATGGTGTTTAGCTAGTCAATATGATGGTTATTTACCTGAAGATCAGGCCATTGCTTATCGGTTAAGATACCCTATAGAATTTATAAATTCTGTAATAAAATCATTAAGTAAGTGGATAATAGAGTGTGACTATACAAAGTCTATACTAGATAGAGATAGAGATATAGATAGAGATAAAGATATATATGTGTTGTCCAGAAGTAGTTTTATAGAATTTTGGGACATATATCCAACTCGTAAAATATCTAAAACTAAATGTGAAGAAAAATGGCGTAGTAGAAAATTATATGAGATCAAAGATGAAATACTTGACCATATTAAAAAAATGAAAGATACTAAGTCATGGAAAGAAGGTTATGTGCCAGCCACTACAACTTATATTAATCAGTCTAGGTGGAATGATCCTGTGGAAGAAACTGTTAAAACTAAAAACGCATGGGATAACGCTAAATGAATCTTGACCAAGTTATGAATAAGCTAACTGTAAGCAAGCAAATTATTACTGATTATTACAACTCAGGATATGCTACAAGTGAGTTTAAAGTAAAAGACAGCTCTATCTTTGCTGATGACGTTGTTAAATACTTTGCTCAAGAGATTAATTCAGGATTTTCTTTAGGGTGGGTAAAGACCGAAGGTGATTTTAGAGTCAGGCCATCTGAGGTAAGTGTTGTAACCGGAATATCATCTCATGGCAAATCGCTATGGCTATCACAAGTAATATTATCTCTTATGGGACAAGGTGCTAAATGCCTAGTAGCGTCTTTAGAGATGCGACCTGTTTTAACTTTATCTCGTATGATTCAACAAACTTTAAAGACTACAGATCCAACAGAGGATTATATCAGAAAATTTTGTAGTCGTGCAGCTGACAAACTGTGGATTTACGATCAGACAGGTAGCACAACTAGCACCGATATGATAGCAACTATGCACTACGGTAAGCATATACTTGGAATTGATGTATTTGTAATTGATTCACTAATGAAACTATCAGATGTTTCAGAAACGGAATATGAGCAACAAAAAAACTTTCTTGACAGATGTGCTACAACGTGCAGGGATTTAAATGTTCATTTATTTTTAGTGTGTCACACCAGAAAAATGTTGAATGACGAAACTATCCCAGATGCTACCAATATTTTAGGCAGCTCTCATATTCGTAATTTATGCGATAATATTTTGTGTGTTTACAGATGTGTTTCTAAACAACGTGACATAGAGAGCGGTAAAAAAACATTAGATGAATTAAAGGGAGTTCCTGATTGTGTAGTATATTTGCAAAAGCAACGTAATTATCCAGCAGAAGGAAGTTGGGGATTTTATTTTGACCCTAAAGGATTACGATACAAGGAGTCACCATGAAATATGAAACTACAGCCTGGTATAAGTATTTAGATTTAGATGAGGAAGGAAACTTAAAATCTCCTACGCATTGGAAAGTAACATTACCTAACGGAATAGTTTATAAAAGCAAAGGATACGATAATGCTGAAGTGGAATTTAACAAAAGACAACCTAGCAAATCTAACTACAAAATTAAGATCACTTGATTGGACTAAGCATTGGCGTGTTACTGTAGTTGAAGCAAAAGCTAACAGAAGCCTAGAGCAAAATTTACGCCTGTGGGAATTGTATACAAGCATTGGCAATCATCTAGGTATTGAAAAAGACAAAATCCATGATCTTATGGGATATAAGTTTTTAAGATACCAAACAGAAATTGCTGGTATGCCTGTAGAGTTAGTCAAGTCTACGACAAAGCTGGATACTCAGTCCATGTCAGAATATCAACACCAAGTAGAAATTTGGGCGCAAACTATGGGATGGGAATGGGATCTATGAACTATAGAAACCCTAAACTACTGAAATTAGCAGATGGCGCACCATGTATGATGTGTTCTATGCAAGACGGTACTGTAGTGGCCGCACATAGCAATCAATTAAGAGATGGTAAAGGCACAGGTATAAAAGCCCACGACCACCGTATAGCGTTTCTATGTCATCAATGCCACCATATGATAGATAATGACAAATCATTAGATAAACATGATAGAATAGCAGCATGGGAAGAAGCGCACAGAAAAACAATAGGATGGTTATTTACTAACAACCATTTGGGGGTAAAATGAAATATTTAGTAGGATTTATAGGTATATTATTTTTACCTTTTGCAATAGTTTTTGTGGCCTTTGAAGCAGCTTGTGTTTATGTAGCTAATGCTTGTAACAAGGATTAATTATGGCCACTAAAAATGATATAACAGGTGATGTATTACAATCACGCATGAATAGTAAAGAATTTGAAAAGAATTTTGATCGTATATTCCGACAACGCATTAATGAACAAAAACTTAGCAATGATGATATGTTACCTGAATATGAATTAAACAAATCCACCGGAGAAGTCCAGAAAGTAGACAATGGCAACAAGTCCGACTCAACTGAGTCTTAAACTTTTAAGAGATCAGGGATATACCGTTGCAATAGTTGAACATTGGAACGCATTTGCTAGAATACGTCAGGATTTATTTGGGTTTATAGATATATTAGCTTTAAAGGGTAAAGAAGTATTAGCAGTACAAACCACCACAGCAAGTAATATGTCAGCAAGAGTTAATAAGATTGCCAATAATGAATATGTAGGTGCAGTTCGTGATGCTGGATGGACTATTCATGTACATGGATGGCATCAAGACGATAAAAAGAAATGGCATTGTAAAGTTAAGGATGTCAGTTGAAATTTCAATCAGAGCAATACTATTACCAATACAAAGATGCAGTAATGGAAACAATAGGCGAGGATAAAATGACTTGCCAAGATATGTCTTTAAAATTAGGTGTACATTACAACAGAATTAAATGGGTTATGTATAGGCTTAGGAATGAAGATCACCTTTCATCATACAAATACAATGACATTACATATTACCTAAAGCCTAAACCACATCCGTTACAATCTATATTTGGCCATGAAGTAAAGTTTACAGAAGATCAAATAAAAAGCTCACAAGTTTATAACGAAAAAGATGCAAAACATAATTTAAGATTTAACCCAGATCAAGATTCATTTCATGGTAGTTCTATAGTAGGTGAAGGAGTGAAAATAGGAACATGACGCAAGAAGATATTATTGCTATATATAAAAAAGTATTTCCAACAGGTTACGAGCCAGTTAGCGTAGAACGCATGGTAAGGTTTGCTAGACTTATAGAGGAAAAGGTTAAAAATGCTTAGTATGGATCGTTTATTATGTATATGCGAGGATTGGGCTTTATACATGAAAGCACATGATAGTCATAAGCTAGGCTTTCCCAAAAAAGCAGTAGGCTTTAGCTCAGGTGGCGAAAGTACTGCAGACGCTTTTGAGGACATGGTTAGTGCGCAAGATTTAAAAAATGTCCATACTTTGGATAGTATCATTCATTCATTGCCTAAGGAACAACAGGAAGCTATCTATACACGCTTTTTAAAGACTAGGAAGCCATTTGCTTATGAATTTAAGTTAGAACTTGCTATGGACAATCTTATGACAATTGCAGGCAGACGTATAAATGCCTAAAATAAAATACACAAGTATAGTCATTTTTGATATAATCGAAGTTGTGGGATAATTGTATCTATATGTTCCGCATAAGCTCACTTAAAACGTGGGCTTTTTTTATATCATTACATAGGGAATCAAGTGAAAATCACAGTATGCCAAGATTGCGGAGACGTGTATGACTACACCGGATACCCTACTTGCCCTGAATGTATTAGAGATGGTGATACAACCAAAAAAGAAATACCCAAATTACTCCAGAAAGAACAAGATGCCTTACTCAGCCAAACAGAATAAGCTTTTTAGAGCCGCAGAGCATAATCCTGCTATTGCTAAAAAAGTAGGCATACCACAAGCAACAGCCGCAAAGATGGCAGCAGAAGGTGTAAAGAAAGATCCCCATAAACTAGCGCAAGCCCTAATGAGTAAATAATATGATCGGTTCACCAGAAAACAATTTCAATACTATGCAAAACCAACAGCCTAGAAATCAAATGTTAGGTAATGCTTTGCGTAATACATCTAACTACAGACAACCTAACCCAGCACAACCAAGCATGTTACCAGCAAGCCAATACGGTAACCCTACTCCACAGATGAGTAATATGCAGATGCCACAATCAAACGCATCATTTAACATGCAACCACCAATACCTAATATGAACCAAGCACCACAAGGCCCTATGGGTATGGGACAATCACAAGGCCAAAACAGATTTGGTGTAGGATTAGCCAAACCAATGCCACAAATGACACAGGTATCTTAATATGAATGAATTTATAGCCACATTATTTTTAGCTAGAGAATTAGCACATAGATACCATTTATCTACTAAAAGCTATTCACAGCATAAAGCTCTACAAAACTTCTACGAAGATCTATTAGACTTAACAGATGATCTAGCAGAAATCACACAGGGCGCACATGGTCTATTAGATATACCTATCCTTACAGAGAAGAAAACATACAAAGAACCTTTATACTGTATCGCTGACAAATTACAATATGTAGAAACTAACCGTTATAAAGCATATAGCAAGAATGACACAGCTCTACAAAACAAGATAGATGAAATCGTAGCAACATTCCTAACAGTAATCTACAAGCTAGAAAACCTAAAGTAACATGGCAAGCGTTAGGGACACACTAGCTAACCTTGTAGAACAATATAAGGCAGGTGATACCCCACTAGCAAACTTAATGCGTGGTGACACAGAGGGTGCTAAACAATCAGTAGCAAATGCACTACAACAAGCCACACAAGATCCATACTCAGGATTAAATGTATTAGGCACTACAAAGCTAGTAGGTAAAACAGCTCAAGAATTAGCACATGCAACAGCTCAAAAGAACGCTGCAGAAATGTTAGGATTACATCCTGAAAACACAGCTATGGAAAGAGCTAAAGCTATGGGGTTTGATATAGAAAATCCTGTATATCATGGTACAAGAACTAATATTGAAAAAATAGATCCATCAAAATTTGGTAAATCAACAGAAACATATTCTGGTGAATCTGGATTTTGGACTTCTAGTGATCCACATACAGCAAACAGTTATGCTAATTATGCAGCATATCATGCACCAGCAAATAGACTTGGAATAGGAAGTCAAGAGGTAAAAAATGCCCTTCCTAATAGAAAACAAAATATTTTGCCATTATATCTTAATAAAACAAATTTATTAAGTATGGATGCAAAAGGTAAGTCATGGGGTGATTATTTAGATAATCCTAATTTAGACACACAATTAACTAATTTTTTAGATACAATTAATCAAAAAAACGCTATAGGCGAAATTAAAAATTTTGATGATGTAGCTTCTTATATGCAACCTAAAGTAGCTCATCATTATGTTACCCCTGATCCATCACTTGTTAGATCACGTTTTGCAGCATTTGATCCAGCAAGAGCAAACGAACCAGATTTATTAGCAGGTGCTATGGCATTACCAATAGCCACAGACAAAGAAAAACGTAATAAAATAATAGAATTACTTAAAAACAAATAACGAGGAATTGGGCTACCCCAATTTTAGTGAAAATGAATGAAAACAAAGATTTAGAGGTTGAATCAACCGTAAACAAAGGTGGCGCACCTAAGGGTAATAATAACGCTGCTAAAGCTAAGATATGGACAGACGCAGTAAGAAAAGCTATTACTCAAGGTGAAAACATAAACCTATTAGCTCATGCTCTTATAGAGAAAGCTATGGCTGGTGATGTATCAGCACTTAAAGAGATTGGTGATAGATTAGAAGGTAAGGCCACACAGCAAATAGACCAGAATACAGAACATAGTGGTGAAGTCATTTACACATGGAAGAAATAGTAATACCCTATACTCCACGAGAAGCCTTCAACCCATTACACGATACAAACAAAAGATGGGCTGTAGTAGTGGCGCATCGCCGGGCTGGTAAAACCGTAGCTTGTGTTAATCATCTCATAAGAGAAGCACTTATGACAGAACGCACAGACTTTCGTGGTGGTTATATAGCACCTTTTTATAGACAAGCTAAATCAGTTAGCTGGGATTATTTTAAATACTTTTCAAGGTCTATACAAGGCACTACAATAAATGAATCAGAAATGCGTATAGATTTTGCGCATGGTGCAAGAATACAATTATTCGGTGCAGACAATGCAGATAGCCTTCGTGGACTATTCTTTGATCTGTTAGTCGCTGATGAATATGGTGACTGGAAACCGTCAGTATGGAATTACGTTATACGCCCAGCGTTAGCCGATAGACAAGGTAAAGCTATTATTATTGGCACACCTAAAGGTCGCAATCAATTCTGGGAAGTGTATAACAGGGCTACTACAAGTAGCGAATGGTTGGCACTCAAGATCACTGCATCAGAAAGTAATATACTTCTGCCTAGCGAGTATGACTCCCTAAAAAGAGAAATGACCGAAGATGCTTGGCGACAAGAGATGGAATGTGATTTTGATGCTGCTATACCTGGTGCAATATGGGGTAGAGAATTATACCAAGCCGAACAAGAAAACAGAATCACAGAAGTTAAGTATGATAAAGAAGTGCCTGTACACACAGTATGGGATCTAGGATATAGTGATGATACTGCTATATGGTTCTACCAAGTCATTCATGGAGAAGTCCATGTCATTGACTATTATGCTTCAAGTGGTAAGGAAATAGCTCACTATGCTGCGCAAGTGCTTACCAAACCTTATAATTTTGGATTGCATCATCTACCGCATGACGCTAAAGCTAAAACTCTAGCATCCGGTGGTAAATCTATTGTAGAACAGTTAGCTTCTCACTTTGAGTGGAAGAACATGCGTATCACTACTAACCTATCTATTATGGATGGTATACAAGCTGCAAGACTTATGTTTCCAAGAGTATGGATTGACAAAGAAAACTGTGCAGACGGTATAGAAGCTTTAAAGCAATATCAACGTGAGTGGGATGAGGATCGCAAGATATTCAAAGATAAACCTAAACACGATTGGACATCACATGCTAGTGATGCCTGGCGTTACCTTGCTGTATGTTGGCAAGAAGAAGCTAAGATAGAGAAGAAAGACGATAAGCCTAGAGGATTACATGTAGGCAAGACAGAAGTAACATTAAACGAATTATGGGAATCAGCCCCTAAAACACAAGGTAAAAGGATATAACATGGCAGGCACAGTACAAAACGTAGGTGGATATAAACTATTAACAACAACAGCTAACGTATCACCAGTAGGTGCTAGTTTATTAGGTATATTCGTATCAGGATCAACAGTAGGTACAGTTACTATCTATGATAGTGCTACTACTACAACAACAGCTAAAGTTATCGACACATTTACAGGTGTAGCAGGTACATGGTATCCAATACCAGTATCTACAACAGCAGGTATCTATATCGTAGTTAGCGGTACATTATCAGCTACTGTGGTATTTGCATAAGCATGACTAAAGTCGAGTTATATCTCAATACTGTTACGCAGTATGACAAAGAGTTTGCTAAATGGTCTGGCCGCACAGATAAGATATTGCGCAGATACAGGGATGAACGCCAAGTTAATTCCATGCAATCACGTTATAACATGTTATGGGCTAACGTACAGACTTTAAAAGCTGCTACCTTTTCACGCATGCCTAAACCGGATGTGTCACGCAGATTCAAAGACAATGATCCAGTAGGTAGAGTAGCATCCATGATCTTAGAAAGAGCAATGGACTTTGAGATTACTCACTATGAAGATTTAAAACATTGTTTAGAAGCGTCAGTATATGACAGATTCTTAGGTGGTCGTGGTACAGCATGGGTTCGTTATGAGCCTAAGATTGAGTCACAAGACTATGCAGTATCAGAACAAGATGAAGAATCAGAAGAAGCAGCAGAATACTTAGATTCAGAAGCAGCTCCAGTAGACTATGTACATTGGAAAGACTTTGGACATGAGCCAGCTAGAACATGGGATGAAGTAAATAGAGTATGGCGTAAAGTTTATATGACACGCCAGGCTTTAACAGAACGATTTGGTGAAGAACTAGGTAACAAAGTACCATTAGATTCATCACCTGATGACCAAAAATATAAAGACTCAGATGGTATAGGCAAAAAAGGCTTAGTTATTGAGCTATGGGATCGTGAAACTAAAAAGGTTTTATGGATCTCTAAATCATTAAACGAAATCTTAGATGAAAGAGCTGATCCTTTAGAGCTAGAAGAATTCTTCCCATGCCCTAAACCACTCTATTCAACAATTACTAATGAATCATTAGTACCAATCCCAGACTTCACATTATATCAAGATCAAGCTAATGCTTTAGATATACTCTCTACACGCATTTCTGGACTCATAGACGCATTAAAAGTTCGTGGTGTATATGACGCATCAGAACCAACATTACAACGTTTATTTACCGAAGGTGAAAACAATACACTTATCCCAGTTAAGAACTGGCCTGCTTTCTCTGAAAAGCAAGGTCTTAGAGGTGCGATTGATATTGTTGATATTACACCTATTGCTATGGCTCTCAAGAATGCTTATGAAGCTATGGCTCAGCTTAAACAAGAAATCTACGATATTACTGGTATATCTGACATTATTCGTGGTCAATCTAATGTTATAGAGACTGCAACATCAGCTCAGATCAAGAGTCAGTTTGCATCACTACGTTTAAAAGAATACCAAGACGCTGTAGCTTGCTATGCTTCACGCATTTTAAAGATTAAAGCACAAATTATCTGCGGACAATTCCAACCAGAGACACTAATGAAGATTGGTGGCGTTGAACAGTTAAGCCCAACAGATCAAGCATTAGTACCACAAGCTATTGCTATGCTAAAAGACAATCCTATGCGTACATTCCGTATAGAAGTTGCTACAGACTCCATGCTTTACCAAGATGAACAGCAAGAAAAGGCTGATCGTGTAGAGTTCTTAGGTGCTGTAGGTACATACTTAGAGAAAGCTGTACAAGCTGCACAAGCTATGCCAGCAGAAGCAGTACCACTTATCATGGACTTGCTCAAGTTTGGTGTTACAGGCTATAGAATTGGTAGAGTAATAGAAGGTGAGTTTGATAACGTGGCAGATGCTATAAAAGAACAATCTAAACAACCTAAACAACCTAAACAAGATCCAGAAATGATTAAGATTCAGATGGAAGCACAAGCTAGACAAGCTGAACTACAAAATGAAACACAAATGCGTGAACATGAAATACAATTAGAAGCTCAAAAACAAGAAGCTCAGGCACAAAACGACATGAAAGAACGTCAGCACAAAGCAGAGCTAGATCAAGCTTTAGAAAAACAAAGATTAGAGTTTGACGCTTGGAAAACTAAGCTAGACAATGAAACTAAAATGGTTATTGCTGAACTTCAAGCTAAAACAACACTCAAACAACAATACATGCAAGCTAATCCTTTAGCTGATCCACTTGTTGATATTGACATGAACGGAAATATGCACTTAACAGATGAAATCTCTGGTGTATTGCATGCAGTTAATACAAACGTGGCAGAACTTATCCAAGCTAACCAAATGCACAATCAAGAATTGGCTATGAAACAAGAAATGGCACATCAAGCACTTGTTGAACACATGACTAGACCTAAGACAATTGTTCGTGATGCGAATGGTAAGATTATAGGGGTTAAATAATGGCTATAACCATTAAACATGCCAAGACGGATAGTATAGCGGATTGGACTCAAGCTGATTTAGATGCACAGATTGCATTAGGTAACTTTCCACCTGGCACACTATTAGCTAACATTGTATTACCTTCTGATTGGAATAACGATCATACAGTATCAGGTACAATTGCTATTGCTAATGGTGGTACAGGTCAAACTACAGCAAATGCAGCTATTAATGCTTTATTGCCTAGCCAAACAAGTCAATCAGGTAAAGTATTAAGCACAAACGGTACAGATACATCATGGATTGCAGTAGGCGGATCAGGAACAGTTACTTCTGTTACAGGAACAGCTCCAGTATCAGTAGCTACAGGTACAACTACTCCAGTTATATCTATGGCAGCAGCTACAAGCTCTGTAAACGGATACTTAACATCTACTGATTGGACTACGTTTAATAGCAAAGGTAACGGTACAGTAACATCTGTAGCATTATCTGCACCATCTATATTTACCGTGTCAGGAAGCCCAATAACATCTTCTGGCACTATTTCGCTTACATATTCAGGAACAGCATTACCAGTATTAAACGGTGGTACAGGCGTTACTACATCAAGCGGTGCTAATTCTGTAGTATTAAGAGACGCCAATGCAAATATAACAACAAATTGTTTATTTGAAGGTTTTACTAGCCAAGCTGCTGGAACATTAATTACTTTAACTGCTTCATCTGTTCAAAATTGGAATATTACAGGTTCAGGTGGTCAAACAATAAAACTACCAAATGCTACTACATTGCCTAATGGTGCATTATTTACATTTAATAATAATCAGTCATCAGGCGCAATTACTGTTCAAAATAATTCTAGCACTACTGTTGATACATTACAATCAGGTGCTTTTAGCACAGTAACTTTATTAGATAATTCAACTGCTGCTGGAAATTGGGATAGACATAATCAATCACCATCTAACGTATCATGGTCTACAAATACATTTGATTATGCTGGCTCTATAACATCAGCCACATGGAATGGTAATGCCATAGCATTAAATCGTGGTGGCACAAATGCTAACTTAACAGCAGTAAATGGTGGTGCAGTATATTCTACAGGATCAGCATTAGCTATTACTGCAGCAGGAACAAGCGGTCAAGTATTAACATCTAGTGGTGCAGGTGCGCCAACATGGACAACACCTACTACAGGAACAGTTACAAGCGTTACAGCTACTAGCCCAGTCACAAGCACAGGTGGAACTACACCAGTTATAGCTATGCCAGCAGCTACTACATCTGTAAATGGTTATCTTACAAGTACAGACTGGACTACCTTTAATAATAAGGGTTCAGGAACAGTCACAAGCGTTGCAGCTTTAACATTAGGCACAACAGGTACAGATTTAAGCTCAAGCGTAGCTACAGGAACAACGACACCTGTTATTACTTTAAATGTACCTACAGCATCAGCTACAAATCGTGGTGTATTGTCATCTGCTGATTGGACTACGTTTAATAATAAGGGTTCAGGTAGTGTAACTTCTGTAGCTTTAACAGCACCATCTATATTTACTGTAACTGGTAGCCCTGTAACAACGTCAGGAACTTTAGCTTTAACATATTCAGGTACAGCTTTACCAATCCTTAACGGTGGAACAGGACAGACTACAGCTTCAGCAGCATTTAATGCTTTAAGCCCATTAACCACAGCAGGTGATGTACTTTATGGTGGCACAAGTGGTGCAGGTACTAGATTAGCTATAGGTACAGCAGGACAAGTATTAACAGTAAATGCTGGTGCAACAGCTCCACAATGGTCTACGCCAGCAACAGGTACAGTAACATCAGTATCAGTAGCATCAGCTAATGGATTTGCAGGAACAGTAGCTACAGCAACAACTACTCCAGCTATTACTATTTCAACATCTATTACAGGTATCTTGTCAGGTAACGGAACTGCAATATCAGCAGCAACTACTACAGGATCAGGCAACGTAGTATTAGCAACAAGCCCTACATTAGTAACTCCAACATTAGGTGTAGCATCTGCAACATCTATAAACAAGGTTACAGTAACAGCACCGGCTACTAGCTCAACATTAACAATTGCAGACGGATCTACTTTAGCTACTTCAGGTGCATTTAGTACAACACTAACTGCAACAGCTACAACAAACATAACATTGCCTACAACAGGCACATTAGCTACATTAGCTGGATCAGAAACATTTACTAATAAGACGCTAACTAACCCTACAATAACAAACTACACAGAAACACTATATACAGTAACTGGTAGTGCAACATTAGCTCTAACAAACGGTACAATACAAAAAGTAACAACATCTGGCTCTACTACAATTACATTGCCAGCAAGTGCAACAGGTAAATCATTTACTGTAATCGTAAGTTATGCAGCAGCAGACTCTATTACATGGGCTGGTGGTTCTACAATTAAATGGGCTGGTGGTACAACACCAACACCTACATCAGCAACTGGTAAAATTGATATATTTAATTTTTATCAAGATGGCACTAATACTTATGGATCTATCTTCGGACAAAATTACTAATGTTTAGTGCAGCAAAATCAGGCACAGTACCATCAGCATTTACTGTAAATAACTCTTTAAGATTTAGAGCTAGTGCATCTGCTTATCTTAATAGAACACCAGCAAGTGCTGGGTCAAGAACTACTTGGACAGTATCATTTTGGGCAAAATTAGGAGCTTTAACAGGAACTACTAATTTATTTTGTGCTGGTCCAGCAGGGGTAGAAACAGAATTAAGATATGGATACAATACAACAAGCACATTTTCATTTTCAGTAAATGGAACTACTACTTTTATTGCTACAACTGCATTATATCGTGACCCATCTGCTTGGTATCATATTGTTGTTGTTGCAGACACTACAAATGCTACATCTACAGAAAGATTTAAGTTATATATAAATAATACATTACAAACATTTACTACAGCAACACAGCCATCTCAAAATACAGCTATGAGTTGGAATAATAATGTATTACACTACATTGGTCGTAGAGTTGGAGCTTCTGATTATTATGATGGATATATTTCAGAATTTTATTCTATTGATGGTCAAGCCCTAACACCATCATCATTTGGCTCTACAAACGCAACCACAGGTGTATGGCAACCAGCTAAATACACAGGTACTTATGGCACTAACGGATTCTACCTAAACTTTAACAGCATAGCCCTTACTTCAGGTTCTAACACAGGTCTTGGTAAAGACAATTCAGGTAACGGAAACTATTTTAATACTAACAATATATCTGTAACTGCTGGCACAACCTATGATGCTATGACAGATGTACCTACGCTAACAAGTGCTACTGCAGCTAATTATTCTGTATTAAATCCTATAGATTCTTCAGGAAAAGTTATAGCTGGGGCAAATTTAAATTTTTCTGGTACAGCTAATGGTATTGTAAAAGCATCTATTGGTATGTCTAGTGGTAAATGGTACTGTGAAGTTACTAACAATGCAGCTAATGATACTATGTTGGGTATTTGTACACAATCTACAGCACCAACTATAGCTTATTTAGGTACAAATACTACAAGTTGGTCATATCGTAGTGGTGGAACTAAATTTACCAATGCTACAAGTTCTGCTTATGGTTCATCATATACAACTAATGATATTATTGGTATAGCTTTTGATGCTGATGCAGGTTCACTTACATTTTATAAAAATAATGTATCACAAGGAGTTGCTTTTTCAAGTCTAGCTGCTAATACTTATGTATTTGCTGCTGGTAATAATGCGGCAACAAATGACTGTTCATTTAATTTTGGACAACGACCTTTTACTTATACACCACCTTCAGGCTATGTAGCACTAAACACATATAACCTACCTGATAGCACTGTTGTAAAAGGTAATAGTTATATGGATGCAACGCTATATACAGGAAACAATACAGGGCAAACAATTACTAATGCAGGAGCATTTAAACCTGATTTAGTGTGGGTAAAAGTTAGAAGTACTTCATATAGTAATACTTTAGTAAATTCTGTTATGGGATTGGGAAATGCTTTATTTTCTGACACTACAGGTGCAGTTACTGCCACAAGTGAATATACAAGTTTTAATGCAAATGGATTTACTTTAGGCGCAACAGGCTCAACTGCATCTAATGTAAGTGGAGCTACTTATGTAGCATGGCAATGGCAAGCTGGTCAATCTAGTGGAGCATCTAATACTTCAGGCTCTATAACATCTACAGTGTCTGTAAGCGCAACTGCTGGGTTTAGTGTGGTGACTTATACAGGAACAGGTGCTAATGCAACAGTAGGACATGGGTTAGGTGTTGCACCAAAAATGGTTATTATAAAAAGAAGAAGTGCTGTTGAATCATGGGTTGTATATCATGCAAATTTAACTTCAGCAGCTTACAGATTAGTATTAAATGGAACAAATGCAGAAGGTTCAGTTCCAGCAGTTTTTAATAGTACAGCACCTACTTCATCTGTATTTAGTATAGGAACTGATACAAGCACAAATGGTTCTGCAACTACTTATGTAGCTTATTGTTGGTCAGAAATAGCAGGATTTAGTAAATTTGGTTCTTACACAGGAAATAGCTCTACAAATGGAACTTTTGTATATACAGGTTTCAGACCTAAATTTATTTTGATAAAAAGAAGTAGTGCAATAGAGTCTTGGATAATCATTGATACATCAAGAGATACATATAATGTGGCTTTTAAACGTCTTATTCCAAATAGTTCTTCTGCAGAGAATACTGCAGATACAACAACAGTAGATATTTTATCTAATGGTTTTAAATTAAGAAGTGTTGATACAGCAACAAATAGTAGTGGAACATATATATATGCTGCTTTTGCAGAAAATCCATTTAAAAACGCTAACGCAAGATAAGGAAAAACATGTTTTATTCATCAACAGACGGACAATATATACAGCCAGGCAATCAATTTGCGATTGATGGCGTAGAATATCCATCTAATTGGCTTAATCTATCTACACCAGAAGAAAAAGCTGCTATTGGATTGGAAGATGTAATAGCTACAAATAGTCCACAGTCAGATGTTTACTATTGGGTATCTACAGAGCTAGATAAAGCTACTTTAACTTATGTAAATACTCCTAAAGAGTTAGCAAGCGTAAAAACTAATGCTATTAGCCAAATTAACGCTACAGCTTATAGTTTATTATTTCCTAGCGATTGGATGGTAGTAAAAGCCTTTGAAACATCTACAGCTATTCCATCCACATGGAACACATGGCGTGCTACAATTAGAACTCAAGCTCAAAGTGCTATTACAGCTATAGAAGCTGCAACTAATGTAGACGAAGTAGCTACCGCTGCACAAGTGCAATGGACTTCTAATCCTGATGCACCGATTGTTTAAGTAACATTTATGTATTACTCTGGCTTTCAAAGTAATGCGTTTCAAAGTAATGCGTTTCAGATCGTATCTAATGTTACGCCACCACCAATTACAATTGTTTCTAAAGGTGGATTTAAGAAAGAACGTACACATAACAGATCATTTAAGCAAACTGTAAAAGAATCGCTTAGAGAACTATTAGATGATCCTGTAGCAGTAGAACAAGTAAAAGATATAGTAGCACCTTACTCTAATTCTAAAACGCTTACAGCAAGCTCTATAGACTTTAAATTACTGTCACAAAATGTAGCTGCAGCAGAGCGCATTATCATGCTTGCACAGCAATTACATTATGAAAGATTAGAAGCGCAACGTGAAATGGAAGATGAAGAAGCAATACTGCTTTTAATCTAAGGATAATATGATAAATTATATTTGGACTGTTACAGCAATGTATACACTACCTATGGTAGAAGGTTATACAGATGTTGTAGTTATTGCAGACTGGACACTAACTGGTATTAGTGGTGAATATTCATCATATAAAAGCGATAGCACTCAATTTAATTTACCACAAGGTGAAAACTTTACACCTTATGAAGATTTAACAGAAGTACAGGTAGTAGGCTGGGTAAAAGAAACTATTGGCTCAACAGCTATAGAACAATACGAAGCTAAGATTGCTAATGACATCTATCATCAAGAGCATCCGCCTGTAACAGCTATGAAACAACCATTACCTTTTTAATATGGCTAGATATATACAAGATCCAGTAACACATAAACTTATTCCTGCTGACGAATACTATACACAGGAATCTAATTCACATTACATTATGGCTGATTATCAACCATATCAGTCTATGGTGACAGGTGAGATGATAGAAGGTCGTAAAGCACATAGAGAGCATTTAAAACGTCACAATCTAGTAGTGGCGGAACAGAGTTCAGCAAGACCACAGAAGCCTGACGGTGGTCAGTTGAAAGAACAGTTGGCACGTCAGGTATATGAAAAACTACGTTATAAATAAGGAGCAATAAATGACAACAACAGTAAATTTAATGGGTAGTGGTAGCTCTGGTCTAAACGCTGAAGCAATCACAGGTATTATCTCACTAGCACAAACAGCATCAGGATCTGCACAAGGTTCACAAACAATGCCTACAGACATTGTAGTATATTCTACATCTACAGCATCTTATGGCCCAACTTTATCATCTACAGCACAATCAGGTGACAGTTTTATCGTTATAAACAATACAGCTAACTCAATCAATGTATGGCCACCAGTAGGTTATAAAATTGGTACAGGCTCTACAGATGCTGCTAAAGCAGTTGGTGCAGGTAAAGTTTGTACATTCTATGCTTTAGGTGATGGAAACTACGCAGCACTATTATCAGCATAATTTAATAACAATTAGGAGTAACAAATGGATAACCAGACTACTCTGGAATCACCATCTTTGCGTGACCAAATAGAAAGTGCAGTAGAAACAGTATCAGAAGCACCAGAAGTTGTAGAAACGGAAATATCAGATAAGCCAAGAGACGAATCTGGTAAGTTTAAAAGCACTAAAGAAGTGACAGAAGAAACACCAAGTGAAGTCCAAGAAGAAGTCTCATTAGAAGCTAAACCTGCTAAACCAAGACCATCTTCATGGAAAAAAGACTATGAAGAATCATGGGGTAAATTAGATCCTACATTACAGGATTATATTTCTCAACGTGAATCAGACTTTGCTAAAGGTGTTTCTACTTACAAAGCTCAATGGGATCAAGCTCAACCTATTTTAAATAGTATTGAAAAGTTTGCTCCTGTATTACAACAAAATGGTGTTGATCCAGCACAATGGATTAATAGCTTAGGTACTGCACATCAAACTTTGGTATTTGGTAATCCTGACCAAAAATTACAGATGTTTGCGCAATTAGCAAACGATTATGGTGTTGATCTAAATGGATTGTTAGGCGGTGGACAACAAACTAGCCCACAATTCTCTATGATCGCACAGGAATTAAGCCAGATTAAAAATCAATGGCAACAATTCCAATCGCAACAAGAACAAATGGAACAAACCCAATTAAAGGGTGAAATCGAATCTTTTAGTAAGGACAAACCTTACTTTGATGACGTCAGAGAAACTATGGCTGGACTACTCCAAAACAATATGGCTTCTGACTTGAATACTGCTTACGACAAAGCAATCCGTTTACATGATGACATTTGGCAAAAGGTACAGTCTGAACAGACTAAATCTAGCCAAACAGAGCAGAAAAGTAAACTTGCCCTAGTCAAAGCTAAGGCTATATCCCCTAAGTCAAGCTCGCCTACAGCGAATGTGAGTCTAGGTGGTAAAGGCAATAATCTTCGTGACCAATTAGCGTCTATTGTAGACACTTTTTCCAGCGAAAATATTTAATTAAACTAACAAAGGAGTTTTACTATGGCATTTGCCAATTCTTCAGTTAGTGACATTATCGCTACCACCATTCAATCTCGTTCTGGTGAATTAGCTGACAACGTAACTAACAATAATCCGCTTCTATTAAAATTGAAGTCAAAGGGTAATGTACGCCCATTTTCAGGCGGTAACGTCATTTTAGAAGAAATCATGTACAATGATTCTTCAACAAACAACACTAACTCATATAGTGGCTTTGAAACATTAAACATTTCTCCAAATAGCCCAATTTCTGCAGCTCAATTCAGCATTGCTCAATACGCTTCAGCAGTTACTATTTCTGGTCTTGAAATGTTACAAAACTCTGGTAAGGAAGCAATCATTGACTTACTAGAAGGCCGTATCAAAGTAGCAGAAGCACAATTAGCTAACCGTATCAACCTTGACCTTTATGGTAACGGTACTGGTAACGGTGGTAAGAACCTAACTGGTTTAGCAGCAGCAGTTGCTGATAGCCCATCAAGCGGTACTTACGGTGGTATCAATCGTGCTACATGGACATTCTGGCAAAACCAAGCGTTTTCTGGCGTGACTAACGGTGGTGCAGCAGTTTCAGCAGCTAACATTCAATCTTACATGACTCAATTAGCTATCAAGCTAGTTCGTGGTACTGATAAGGCTGACTTAATCGTTGCAGATAACAACTACTACAACCTATATGTAAATAGCTTACAAGCAATCCAACGTGTAACTGATCCAGAAATGGCCGGTTCAGGTTTCGCTTCACTCAAATTCTACGGTGGCGGTACATCTGCTGACGTGGTACTTGGTGGCGGTATTGGTGCGCAAGAACCAGCTAACCACATGTATTTCTTAAACACAGACTACATTTTCTTCCGCCCACACAAAGACAGAAACTTTGTGCCAATCGGTGGTGAACGTCAATCTGTAAATCAAGACGCAATCGTTAAATTAATCGGCTGGGCAGGTAATCTTACTACTTCAGGCGCACAATTCAACGGTGTGTTAACAGCTTAATTAAAGGGAGAATATAACATGGCTTTTTCAGTAACCCCTTTAGTGGGAATTGATCTAACTAACACAGTTACAGCAGCAGCAATTACTGCTGGACAACAAGTTGCAAACCAATTATTAGGTGTGCAAGTTTGGGGTTCAGACGGTTTACGTTATGTATTTGCTAAGGCTAATGCTACTATCACAGCATCAACAACTGTTTGCGATATCAACACAACAACTTTCTTAGTTGCAGCTTCAGGTGGTTCTTATACATCTCCAGCTACATCTATGGTATCAGGTGACTATGGTTGGTTTAGCAAGGCTTCAGTATAGTATTAAGTACTCCCCTAGCAATAGGGGGGTTTCTCAAGTCTATTCATGGTGAGTAGGCTTGACAAACCAAACTACTTTGGAGAATTAAATGTCAGACACAGGCGCACTAGCAGTAAGATTTTATAGTAAGGAACTACAAAACGATTTTCTAACCAATAAAGAAGGCAGACCAATTAGCTACATGGCCGACTTTGTTAGAATTGAAATACCAGGCAATCAACTAAGTATTATTGATACTTTTGTGAATAACTCACATAAATCACAATTTCCTACACAATGGTCTATGTATTTAAACGAAAAGGCAGATGGCAACCATAATCCTGATAACGTGCAAGGCACAATATTAAGAGATTGGCCTATCCTTAACTCAGCACAAGCGACAGAATTAAAACACTTTAAGTTCTACACTGTAGAACAAGTGGCAGCAGCTTCAGATCAACAACTTATGGCAATCGGTATGACAGCAGGTATGTCACCATTAGCATTAAGAGATAAAGCTAAAGCGTTCTTAGAAAACGCTAAAGACTCATCATTTGTACAAAGACAGGCAGACGAACTTAAATTAAGAGAGCAAGAAATTGCTGATCTTAAAGATCAGATGACTAGATTAGCAAAAATGGTAGAGGAAAAGTCTAAATCTGATAAGCCTGAAGCCAAACTAGAAACGAAAGAACCCAAAAAGGACTAACTAATGGCATCAACTCTTTTACAACTCGTACAACAAGCAACAGGGGAAATGGGATTAAACCAACCTACGCAAGTTGTCGGTAATTCTTCATCTGATGTAATCCAAATCTATTCACTTATCAATAGTGTTGGGTACGAAGTTCAAAGAGATCACAATTGGGAAGCCTTAGACAAAGAGTATAGATTTTATACTGTCTACACAACACTTACTTGTACACTTGTGGAAGATTCTGTCAATGTAACAACGGTAGAATCAACCACAGGGTTAAGTAACCTATATATCGTAACAGGCACAGGTATCAATCAAGATACTTATGTTAATACTGTAACAGGTGCTAATTCATTAACATTAACACAAGCTGCTACAACAAGCGGTGTATATACACTTTACTTTTCACAAGCTAAATACCCATTACCAAGCGATTGGGATAGACAAGTAGATCGTACACATTACGACAAGTCTAAACGCTGGGAAATGTTAGGCCCTACAGATGCTCAACAATGGCAATTCTTAAAGTCTAGCTATATTTCAACAGGCCCTAGAATCCGTTATAGAATTTTAGGTGGATACTTCCAAGTATGGCCTGCTATGAATACGGATGAGTATTTAGGTTTTGAATACATGAGTAACCAATGGGCTACAAGTTCAGCAGGAGTGACACAATCATCATTCTTAGCAGACTCAGATACTTGTATATTCCCTGATCGTTTAATGGTTACAGCGTTAAAAAAGAAATACTTTGAAATTAAAGGTTTTGATTCAACAGCATTTACGAGAGATTACTTACAACAATTAAGCTTTGCTAAAGCCAACGATTCTGGCTCTGCTACATTAAGCTTTGCTCCAACACCTGGTGCAATCTTAATAGGCTTTGAGAATATCCCTGACGCTAACTACGGACAATAAATAATATGTTTCCAGTAAAGAAAAAATCGTCAGGAAGCGTATCATTACCAGCACCGGTCGGTGGATGGAACGCAAGAGACAGCTTAGGAGATATGCCTGCAACGGATGCAGTCTATCTTACTAACTGGTTTCCTGCTACTACAGAGCTATTACTTAGAAGCGGCCATACACAATGGGCTACAGGTATTACAGGTCAAGTAGATACTTTAATGGCTTACGAAAGTGGCTCTACATCTAAACTATTTGCTATTGCAGGTGGCTCTGTATATAACGTCACTAATCCAGGAGCTGTAGGGGCTGCAGTATTGTCAGGTTTAAATAACTCACGCTGGCAGTATTGTAATATCACTACATCTGGTGGATCATTCTTATATATGGCTAACGGTACTAATACGCCTTATCTATATAACGGTACTACATGGACAAGCATTACAGGTGCTTCTACACCGGCTATTACAGGCGTTACTACTACATTACTTAATAACCCTATTGTATTTAAAAGCAGAGTATTCTTTACAGAAGCTCAATCTTTAAGAGCATGGTACTTACCTACATTAGCAGTAGGTGGAGCTGCACAATCTATAGATATTAGTGCGTTTGCTTATAAAGGTGGCAATATTGTACAGCATGCAACATGGACAATAGATGCTGGTTATGGTGTTAATGATTACTATGTTCTTTATACATCTAAAGGCCAAGTAGTCGTATATTCAGGCACAGATCCTTCATCATCTACATCATGGGCTATGGTAGGTGTATGGGATTTAGGTACTCCAGTAGGCACTCGCTGTATGTACAAATACGGTGGTGATTTACTATTATTAGGTAAAGATGGACTTACACCATTAGCATCAGAATTACAATCATCTAGGCTTGATCCTAGAGTAGCTATTACAGATAAAATACAATCGGCTGTATCAGAAGCTATTACAAATTATGGTTCAGAATTTGGATGGCAAATGTTGTTTTATCCAGAAGAAAATCAATTATGGTTAAATGTACCTAATTCTGTAGAAAAAACACAGTTTGCTATGAACACCATTACAAAAAATTGGTGTAATTACACAGGCTGGAATGCTACATGTTGGGAAATATATAACGATCAACCTTACTTTGGTGGCAATGGCTTTGTAGGTAGAGCATGGTATACTAACTCAGATAATGGATCTAATATTAATGCTACTGCATTACAATCATTTTCAGCATTTGAAAGCCCAGGACAGTTAAAACGATTTACAATGGCTAAACCTATATTTAGAACATCTGGTAGCCCAGCTATCTATGCAAACGTAAATATAGACTTTAATTTAGATGTACCTACTACAACACTTAACTTTACGCCTACCACATCTGGAACATGGGATAGTGCTAAATGGGATATAGGTGTTTGGGGTGGTGGTTTATACATTCTACAACAATGGCAAGGTTTAAATGGTGTTGGCTACTATGGCGCACCTGTTGTTAAAACATCTTCACAAGGTATTGACGTAAGATGGGTTTCTACAGATTTAGTTATTGAAAAGGGTGCAGTACTATAATAGTTCAAGGTCAAGAAGTTGGCGAGTGGGTATGTGAAAAGGCAGGTGGCCAATGGAATCCATTATGTCAAGCTATTGGTCAAGTTAGTGATGGTAAATTTGTTATAGGAGTACTTTATAACGGTTATACAGGCAGTTCAATATCAATTCATTCAAGATGTGATATACCAGCAAAAGTTTCAAGAGAATTTTATTGGGCGATATTTAATTACCCATTCAATGTATTAAAAGTCAAACGCTTAACAGGATTAGTCTCTACAGCTAATTTAAAAGCACAAAAATTAGATGAACATTTAGGTTTTGAACGTGAAACAGTAATAAAAGATTACTTTCCTGATGGTGATGGGATTGTTTATATTATGCGACCAGAAAACTGTCGCTTTTTAAAACTCGGAGATAGATATGCAAAGTAAGTTAGCTAGATTATTAGATCCACTTTATAGATGGATTACAAATTACATGGGTGATTGTGGTTTTATACTATATGGTATTGGTAAAGATGATCCACCACCAGCACCAGACTATGCTGCCGCAGCTAGAGAAACAGCACAAGGCAATATAGATGCAGCTAGAGTAGCTACAGCAGCTAACCGAGTAAATCAAGTTACACCTTATGGTAATCTAACTTACAAACAAACAGGCACAGATTCTTATGGCAATCCTACTTGGACTGCTACACAAGAACTATCTCCAGCACAACAAGAAATTGCAGACAAACAAGCAAGTTTATCATCAGGACTTTTAACTACAGCTCAATCAGGATTAGATTACGCTGGTAATGTCATTGCAAAACCAGGTATAGATCAATCTAAATTACCTTCTACAGGATTTGATCCAGGTCAATCATATCAAGATGCTATATTAAAAAGACTTTCTCCACAACTTGATCGTGAAAATCAATCATTTGAACAAGAAATGGCTAATAAAGGTATTGGCGTAGGTACTCAAGCATATAATACTGCTAAACAATTATTATCTCAAAATCAAAATGATAGACTTACTTCAGCTACAGTACAAGGTATTAATACAGGTCTTACAGCTAATCAACAAGCATTTAATCAAGCTGGTTACAATCAAATGCAACCAATTAATGTTATTAATGCTTTAAGAACTGGATCACAAGTTTCCACTCCAAACTATGTTAATCCAGCATTACAATCTACAACACAAGGCCCTGATTTATTAGCTGCTACTACTAATAAATATAATGCACAATTAGGTGCTACTAACGCAGCAAATGCCAATACAGCAAACTTTACAAGTGGTTTGATGAATCTTGGCGGACAAATTTTCGGATAAGGATAAAACATGGCATTTTTCCCACAAGATGATACACAAGACGTTAGTGGAATACCAGCTAATGATGTAATGGCTCAACTTGAGCTACAACGTAAACTTAAAATAGCTGATGCACTTAAAAATGCACAAGCACCACAAGGTCAGATGATTGGTGGTCATTATGTAGCTCCAGCATTTACACAGCAGTTAGCTAATGCTTATGGTATGTATAAAGGCAAAAAATCAGAAGAAGAAGCCATTAAAAAATATGGTGAATATACTGCTGGTAAAGAACAAAAAATGGCTGAAGCTCTTAAAAGACTTGGTGGCGCATTTGAACCTAAAACTGTTACTAATACAACAATGCAAACTCAAGATGTTCCATTAACAGAAGGTATGAATGTTGGTACATCACCATTTGGCACAACAGATCAAGTATCTCAAGTTGCTCCTAAATTTGGTATGGATACACCTGCACCACAAAATATGGCAGGTACAACTACACAAATGAATCCTGTAACATCTACATCTACAGTTCAACCTACAACATCAGATATAGAAAAAGCATTTGGACAATACGCATCAGATGTTAAAGATCCAAAAATGCTTGCATCTATTCTTACTGGTCGTTATGAAAAAATGGTTAAAGCTAATGAACCAGTTAAACTTGGTGCTGGCGAAACTGTATTTTCTTCTACAGGAACTAAATTATTTGGCAATCCTAAAGAAGGTAAAAAATATACAGACATTCAAACAGACAAAGCTGGTAATACATTTGGACTTAATACAGAAACTAATCAGTTTGAACGGTTGCCTGGTGCTAAGATGGCTACAGAAAATTGGTCAGAACCTTACAAAGTTGGCGGAGAATTTTTACAAAGAAATGCTAACACAGGTGAAGTTAGAAAAGCCTATGGCACTACTGATGGCGATAAACCACCATTAGGATTTGGATTTGTTAAAGATGCTAATGGCAATAAAAAATTAGATGTTAATGGCAATCCAATATTAACAAATCTTACTGGTGGGCCTGCTGATAAATCTTTAAATCCAAACAAAGAACAGTCTGATGCTTATACATATTCTACAAGAATGGAATCTGCTGATAAAATTATTAATAGTTTAGAAGGTAAATATGATCCATTTAGTATCAATATTAAAACATCAGGAAAAACAGCATTAATACCTGGTGGCGAAACTGTTGCAAATAAATATTTATTAAATGCAAACGATCAGAAAGCAGAACAAGCACAGCGTAACTTTATCAATGCTGTATTAAGACGTGAATCTGGTGCAACAATTCAACCTAGTGAATTTGATAGTGCAAATCAACAGTATTTTAATCAACCAGGTGACAGTCCAGAAGTTAAAGCTCAGAAAAAAGCTAATAGACGTGAAGCTATTGAAGGTCTTAAACGAGCAGCAGGCCCAACAGGTAATAAATCAACAGAATCAACAGTCATAGACTTTAAGGACTTATAAAAATGGATGTAAGATTACCTGATGGCACTGTCATTAACAATGTTCCTGAAGGAACTACTAAGGCTGAATTAACCGCTAAACTTACTGCTAAAGGTTATAACTTACCTGCAGATAATGCATCTGCTCAACCACAAGTAGAGCAACCTAAATCTTATTCTACTATGGGTGCTTTAGGCACAGGAGCATTAAATCTTATACCTAGCACAGGTAGATTATTAAAAGGTGCTGCTCAAGCTGTAATACATCCAGTAAATACTATGGAAAGTTTAATACAAGCTACTTCCGGTGGTTTATCAAAAGTATTGCCTGAATCTGTTATGCAATATGCTGTTCCTGAAAAAAGACAAAAAGCAGAACAATTAGCTAACGCATTAGGTGAAGATTATTCTAAAAAATACGGCTCTTATGAAGGCTTTAAACGTTCTTTTGCAGAAGATCCAGCATCTATATTAGCTGACGTATCTACAGTATTAACAGGTGGCGGTGCTGCATTAAAAGCAGGTAATCTTACTAAAGCAGCAGATGTAGTTAATCAAGCAGCTAAAGTAACTAATCCATTATATGTTGGTGGAAAAGCAGTTCAAGGTATAGCATCTATTCCTAGCAATCTTACTAAAGGTACATTAGGAGTAACTACTGGAGTTGGTAGAACGCCTATAGAAGAAGCTATTAAAGCTGGTGAAGCTAACGTATTAAAAGGCACAACAACATTTGCTGAAAATTTACGCAATCCACAAAGCACAGATGCTTTAGACATTGCTAAACAAGCTGTAAATAATTTAAAACAAAACAAAAGTCAGCAATATCGTAGTGGAATGGTAGACCTTTCTCAAGATAAAACTGTTTTAGATTTAGCTCCAATAGATGAAGCCATTTCTAATGCTAAAAAAGATTTTGCTGAATATAAAGGCGTTACTCATAATGCTGAAATTGCAAAAGTTCTTGATGGAGTTAAAGCAAAAGTTAGTAATTGGAAAAATTTAGATCCTGCTGAATTTCATACGCCAGAAGGATTAGATAAACTTAAACAAAGTATTGGTCAAGACTTACAAAAAATTCCTTTTAATGAAACAGATGCTAGAAAAGCTGTAGGTCAAATATATAATGCTACCAAAGATACTATAAATACTCAAGCTCCTGCTTATGCAACTATAATGAAAGATTATAGTCAAGCCAGTGATCTTATAAATGAAATTGAATCTGGATTATCTTTAAAATCTAGGGCTGGAAAAATTAATGCTGATACTGCAATGCGTAAATTGCAATCAGTGATGCGTAACAATGTTAATACTAATTATGGTCAAAGAGCTAGATTAGCAGAAGAACTTGTAAAAGCAGGTGGAACAGAATTAATGCCAGCATTAGCAGGTCAATCTATGAGTGCTATATTACCTAGAGGATTAGGTGGTCAATTAGAAACTTATGGTGGTGGAGCTGCCGCATTGATGAATCCTTCAGTATTACTTGGCGCACCATTAGCATCACCAAGAGCTATGGGTGAAGTATTATACAAATATGGTCAAGCTAAAGGTTTAGGTAAAAAAGCATTAAATCAAGTGCCTTTATCAGTAGATCAAGCCAATAAAATTGGCACACTTTTATATCAAATGAATCAGAACAAGGAGTAACACATGGCAAGAAATGGCGCAGGAACGTATACCCTACCAGCCGGTAACCCAGTCACCACAGGAACAACCATATCATCTACATGGGCTAATAATACCCTAAACGATATTGCATCATCTTTAACAGCATCCCTTGCTTATGATGGTCAAACAGCTCCTGTAGCTAACTTACCTATGGCTACTTATGCTCATACTGGTGTAGGTAATGCCACAGTTCGTACCATGTATGCTTCGGCAGGACAAGTGCAAGATAATACATTTTCTTATCTTACTAGCGTATCTGGCACAGACACAATTACTGCTTTAGCTTCTGTATCTATGA
>Ga0209297_1000287_pt1 | contig 33792 bp, 50 predicted proteins | sample S_130805_MF_Meta_FD_187322 | JGI IMG/M metagenome (GOLD analysis project Ga0209297, IMG submission 187322) | Freshwater microbial communities from Lake Simoncouche, Canada to study carbon cycling - S_130805_MF_MetaG (SPAdes) (version 2) | ecosystem: Environmental > Aquatic > Freshwater > Lake ...
CTCGGGACTCCAGTTCCAAGGCGTGATGACTGAATAAGGAGCAAAATCATGGCTGATTACGTCACCGATGGAAAAATTGGTATTGATCTGACCGCAACTTATGCGTCCACTTCTGCCGGTTCTACAACTTTGTTCCCCGTTACCCCTGGTACTCGGGTGAACACTTCCAACAACGGCGTGTATATGTTTGTTCGCGCCGAATCCACTATCAACGCATTTGATGCGGTGATCATGAGCACTTACGCAAACTCAGCGAGCTTGACTCCTGTGATGCGAGCTGTGCCTGTGACCACCACAAACGCTAAAGATTTGGGTTTTAACATGGTTGGCTTTGCACAAACCGCGATTGCTTCTAGCTACTACGGCTGGGTTGGCTTGAACGGTATGTTGCAGGTTAACTTGCTGGTTGCTTGCCAGCCTAAAGTGCCTTTGTACACCACCTCTACCGCTGGATCACTGGACGATACAACTGTGTCTGCTGGCTTCATCCAAGGTATTGTGGCTAATACATCTGCCACTTCTGCATCCGCACCATTCTGTATGGTCAACAATGCAGGCTTGATCATGGTTGGCGCAGGCTAAACCAGACTGATGCCCCGCCCACAAAGCGGGGTGTCTTTTTAATGAGTTCTGTCCCTTTAAAAATTGTTGGTAAATGTGTCGCAGAAGACGAGACACTGTTTGCCCACATGGATGCAGCGATTGCCCGAGGTTTTCCACAGGTTAAACAAGCCGAGCCAGCAAATACTGGTTCTATCTTGTTGGTGGCAAGCGCCCCGAGTGTCAAGGGTCAATTAGAGGTCATTAAAAAGATGCAAGCTGCGGGGTCGCCTATTGTGGCGATCAAGGGCGCACACGATTGGCTTATTGCCCAAGGCGTAATCCCAGACTATGCTTTAGCTATTGACCCGCAAGAGCACAGAATAGCGTTTTACAAGCCCCACAAGGCAGTGCATTACATGATTGCCAGCCAATGCCATCCAGCAATGTTTGACAACCTTGATGGGCATCAGGTCACGATATGGCATCCATACGTTAAAAAGGGTCAGGATCGCCCCAAAAACTCTATGCTGATAGGTGGAGGCACAACCTCTGGTTTAAGGGCTATATCGTTGTTCTACGTCCTTGGCTACCGCCAGTTTGAGCTGTTTGGCTTTGATTCCTGTAATACGGGCGATATGCTCAGGGTCAACGGCGAGGGTCTAAAAGACGGTGACGATCTGGTTGAGGTTAGGATTGACCCAGAGGGCGAGACCTTTTATTGCAACACGGCAATGGCCTTGCAGTCCGAGCATTTTCAAACCTATTACGATTACCTGCCAGATGCCACATTTAATGGGCATGGGCATGGGTTGATTCAAGCAATTATCAAGAAGCGCCAGCAAAACATCATGGAGCTTGGCGGCATTATTGATGTTAAGGCAAACCTAAACAATCGCACTTCATTCATTCATTGGGGCGACAAGAACGCGGCGAGTTGGCGCTATCGAGCCAAGATACCGGCGGGGGATTGGGCAAGCCAAAACGATCTGACCGCTGACACATTGGTGTTTGCCAAACCGCAAGCCAATGAGCTGATGGACATGGCGCGAGCAAAGGCTCGGGGCGCATGGGTGGTGGTGGACTTTTGTGATGATCATTTTGATTGGATGCACTACCAAGAGGCGTTGCGCCTTGCGGATGCGGTAACTTGCCCAACCGTTGAAATGGCAAAAAGAATTAAAGAATTGGGCAAGGACGCTACGGTGATCCCAGACCCTTATGAGTACCCCGAGATGCCACCGCACTGTAATGGGGTTAATTTGCTTTGGTATGGGCATCATGTCAACCGTGAAAGCCTGCAACGCATACTGCCAGACCTCAAGGGTTATCCTTTTGCGGTGGTATCAAACTTTGATGGGGCAATCCCTTGGTCTTACGAGACCATGCTGAGAGAATTTGCCCGAGCCGATATAGTGGTGATCCCTGCCACAGCGCCCTACAAAAGCGCAAACAGGGCAATTGAGGCAATCAGGCAAGGGTGTTATGTGGTTGCAGAGCCACATCCATCTTTGGAGGGTTTCCCCATTTACATCGGCAACATCAAAGAGGGCATCGAATGGACAACACAGCAGAACATGAACGAACTCATTTCCAAGGCGCAGAAGTTCGTGAGGAAAGAATTCTCGCCAGCAACACTGATCGACAAGTGGAAGACAGCTACGAAACGGCCTACAACCTCGGATGTGGTTCAAAGAAATGGGACGGTTGGATAAACGTAGACCTGCATTCTGATATTGCAGACATCCAGTGTGATCTAAGAAAACTTGAGTTAGCTACCGATTCAGCCGATGCGGTGGCAGCAATCCACGTTCTGGAACACTTTTACGAGTGGGAAGTCTATGACTTGCTAACCGAATGGAAGCGGGTTTTAAAGCCTGGCGGCAAGATGATCCTCGAGTTGCCCTGCATGGACAAGGTATTTGCCTATGTCCACAATTGCGTTGTCAACAAAGAGCCGCTACAGCCGTTTATGACCTTAAATGCGTTATACGGTGATCCTAAATACAAGTCAGAAGCAATGTGCCACCATTGGGGCTGGTTTCAGCGCCCATTAAGGGATATGCTGGAAACCGTAGGAATGCAGAACATTGAGTTTCACGAGCCTCGATACCATTTCCCATTTCGTGACATGAGGGTGGAATGCTTAAAGGTGTCTTAACCAACACCGAGCGCCATGAGCAGATGGCAAAAGCAATTCACTTGCCGCTGCTTAAGAAAAAGGGCAAGTTCAACGACCGGCGCATGACCATTGCGTGTTATGGCCCAAGCCTTGAAGATACTTGGCGGCAGCTCAAGCACCCAATCATGACGGTTTCGGGGGCGCATGATTATTTGGTGGAAAGGGGCGTTATTCCTGATTTCCATGTGGACTGTGACCCTAGACCGCACAAGGCGCAAATGTTAAAAAAGCCGCAAAAGAACACCAAGTACCTGATGGCCTCGGTATGTCACCCAGACTTCTGGGAAATTCTTAAGGGGAAAAATGTTAAGGTATGGCATCTGGTTAACGGTAACGATTTCGAGACGGTGGCATGGGTTGCCCAGCACCACCCAGAGGGAATGGAAAGCCTGATAGGTGGCGGTTCGAGTGTAGGAATGCGAGCAATGAATGTTTCGGCGGCTTTAGGGTTTCGCCGGTTTGACATTCATGGCATGGATTGCTCATTTGTAAAAAACCGTCACGCAGGTGCTCATACTGGCAAGGATCAGACTAAAATCATGGTCAGAGTTGGTTTGAGAACTTTCCAAACAACACAGCAAATGCTCCAAGCGGCGATTGAGATGGAGAATTTCATAGAAACGCAGGATGCTGAAGTTGTGTTTTACGGTGATGGACTTATGCAGGAAACTGCTTTCAAACTCAAGGAATTAGCATGAAAAACGAAGTGGCAGGTTGGACTAACGAGAGCTGGATGGAAGACAACCGAGGCAAGATGGCGGTGTTTTTTTATACCAAGCAGGTGCAGAATTCATTCAAGACGGCACAGGAAAACCGTCCGATCTTTGATGAAAAGATTTTCTTGAAGAAACTTGTGCCTGGCGACTCCACCTTGGTGGTTGACCGCCCAATGCGTCCGACCGATGTTGAGGATCACCCAATTGAGTGGGCGCGGTTTGAGCAGAAAAAAGAAAACCGTGTGTCTGGTACGCCTTTGGATGCGTGGTCTATTCTGAGCGACACCCAAAAAGCCGAGTTCAATGCTTTGCATATTTTCACAATTGACCAGTTTGCACAGCTCCCCGACTCAGTTGGCAACAAGATCATGGGCTTTAATGATTTGCGCGACAAGGCTCGCACGTTCATTCTGGCGGCAAAAGACTCTAAGCTGATGGACAATGTACGAGCTGAGACTGAGAAAGTAATGCAGACCCAAGCTGCTGAAATTGCCCAATTGCGTGAGATGATCAACGATCTGACCACCAAAAAAGCAGGCAGACCTAAAAAAGAAACCGTAGAGGAATGATATGAGCTACACGTTACTGCAACTGGTTGACCAAATGTCCGCAGAGTTGGGCCTAACTCAGCCAGCGGCAGTAATCGGCTCATCAAACAATCAGACCATTCAGATTCTTGCTTTGGCTAACCGGCTGGGCAAGGATTTGGTCAGGGATTTTGAATGGCAGCGTCTGGTGCAAGCCTACATCTGGCAAACAGAGGTTGCGGTGAGCACCACGGGAAACATTACGGCAGGCTCTAAGGTCATCACAAATATCCCTACCACGGCAGCGTTGTCGGTCGGTAATGTGATCACCGGCACAGGTCAGACACCGTATGCTGAGATTCTGACGATTGACAGCAGCACCCAAGTAACGCTAAACGCGCCGGTTGCTACTTCTACGTCCTCGGTGTCAATGACATTTGCCAAACAGGACTATGACCTGCCAGGCGGGTACGACCGCATGATCTCAGACACCAACTGGGATAGGACAGACCATTGGCGCAACCTTGGAACTAAGTCATCTCAGGATTGGCAGTTCTTGCAGGGCGGCATTATCTCAATTGGCCCGCGTGAGCGTTATCGGATATACAACAACAAGTTTAGGATTTTCCAAGCCCTGACAACGGTTTACAACTTTTCCTTTGAGTATGTGTCGAACTGGTGGGTATGCGCCACAGGCTCAGATCAGGGATCAAAATCGGCTTATACGGTAGACACAGACACCTGTGTGTTTCCTGATGACTTGATGCTGGCGGGGCTAAAGTTTTACTTCTTAAAAGCCAAAAAGCTGGATTATTCGGTGGAGCTGGGCGAGTTCATGCGATCACTTTCATACTGTAAAGCTCAGGATGTCCCAGTTTCTGCAATGTCCCTTGCACCAGTGGGAATGAACCAATTGGTCGGGCCGTGGAGTGTGCAAGATGGCAACTGGCCTAGTGTTTAAGGGGATGACATGAAATTAGATGGACTGTACGCAAACATTCACGCCAAGCAAGAGCGCATTAAGGCTGGATCAGGCGAAAAAATGAACAAGGTTGGCAGTAAAGCAGCGCCGTCTGCTGCTGACTTTAAACAAGCCGCTAAGACCGCTAGGCCAGAAAAAAAGAAATAAATGCTTAATTCATTTGCCAAGATACCCCGCCAACAGTCTGCCCAGACGGTAACTGTTGCCGCGCCAATTGGTGGATGGAATGCAAGGGATGCGCTGGGGGCTATGGATCCCTTAGATGCGGTGACGTTGACCAATTTTTGGCCTGGCACAAACTCTGTAATCCTGCGAAGTGGGTACACGCAACACGCCACGGGGTTGCCTGGTCAGGTTGAGAGCCTGATGGCATATAACTCAGGCACGGCAAGCAAGCTGTTTGCGGCATCTGTTGACAGTATTTATAACGTGACCAGCGCCGGTGCGGTGGGGTCTGCTGATGTCACCAGTTTAAGTAACGCTAAGTTTCAGTACATCAACATGACCACCACGGCGGGGTCTTACCTGATGGCGGTCAATGGTGCAGACAAGCTCAGAATCTACAACGGCACGACTTGGTTTAAAGACGGTGACGGCGCACCTTATGACATTACTGGAGTAAATACTGCGACTTGTTCAAACATCACACTGTTTAAAAATCGGGTGTGGTTGATCGAAACAGGCACATTAAAAGCATGGTATTTACCGATTAACTCAATTGGTGGAGCTGCAACCAGTCTGGATATGTCTAGTCTGGTGCAAGAGGGCGGCTACATCATGGCGGGAATGACGTGGACGCTAGATGCTGGTTACGGCATGGACGATTACTTAGCGTTTATTACCTCATCTGGCGAAGTTGTAGTCTGGCGATTAACTGATCCAACCACGCCATCTGGTATTTCTATGATTGGGGTTTACACGGTAGGCGCGCCAATTGGACGCAGATGTTGGACTAAATTTGGCGGTGACCTACTGATCATTACTCAGGATGGCGTAGTGCCTATGAGTGGCTCATTGCAAAGCTCTAGGCTTGATCCAAGGGTGTCTATTACCAATAAGATTCAGTACGCCATGAGCGCCGCTATATCGACTTATGGGGCTAATTTTGGTTGGTGCTTGCTGTATTACCCTAAAGAGAATCAATTGCTGTTAAACGTGCCAATTACGGTGGGAACTCAACAGCAATATGTGATGAACAACATTACAAAAAGCTGGTGTAACTTTACCGGCTGGGCGGCAAATTGTTGGGAATTGCACAAAGACAATCCTTACTATGGCGGCAATGGGTTTGTGGGTTTGGCATGGAACGGCGATACAGACAATACTTCTAATATTGAGGGATTTGGGCTACAGAGCTTTCAATCTTACGGCACTGCTTTGCAAAAGCAATGCAAGATGATTCGCTACCACCTCCAAACAAATGGAACTCCTGCGGTGTTTGGTAACGTAAATGTGGATTACAACCTTGCCGATGAATCAGCCCAGCTTAACTTTTCCACAAGTGTTTATGGCTTGTGGGACACAGGATTGTGGGATTCTGCTATTTGGGGCGCTGGACTTGTGCCATTGGCTGATTGGCAGGGGGCGACAAATATTGGATATACGTTTGCCCCGCTGTTAAAAACTGCCACTCAGGGCATACAATTACAGTGGGTCGCAACCGATCTGGTATTCGAGGGTGGCGGTGTGCTTTGAAATAACTTCAGACCATTCGGCGGGTCATTGGACTGCCGAGCAAATTGAGGGCGGTTATTTTGAGGCCAGATGCCGATCAATCGGATTGAAAAAAGACGGCGAGTTTGTTGCCGGTGTGATTTACGAGAATTGGAATAGGCGGTCAATCACTTGCCATATTGCCATTTCTGGTCGGTTGACACCGAAATACTTGTGGGCTATTTTTGACTATCCATTTCGGGTTTGCGATGTCAAAAAGATCATTGTCCCAGTAGATGCAACAAATTCAAAAAGTGTCAAATTGGTTGAAAAGATGGGCTTCACAGAAGAAGCTCGAATCAAAGATGGCATGGCTAGTGGGGACTTGATCCTGTACACATTGGCTAAGAATGATTGCAAATATTTAGGGGAAAGATATGGGAAAAGCAGCACCAGCCGCACCACCAGCGCCTGATTACGCGGGCGCAGCAGTCGCCCAAGGCGCGGCAAACATTGAATCTGCAAGGGCTACTGCCAAGCTCAACAACCCCAATATGTACACGCCTTATGGCACTCAGTTGGTAAGTTACGAGGGCGATGTTCCAACAGTACGGCAAACCCTTAATCCGACATCGCAAAAGTCTTTAGAAGCGCAACAAAATGTTGGCTTGTCATTGTCAAACCTTGCCCAAAAAGGGACGGGTATTGCGTCTGATGTGCTAGACAAACCATTTAATTTTGGCGGCCCTGCGGTTCAGACATCGCTGGACACAAGCGGCATAGCCAAGATGCCGGTTAATGCAGGCATGACAGGCCAAGAAGCAATCATGGCTCGACTTGAACCGTCTTTAGCAAGACAGCGGGTTAGCACTGAGACACAGTTAATCAATCAGGGACTGCGACCAGGCACAGAGGCATACAACAACGCCATTAACTTGCTGGGTCAACAAGAAAACGATGCTAGAACACAAGCTGTTACCCAAGGTCTTAACCTTGATATTGGCGCAAATGCTCAAGGATATAACCAAGCATTACAAAGCGGTCAGTTTGGCAATACTGCACAGCAGCAGGCTATGGCACAAGCAATCCAACAACGTCAAATGCCGTTAAATGAAATCAACGCACTGACCAGCAGTTCACAAATTCAGAATCCGCAATTTGCTGCCTACACAGGCGCAAATGTTGCACCTCCACCAATTGCACAGGCAACAGCTCAACAAGGTCAATATGCTCAAAATGCTTATAACCAACAAGTTGCCGCACAAAATGCAAACACATCTGGATTATTTAGTTTAGGCGCGTCTGCTTTAATGTCGCCAGCAGGTACGTTTGCTTCATTTTCTGACCGCCGATTGAAATCAAATATTGTCAGACTTGGCACTCACCCAATAGGTGTGGGAATCTACGAATACGACATCTTTGGCGGTCGCCAGATTGGTGTGATGGCGCAAGAGCTGATGGAAGTAATGCCAGAAGCAGTAATTGAGCATCCAAGCGGTTATCTAATGGTTGATTACGGGAGACTTTGATGATTGACATTAATTTAAGCCCATACACTGGTGAGCAGCAAGCGTTGGATCGCCGCCGCAGGATGGCTGAAGCGTTGCAGCAGCAAGCTATGTCGCCAATTGAAATGCCTACTATGCCAGGGGTGGCAATCAGTCCTTATGCTGGTCTTGCAAAGTTGTTGCAAGGATATATTGCTGGTAAAAATCTTAGTCGCGCCGATGAAGAACAAAAAGCCTACGAAACTTCCTCACAGGAAGACATAGCTAGATTGTTAAGGAATATTGGTCAATATGAGACTGTGCCTGGTCAAGTAATTACGCCTGGAAAAGAAGCGATATATGAACCGTCTGTGCCTATTCAAGAAAACTTAGATCGTAAACAAGAATTAGTAAATTTAATTGCACCTGATCCAACAAATGCGGCAAGGGCAGCAATTGGTTACAACTTAATGCGCCCAGAAGATAGGGAAAGAATCACAAACTTGCCAAGCATGACTGAGGGCAGAGATATCCCTGCTGTTGCTGAGGAAAGAGGGCCAAGCCGACAAGTGCCTTACTTGTCAACAGAATTGTTAGACCCCACCAAGCCTAATGCCATGAAGACCGGCACTGGTCGCATGATGCTGGCTCAAGTTTTGATGCAACAAGAAGCACAGAAACAAGCTGCGGCACAAGCTGAATTGGCGGCTTCACGACAAATTCACACATTAAATCCAGAACAAACCGCAGGTAGATTTGTTAATGGGCAATTTGTGCCACTTGTTACAGGCAAGCCTAAAGAATTAACCGATTATCAAAACTATCAATTGCAAATACAAAATAATGCAAATGCAATTGCCGCAGCAAACGCTCAAGATAAATCAGGATTAACAGTGAATCCAGAGGCTCTTCAAATAAATCCTAAAATTAAAGGCGTGCCGCCGCTTGCAAAAAAGACTAACCGAATAGATGTAAAAACTAAAAAACCTATTTATATATTTAACGGCGAAGAATACATAGAGGATTGATATGGCTAAATTCACAGGTGAATCAATAATTGACGAATCGCAAGTACAGGCTAAACCCGCGGTCAATCCTGCATTGGCTACTGCATTAGTCCCTAAAAGCGCTGCTGTTGCGCCAAGGCCTGCATTAACGTCAATACCTTTATCCCCGCAAGATGAAAGATCATTTGCTTTATCTCAAACAAACAGGTTGGCGGCAGAAAAATTAAAAATAGCTGAAGAAGCAAGACAACAAGTAATAAGGCAAGCGGATGAAGCACGGCGTTTGCAAATGGAATCTGAAAAATCAGATCAGAAAAAAGCTAAAAATCTTGAAAATTTGCCAACTTTAATTGCAAGAGCTAAGTCAGTTTTAAAAGGTGAAAATGTTGATGAAACAGGCGTTGTATCAAAAGCGCCATTACCAACCCAAAGTTTAGGTGGATCAATAATTGATGTTATGGGTGGATTAGTTGGAAAAACTCCACAGGGCGCAGCACAAGCAGACCGATTAAAAGTAATTGGCGGCGCAATGGTGATGGCAATGCCACGCATGGAAGGCCCGCAATCTGATGCCGACACCAAGCTATATAGAGAAATGGCTGGCAAAGTTGGCGATGAGACTATTTCAATTGAAAGACGGCTCAATGCTTTGGATGAAGTTGAAAAAATATATTCCAAATACAACAAAACTTCTGGATGGAAAGTGGTTAAGTAATGGCTGACCAAATCTACAAAGTCCAAGACCCGCAAGGAAACATTCGCCAGATCAGCGGCCCTGCCGGTGCGTCTGAAGCTGAAATTATTGAACAAGCACAAAAGCTATTTACACCAACACCTGCTACACCAGCACCTGCTACGCCAGCGCCGCCACCAGTTGCTGCGCCAAAAAGTAAATATGTAAATTTGATGTCAATGTTGCCGCCAAAAGAAGAAAGCCCAATGCCAGGCATATTGATGGGCGCGGGTGATCCTTTCTTAGCGGGTACACGTTTGCTAATGGAAACAGGATTGGGTGACAAATTAGACAAACGCGCAATGGATGCCGTTATTGCTGAACGTGAAACAAAATACCAAGCGCAACGACAAAACAAAGGCTTTGACACAAGCCGTTTAGCTGGCAACATTCTTAGCCCTCCCAATGTTGCATTGACGTTGGCTTTGCCAAGCTCACTGGTTTCTACTGTGCCAAGATTGTTGGCAACTGGTAGTGTTGTAGGTGCAGGCACAAGCCTGATGAATCCTGTAACCGAACCAACCCAGCAAAAAGATTATGGCAGTACGCTGAAATCAAACATGATGATGGGCGGTATTCTTGGGCCTGTATTCCAAGGTGGCGCTAGAACTGCTGGCGCTTTAGGTAGCAATGTTGTTCAAAGGTTTAGTGAAAGCTCTGCGGCTGAAGCGGCAAAACTCAAACTTGCCGAAGTATTGTCCAAAAGCGGCATAGGTTCATTGTTTGAGTCTGGCGGGGGTGGTAATGCTTTAACTCAAATTGAAGCTAAATTAGCCAAACTTGGGCCAGAGGCAACTTTATTTGATGCGGCGGGGCAACCCACCAAAGTTTTACTTGACACGTTGGCAACCCTGCCAGGGCAGGCTAAAACTTATGTAGAACAGCTTATTCGCAATAGGCAAGCCACACGCCCACAAAGAATAATGACTGCTGCTGATGAATCTTTAAAAACTGGTGGCGCTGGTTACAAAACAACATTGGATGCGTTGGTTAAACAAAAACAAACCGAATCTGCGCCTTTTTATAAACAAATTGAAAATATGTCTGTTCGGGTTGATGACAACCTACACAAGCTAATTCAACGTGCTCCTGATGCGTGGAAAGCCGCAGAAGATTTGGCAATAAGAGAGGGCAAAGTTCCAATAGATTTGTCAAAAATTAACGCTGGCGATGATTTGTCATTTGAAGCGTTGGACACGTTAAAAAAGGCATTATTTACAATAGCCGAAAAAGAAAAAGTAAACTTTTTGCCCACAGCAGAAAGCCGAGCAACTAATGAACTTCGCAAACAATTAACTCGCAAACTTGATGATTTGTCGCCTAAAGACAAAGATGGTAAGTCAATTTATAAGATGGCTCGGGAGGCGTTTGGAGGGCCAGCGGAACTTGAAACCGCCGTCATAGCGGGACGTACCGCAATGAAAAACGATCAAATTGGCGTTTCTGAGTTAATGAAAGACATGAGCGCTAGTGAGTTAGAAGCGTTCAGAATTGGTGCTTTACAGGCTTTGCGGGATAAAGTTGGAACAAAGGCAGGTCAAACTTCATTGCTTGATTTTTGGCGAGAAACAAAAACTAGCGGCCCATTAAAAGAAATCTTTGGCAATGATTATCGAAAATTTACTGCGGCGCTTTTTAGAGAAGAAAGTTTAAAAAAGATTGAATCAGTAGGCCGAGGATCGCAAACAGCGCAGCGCTTATTGTCAGCGGGTGAATTGGATGCCCAAGACGCAATGCAAGCCGGTCAAGCGGTTGCAAGCGCTAGCCAGGGTAATGTTGGGCCATTGACAAGCACAGTTTTAAATTTTGGTAAAAAGATTTCTACACCAGAACAAACACGCAATGAGATGGCAAAATTGCTATTAGAAAAAGGCCCATTTGCTATGCGTACATTGAGAGACTTGCCTGAGACTGTAAGAAAGTTTAATGAAGCTCAAGCCAAGCAAGCGGCTTTGGCAAATGTTTTAGCACAACAACCTAATAGGTGATCGAATGAGTTACAACGGCAGCGGAACATTTGTAATAAACACTTCTGGGCAACCAGTAGTTGCAGGCACGGTCATATCCTCGACCGCTTTTAACGCCCTCACAGCGGACTTGGCAACAGGTCTGTCCACGGCTATCACTAAGGACGGTCAGACGGCTACAACGGCGCGTATACCGTTTGCGGCGGGTATTAGCTCCACACTGGTCACAGACTCCTCTAGCGTCTCCACAGGGTCAATCATTACGGCTGGTGGTGTGGGTGTGGCTAAGGCGCTGTATGTGGGTACTACGGCTAATATTGCGGGGGTCTTATCGACAACCTCACCCAATATAACCACCAGCATCACAACGCCAAGCACATCGTTTGATTTGATAAATGCTACAGCGACCACCTTAAATTTAGGCGGGGCGGCTACTGCGGTTAATGTTGGTGCGGCTACCGGCACGATGACCGTAGCAAACACCACATTGGCTGCAAAAGCCATTACAGCATCCACCACCTTGGGGGTAACTGGAACTACTACCCTGACAGGCGTTGCAACCCTCACAGCCAATCCTGTGTTGTCTGCGGGTACTGCAAATGGCGTTACGTATCTGAATGGTAGTAAGTCTCTTACTTCTGGTTCTGCAATTACATTTGACGGTACTAACTTTGCCACAACAGGTACAGCAACCGCAACCAAGCTGATTCCTACAGGCACATCTGTCACTGGTAACGGTCTGTATCTTCCTGCGGCAAATGCGCTTGGCTTGTCTACTAACGGCACAAATGCTGTTTACATAGACTCAAGTCAAAATGTGGGGATTGGTGGGACTCCTGCATCAGGTCACAAGTTAAATATAATTGGCACTGCCGCAACTACATTGGCTGCTTGGGGTGTAACAGGAACAACAACTTCTGGTTCATTTGCTCAATTTATAAATACAGGCAACACAACTATCATTGGCGTTGAAAGTTCCGCTGGGGCAAGTCTTATTGGAGGCACATCAGCCTACGCTTCAATATTTGGAACTTCTAGTGCCGCATCTGTGCAGTTTGTTACAAACAACAGTACTAGAACAACCATCGACTCCAGCGGTAATTTTTTGGTGGGGACTACAGTTACGCCAACAGGTGCAACAGGTGGGTCTGGTTTCATTGCTGAATCAAGCTCACGAAGAACGCTTTTAGTCGCCAGCACTTCAACTTCTGCAATAGCTTTGGCTGCGTTTATTAACCCTAATGGTACTGTAGGAACAATTCAGACAAGTGGTTCTGCAACTTCATACGTCACTTCTTCTGATTACCGCTTAAAAAATAGTATTGCACCCATGACAGGCGCATTGGCAAAAGTAACCTTGCTTAAACCCTGCACCTACAAATGGAATGTAGACGGCTCAGATGGTCAAGGTTTTATTGCTCACGAACTACAAGAGGTTGTGCCAGAGTGTGTGACTGGCGCAAAAGACGCTGTAGAAACTTACACCGATAAAGATGGAAATGAGGCTACACGCCAAGCCTATCAAGGCATTGACACCAGCTTCTTGGTTGCCACATTGACAGCCGCAATTCAGGAGCAACAAGCCCTCATCACAGCCCTGACAGCACGAATCACAGCACTTGAGACAGCACCATGAGTTTAGATACAGACTTCTACGCTCACCAAGCATCTTGCGATGAGCGATACAAGAACATCGAAGAGAAGCTGGAGTCAGGCAAAGCTCGTATGACGCGAATTGAGTACCTGATCTACATTGTCATCGCCGCTGTGCTGCTTGGCCCAGGCTTTGCTGCTGAAATGGTTAAGAAACTTTTGGGGCTGTAAATTGAACCTATCACATTGGCACTGGCTGCAATTGCTGGAATTAAGCAATCTGTGGCTTTGTACAAGGAGGCGAAAGCCGCAGGGACAGACCTTTACAAGATAACCAAGGAAATATCTGGATTCATTGGACAATTCTTTGACTCGCATGAAGAGATAAAAAAAGAAGTTAAGCGGCAAGAGCTTGACCCACCAAAAACTAAATCAATGAAAGCACAGGCGCTTGAGAATGTGTTTCACCAGATTGAGTTGGAACGACAGTCAGTAGAATTGCGTGAGTTTTTGATCTATCACACAGACCCAGCACTAGGTGCAGTCTGGTCACGGTTTGAAGAAGAATATAAAAAACTAAACGAGGAAAACGAAAAACAGATTGAAATGGAACGTCAAGCGGAGTTACAACTCAAATGGCAACGCAAAAGAACAATAAGCAACCTACAAGACAAGGCGCTAATAATCGCAGCAGTTCTGACAGTTACTATATACCTCCACCTGATGCTGTGGTCGATAAAACAAATGAGCATGGACAAGTAGTTTTTTTAATTTGTTTGGTTGTGATAATGCTGATTTTGCCGCTGTTCTTGTATTTGATGGCATCAATGTATTTTGATATGCTCGTTGTTCAGCAAGAAAACAAACAACAGCAAAAAGCTGTCCAGAAATTGATTGACAAAGCAAAGGAAAAATAATGCTCCCAATACTTGCATCATTGCTTGGCACACTAGCCGAAAACGGTTTGGGGCTGTTGTCCAGCGCCATTCAAGCCAAGGGCAAGGACGTAGTCGAAAAAACGTTAGGCGTAAAAATCCCTGACGCACCGACTTCTGAGGATGTTGCCAAGCTGCGCCAGCTTCAATTTGAACATGAAGAGCGCCTCCTTGAGCTGGGCATTGAAAAAGCCAAAATGGAATTAGCCGAACTTGATCTGTTGGCTAAAGCTGCTCAGAATGACGCTGACAACATCACAGACCGCTGGCAGGCAGATATGTCTAGTGATTCATGGTTGTCCAAAAACATACGCCCTATGAGCCTTATAGCCATTTTCTTGGGCTACTTCTTGTTTGCCATGATGTCAGCCTATGGATTGAACGCTAACGAATCCTATGTGACCCTATTGGGCAACTGGGGGATGCTAATCATGGGTGCTTACTTTGGCGGTCGCACAGTTGAGAAACTGGCAGAAATGAGAAAAAAATGAAAGCCAAATTAACTTTTTTTGTAACCCTGATGGTTAGTTTTACTTTGTGCGTTGTCATCCTTAGCATGGTTGGCGTTTTGATGACAGGATTGTTTGACGAAAAAGTGGACAACGCTGAAATCTTTAAACTGATTAGCCCGGCATTTCAAACCATTGTGGGCGGGTTTATTGGGTTGTTGGCTGGCGTGAAACTATCGCATGATGAGGAAGAAAAATGAGCTTAAGCACTGAACAAGCCGCATTCCTATTGGATGCCTGCAAACTAATCCAATACGCCACTGAGCAGGGTTTTATGGTTACCGGCGGGGAGCTGTCCCGTACACCAGAACAACAGGCCATCTACTTTAAAACAGGTCGTTCCAAGACCATGAACTCCATCCACCTAAAACGCTGCGCCATTGATCTGAACTTCTTTAAGGATGGAAAGATTATTTGGGATAAAAATGTTTTAGAGCCAATTGGTGCTTATTGGGAAAGCCTTAATAAAACTAATTCGTGGGGTGGCAATGGTGTATCATTAGTAGATACGCCACACTTTTCTAGGGGATTAGATGGAAAACCAGAATTTAGAAGAATCACCAGTTGAAAAATTTGCAACAAAATATGATTTTTTGTTAATTTCAAAATGCGGTAGGGTATTTAGCAAAGACAGAATAAAACATAGTTTTTCAAGAAACCGTGCGCCTTATTCTTGCAAGATCAATGGCAAAGAATTGAAATTGCGAAAAGACAAAAATGGTTATTTGCGTTTCAATATTGTTGAAAACGGTAAACACATAACCATTCTTGTTCATAGATTGATGGCAGAAACTTTTTTAGGGGATCGACCAAATAACCTTGTTATTGATCATATAGACAGAAACAACAATAACAATAAAATTGAAAATTTGCGGTATGTTTCTTATGCTGAAAATACAAGAAATTCTAATTTTCACAAAATGACTGATGAAAAAAAACAAAAAGCTATGCAAATGAAAAACATTGGTTTGTCTATTGCCGCTATTGCAAGGGCTTTAAATGTTTATCATGGATCAATTAAATATTATTTTTCCAAAATTCAATCCGCAAAAATGTAAAGCAGTAGGACAACCCCGCCAATGCCAATAAGTGCGCCGACCGCCATGACCAAAATGGTGATAATTATTTCTCCCATTGTTTACATAGCTCCTTAACGGCTTTGGTCTTGCGGGGTTTGTTGCAGACCTTGCTAACAGACTTTTGTTTAGCTTTATACATCAACTCGGCAACGGTCGGCGGTTGGGGATGCCAGCTCATTGCCATTGACAACAAGATCAGCCAGCGCAATTTTTATCCTTGAGTTTGGCTTCAATGGCTTTGGCAAAAATATGGTGAGGTTGCTTCTCTTTCCACAAGTCTTTGTTCCAGCAAGCATCAATCTGCTCATCACTTAGCCCTACCCATGTGCGCTGTGGTGAATAGCGTTCATATTGGCATTTATCACCTTTTTCATGGTCGTTAAAACAAACCAGCAAATCATTTCCATCAAACTCAACATTCCAACGCTCTCTAACATTGCGTGGCTCCTGCTTTGGCTGTGCCAAGGCTTCTTTGATGGTGGCAATTGCTTCGTACATCTTTTCTGCTGACTCATTAAACTCATCATTGTTTGTCCAATCAATAGACAATTCTGTTTCCAACGCATCAAGCGCCAGCTTCAATGCTTCTTGTGTCATGATTCAATCCCAAAATGTTCTTTCAACTGACCGCCATCTGCATAAGAAACAACTTCGCCGCTATGTTCGTCTATGTCAAATGCGGCATCAACCAAGGTTGCACATTCCAGAATAATCAACTCGGCAAATTTTGATTCAAATGCTTCAGACCACGTAGGTTCACCTCTAAAGTTTTCATCAGCATATTTTTCAGCCTGTTCCGAAAGTTGTTTAATCCGTTTATTCATGCTTCATTTCTGGCTCGGATGACGGCGGCGCAAGCATGAACTGCATTGTCGTGAGTCAACCACGCATCTTCACCATCGTCTCGATAGCCTTTACCCCACTCTGACTCACACACTTTTGCACAGGCTTCACGCTCTTTGTAAACAGCGTTTTTCCATGCAATCTCACACATACGCATAGTGTGTTCTTCGCAATCATGGTGCGTGTATGGGGCTTGACTGCCTTCGTTGTGCCACCATGTTTTAAAGTTTTCATCTTGTGTCATGCTTGTTCTCCTTTTTTCCTAAGCGCATCACAAGTTTTACAAAGCCGCCATTCACGTTCTGCCCTGCCAGACTTGGACTTGGTGTTCTTGCCGGTAAGCTCAACAATGCCCAGTTTGGCAAGCTCAGGCAACCGCCTGGCTACCTGATTGCCATCCAACCCTGTTAACTCGGCAATGCCATCCTTGCCTCTAGCGCCAAACCGCTGAAGACATTCCACAATTTTGTCAAAGTGCTGGTTGGCAAAGGTGGCTTGATCGGCAGCGGCGTGGCTGGTCACTGGATCAAGTGACCGTGCGCGTTTAAAAAGGGATATTGGTGTCATCATATTTACCCTCTGGCTTATTTGTCTTTTCCTCCAAGTCATAGCAATTTGCCCATCCTGTCCAGCCACCATCTGCCAAAGGTATGGTGTCTAATTTAATTTTAAAATTTTCGCCATCTTCAAACAAACTGCCAATGGTCTGGTAGCGTTTCTTTTCTACGCCCTCGCGGTTGGTGTATGTGCCAGTAACGACTACGATGTTTTTGATTTTCTTCATGGGAGGCTTTCAAGTTGTTGGATTTTTAGGTCTACGTCACCCAAGAATTGGATGACTGAATTCTCAAGCAAATTAACCATTTCGGGGTCATAGTTAATGCGTTTGATGAATAGTTGATGTCTTTCTGGAAGACGAGGATCGAATGAAACGAAGTCGCACCAAGGGCGGTCGGCACAAGCCATTTGCCACATCATTTGCGTTATGTATTTGGCTGGCACAGTTCGACTTAACAGCGTGTCAATGTGGGTTGCGGTGTTTGGGCATTTGATTTCGACCATGCCCTCATTTGCCAAACCGTCTGGGGACGCACCAGACATGGAAATCCAAGGGTGGTCAATGAATCCCACCTCGGTCACTAGCAAGTCCATTCTGGCCTCGTAAGCAGCTCTAGCAAACGGCTCGGTGTCTGTACCCCATTGCATGGCTGAATTGTTGTAGGACTCGGCAGGCTTGCCGGTCATGCGCTCACAGACAAGTTGGGCAAGGTAGTTATCCCTGCTGGCGCTTGCACCTGTTTTGGTCTTGGCAATGATGTCTGCCACACGGCTGGCGGTGACCTTGCCGACCCTCAATTGATGCCAGGCATCAGTCCTTTGTTGAACTTCTTGAATATCCATTTAAAGTACCCCTTTTTAATCTTAAATGAGCAGCACCCCTAGAGATGCCAAATTTTGTTGCTACATCATTTATGTGAAAAACATTTTTGCCGTTTGTCACATATACCGAATTGCTTTTGTTTCTTTGCTGCTGTGTTTTGGTTGCCCATCGAACATTGTTTGGCTCATACCCTTTCAAGTTATCTATTCTGTCAATGGAATGCTGGGCAGATGGAGCAAGGCCAATGTGTTCAAAAAAAGCCTCAAAACTATTTGCCCATTCACTACAAATTAAAATTCCTTTGCCGCCATATCTATAAAAATCTTTTGATTCAACGTGAATACATCTAGCTTTCATTGCAGACCAAGTGGAATATTCTTTTGAATTTCTCATTCCATGAGTTTTTATTTTTTCTGCACTAGCTTTGATTGCACATTGTTTGCATTGATTTACTCGGTTATTTCGTACCCTTGTGGCAATGTATTCAGATACATCACCACAAAAGCATTTACATAACCATTTGATATGCCCATCTTTAGACTTTGATTCAGATACAGCAATAAAAGACAAGTTCATAAAATCCCTTTGTAATGGTTTATAAGCGAATCATAGACCATTACGCTGTTCCATTATGCTTTCCTCGCTTTTAACATTGCATCTGCTAGGTCGTAGGCTTCTGCCGCCAAGCGGCTGTTAGCCCATTCCATACCTGCCGGGCTTGCACACAAGCCTTGCATAGCCTTTGCCGCAAAGTAGTCACGCAATGTCATGCCGTCTTTTGTCCAATCTGAAAATGCGGGGTCAATGCCTTGATATTTTTTTGTTGAAAATGGTGATTGGTTGTTCATTTGGCCTCCAATTGTTTTTTCTTTTCATCCTTACGCGCAATGACTTTCTTTTGCCAAGCTGGGTCGCCATTGGCTGCGGCATAAGCGGCTTTGTAGGTTTTCTGGAGTTCTTCCAGCGTGGTGGTTTCGTCCATTGCCGCCATCAGGTCAAGGATTTGGTTTTCATTGACCGTGGACTTAATTTCGGTGCGGCGGCTGGCGTGGTTGCCATCGTCATCTTCTGGGGCAAGGCCAGTGGCGGCAAGCAGGCTGTAGCGTCTGGCGTAGGTCAAAGCTGAACCGTAACCCTGTGGGTCTTGTTTACCGGCAGGGACGTGCAGCATTCCGCATTCCATAACTTCGCCTGATTCGTGGACAAATACGGTCTCCACCATCACGCCGTCTTTACATTCAAAGGTACGTTGCATAAGAGCTATGCCATTGGCGTTTAAAGCGTCTACAACGGCTTCCACGCAGTTAGCCAGGTCAGCATACTTAGACTTGAAATGCGGGTTTGTGGACGTTTTGAGCGCAGGGCCAAAAGCACGTTGAGCTTTGACAAAGGCTGCGGCGATATTCTTTCCGATTGGTGTTTCCATGTTGTCTCCTTAATAAAATTTTGGGCCACAGGTCACATCCACCAGCGTCTCGGCGGTGTAACCATTGATTTTGCGTTTGCCGTAGATCGTAATTGCGCGCAAACCATTCTTTTCGCACTGCTTAATTGCGTCTATCACCTCATTTCTGCCCATTGGCTGAATGTTTTTGTCCATGATTAGCGTTTGAGCTGTCTCTGGGTCGCTGGCGCAAGCTGCCAATAAAAGCAAAAGGATGTATTTCATGATTAAAAAATGTTGTTGGCTAAACCGTTGATGACAAACCCAACACGCTGGGCGCTGGGTGGCTCGTAACCGGCACGTTCTTTCACGCACTGATAAATGTATTTAAATGCTGCTTTGGGGATATCGTAAGTAATGTCCAGCTCGCCGCATTTGATAAATACGTCAAAGTAACCGTCTGTGTCCCAATCGTCACCGTCCCACCAAGTCCATTCAACCGTGACTTCACCGTAGTTGTTAAGGTATTCCTCAAATGTGCCTTGTTCGCCGTCATTTAGCATGATGCCCTCCAAACTAAAACGTCAAGGGAGACCACCACAATGGCGGCTATGGATACTGCATACAGGGCAATTTGCGCCCAATCGGTAGGTTTTTTGTAGGTTTCTATGTCAAACATGGTTGTTCCTTAAAAACTTTATGCGGTTTGAATATGGCAATTAATGCCTTGAGCGCGAAGCTGTTGAACTAATTGCACAGCGTTTTCGTAAAGCATTGCTGTGGTTGGCTTGCGGTAACTTGCTATAACAACGTATTTCATTTTGACTCCTTAAAGACCCTATGCGAAATTGCTGGGGCATGGATGTATTGTTAAGCAGACTTAACCACAAGTCAACAACTATTTGCAATTAATTTCTAGGGATTTTCCCTAATGTCGCTTTTTTGTTAATCTACCTTTACAATGCCCGCATGACCAAACAGCAATTAACCCAGTTGGCAGGCTCACAGGCTGAGCTTGCAAAGATTCTCGGCATCAATCGGGCGGCAGTCTGCCAATGGAAAGCCGTGCCAGAGCTGAGATTACGCCAATTGAAAGATTTGCGACCACAGTGGTTTACAACTTAACAAAATCATGTATAATCAATCCCGTCTAGAGTGGCATCTGGACGTAGACGGAAATCGGAGAACCCTACAGATACCTGTGCGGTCTTGTCAGACGACAAACGAACTTTTGATTTCCGTCATACGTTTTGTTGTTGCTCTCGCCAAGAGCCAAGACCGCAGAGAGATTTGTAGGGTTTTTGCTTTTGGACAACGCAATGCGGTACGTCAGTGGTTGCGTTTGAGATACCCCGATACACGAGCAGACCAGATCGGGGAGCGTGGGCTTAGTCCTAGAGCGCGGTGGTTGAAACAGTCTGGGACAGTGCGAGGCGATGACATGGCTCCGAAAGGCAAGCATCGAGGCACAGGCGAACTTTGATTTTGATCACGGTAAGGCTGTGCTTTGCTCCAACATTCACCAAAAGGCAATAAGGGATATAGATGAGACAGTGCAAATGTGGCGGGACGATAAGAGAACACCAACTGACAAACAACAGGGTTGCATGGACTTGTAACCAATGCGGTCGATATGAACAATTGGAGAATCAAAAATGTTTGAATCAAATTTTGAAAGATTCTGGGCAACTTGGCCTATTAGCTCCCGAAAAGGCGGCAAATCAGATTGTTTGAAACGGTGGGAAAAGTATTATTGTGATAGCTGTTCTGACCAAATAATCAAGCACATTGAATGGATGAAAACCACCGACCAATGGCGCAAAGATGGCGGTGCTTACATACCCTCACCCGCTGTTTACCTTAACCAACGCCGCTGGGATGGCGCTGAGATACCTGAGATTAAAAAAACCGTCCACATTTTGGACAAGCTGGCAGAAGAAAGCGCCAGGGCAGTGCCAATGCCTGCGGAAATAAAAGCCCGCCTAGATGCATTACGGGGTCGCAGATGACGCATGAAAGACTTGTTGCAAACTCAATCCTTAGCCGACTCAAAGACGGTGAAGAATTTAGCCAATCTGTCATCCGAACAGCGCTTATTGATGCAGGAGACCTTGCGCCAGACCGAGGCCAAGGATTGGATCAAACGTTACAAGAAGAAGATTCGGGAGGAGGGAAAAGCCGAGGCATTAGCCTGGTGGCAGAAAACCTTATCAGACGTAGTAAAGCGGCGTGGGCAGAAAGCTGCTGATGACTTACGAAAGCGCATGAATGAGATACGCAGCTAAGGTGGACAGTAACCAAGATGCCATAGTCAGCACGTTAAGGGCTGCTGGCGCTTACGTTTGGATTATTGGCTTGCCAGTTGATCTTTTGGTGGGTTACAAATCTCACACATTCCTTGTGGAAATCAAACGTACCGCTAAAAGCCGTTTTACGCCGTTACAACGCAACTTTTTTGAAAATTGGTGCGGAGGTACGCTGGCAAGGATTGACAGCCCTGACGGGGCTTTAAAAATGATTGGGGTGATCAAATGAGAAATCCTTTAGATGAAGCTCAATTTTGTTTTGATTTAAGTCAAATTTTGCCTAAAGATAAAAAATGGTTTGAAAGATGGACTTGGTATTACCTTTTAATTTGGGCAGAAAATGCGAAGCCTTGAGCAAAACCGCCTAATGTGGGCAAACCTTGAGGACATTGCCCAGCAAGTGGTCTGGCATGGGTTAAAGCTGGACAAACACGAATGGAAAGACGTATTGACGGCGGGGCTAAAAAAGCAAAAGATCGTGCCAGGCATCGAGGGCGGGTTTGTGGTCATTGGAGCAAGGACAAGCAAAATGAGCATTGCAGAGATGAACGAGCTGATTGAGTTATCCACAATGTTTGGCGCGCAGCAAGGCGTTAAGTTCAGAGCACTTGAAGAATGAGATGCCCAGAGTGCGGCACATGGACAATAGTCAAAGAAACGCGAACAAGCACCGGCAACACACGCAGGCGGCGGCTGGAATGCGCCAATGAACACCGATTTACAACACTGGAGACAATAATTGTTTCAAAAACACGAATACGTCAGATCAAAAAAACTGCTGAAACTGGTGGCGGGGCTTGATTGCCAAGCCTGCGGGTCGGGCAACATGGTGCAGGCGGCACACACAAATTGGGGTGGGGGCAAGGGTAGGGGCGTTAAGGCTGATGACAATCTAGTGGCTGCGCTGTGCCTTAAATGCCATTATGAAATTGACCAAGGCAAGGATTTGACCAAAGAAGAACGGCAAGAAAAATGGCAGCAAGCCCACATTGCTACGGTTGCAAAACTTTACAACCAAGGTTTATGGCCTGTTGACGTACCCATTCCAGCGTTTACAATAGAATTGCAGTTGTCTCCTTTAGAGGGTCTGTGACCCTCTTTTTTTGAGAGCTAATAAGTCTGAGAGTTGGTGGGTATGAAGTCGGTCATGTGGCCTCTGAGGTGTGGTGTCTTGCAAGTTAGCCTAGCCCAAGTCATTAATCCCGATGCTCCATGCGGATCGCAACCGCAACAGCTTTCAGTCTTGTTGGTGCGTGTAGCATTGAATCGGAGTAGATCACGTTTGCCCACTGCAAGGCGTGACGAAGCTGGCGGCTAGAACTGTGGTGAAACCGTCCGCACCAACAACTAACACGCATGGGGACTAAACGTGCGGCAACGGGTGGTAATGGGCCTAAATGCCAGCAAACCAAATCCACTCAGTCCCCAGCCGTGTTGGTGTCGAGTAACGAAACTGTACGCCAGATACCTGATCGGGTGGGTCTGCAAACCTGTAGGTCGCAACGCTGGTCACCGACAACTTTAAGGAAAAGTATGAAAAAAGACGTTGCCGACTTTATTTCCACAATGTTTCACAGTAGCACCGTGACGCATTTCATGCACTTAGCCACTGATTCATTTTCAGTTCACATGGCGCTGGGGGCTTACTACGTTGAAATTGTTGACTTGGCTGATCAGTTTGCCGAGGCTTACGCAGGGTGCTACGAAAAGATCAAGGATTTCCCTGAGAACTTTCACAATGCCAAAGACCCTGTTAAGTACCTGACCAGCATCAAGGATTACGTCTACAAGAACCGTGAGGCATTGCCAGACGACACCCAGCTCCAAAATATCGTGGACGAGATAGCGGCGCTGATTGACACAACCCTGTACAAGTTGACCCTCAAATGATTAGGATATTTGCTGGCTACGACCCAAGGGAAGCTATTGGCTACCATGTGTTTTGCCAAAGCCTAATTGAGCGCACTAGCGAGCCGGTCGCCATCACGCCGTTTTTCGGTAAGCAGCGGGACGGCACAAACGCATTTATCTACCAGCGGTTTTTAGTACCCTACTTTACCAAGTTCACCGGCAAGGCAATATTTTTGGATGCCAGCGATATGCTGATGCTGGCAAACATTGACGACTTGAGCAAGCTGTTTGACCCAACCAAGGCGGTGCAGGTAGTTAAGCACGAATATCAGACCAAGCACCCAAAGAAATATATTGGCACACCGATGGAAGCGGCGAATCGGGACTATCCCCGAAAGAATTGGTCAAGTTTAATACTTTGGAATTGCGAACACCCAAGAAACAAGGTGTTGACACCAGAATTTGTAGACGACCAGACAGGCGCAGACTTGCACCGATTCGGTTGGTTGCCCGAAACACTTATCGGTGAGCTACCGAAAGAATGGAACGTACTGATTGGCGAACAAACAAACAAAAACGCCAAGATAGCGCACTACACGCTGGGCATACCCGAGTTTGACTATTACCAAGACTGTGACTTCAGCAAGCAATGGTTTAACACCAAAAGCCGTATGATGAATGGCTTGATCAAGATGAAAGAGGTGGTCGATGCCTAGTCATTCTGCAAAACAAGCCCGATTCATGCAAGCTGCGGCGCATAACCCAGATTTTGCAAAGAAAGCCGACATTCCTGTTAAGGTTGCCCAAGATTATGTGGCGGCTGACAAAAAAATGGCGCTGGCAAAAGCCTTAGCGAGAAAATAATGGCTGATTACCGTGACTTAGCTGCGGCACTAGGTGGTGGGTATGGTCAGGACACTGGCCCAATCACGCCCGATACATTGCTTACGCTGAAAAACGGCAAAACGGCTAGTGCTGGCGACCTGCTTGGCTTGCTTAAAGGTTACGGTCAAGCGGTTGGTAGTAATTTGGAATCATTAGGGCGGGGTGGCTTATCTCAGTTTTTGGGCGCGCCTGTGGATACCGCCAACACGATCAGAACACCATACCCAATGGAAGTATTTGGGGATGTCAACTACACGCCTGACAAACAATTGCCTGGCGGGTCTGCTGACATTTTGGGCATGATGCCAAGAGTTACAAAACCCACACCACAAGCGGCTGGCATGGAAATTATGGGCGGGTTTATGGCGCCAGCGACCGCTAAGGTATTAAAACCTGCGGTAGTGGCTACTGGTCGAATGATTGGAAAAGAAATTAACGCTGGCTTAATTGGTCAGCCTACACGGTCATTGCTGGGTGACATTACGCCTAAACCACTAATGGCGGTTGAGCCTAGCCAAAATGCTAGTTTGTTAGGTCAAACAAAGCCAAAAGATGAGTCTGTACGAATTTATAGAGGCAGTTTTGAAACAAATCCAGAATATTCAGTATTAGAAAATTACCCAAATGCTGTATATAACGGCGTTTTTGGAAGTTCTAATTTGCAATCAGCGCAAGCACATGGAAATGGAACAATTCATTTTACTGATATACCAAAAAATAAAATTGTCACTCACTACGAATTAAATTACGAAATTCCTTATGAAAAAACAAAAAACGCATTATTGAAAGAACGTCCTGATTTAAAGAATAATTCAAAATTATTTGATGAACTTTATGATATTGTTGTTGGAGATGCAGGACAAGATTTGCAAAATCTTGATGACAATAAAATAATAAATTTATTTCGTACCTCGCCTGATGAAGCTAACAATGAAGCGCAAAGATTAAGAGGTCTAGTAGCTAAAAATCTTGGCTATAAAGCCATAGAAATGACTGACGAACATGGAGCTGGAACTTATTTAGTTACGCCAGGTGCTAAATTTAAATCCATTAAATAAAAAGTTTAACATGGAAACTAAAGTAGTTAAAACTAGAAAGAAAGCAGGCGGTAGGTCTGTGGGTACGCCTAATAAGGTCACAGCACAGGCTAGAGAGGCCATTGCGATGTTTGTGGATGGTAATGCCCACCGACTTGCACAGTGGCTTGATGAGGTTGCCATGGGTGTTCCTGAGCATGACATAAAACCCAATCCTGCCAAAGCCTTTGAGCTATTCCAATCAGTGGTTGAATACCATGTACCCAAGCTAGCAAGGACAGAGATCACCGGCAAGGACGAAGGGCCGGTAGAAATGGTGGTGACATGGGGCGGCGTGAAGTAATCCTGCCCTACAGCCCTCGGACGGCATTTATGCCATTCCATGAGCGCACCGAGCGCTGGTCGTGCTTACTTGCCCACCGCAGGGCTGGAAAGACCGTAGCCGCAATCAACGACCTGATCAAGCGAGCAATCACTGAGGGCGGTCGGGGCGCACAGTATGCCTACATAGCCCCATTCAGAAGCCAAGCCAAGCGGGTGGCATGGGATTACATCAAACATTACGCCGCACCAGTAACCAAAGCCACAAACGAAGCAGACCTAATGGTGGAACTGGTGAACGGCGCAAAGATCATGCTGTTTGGGGCAGACAACGCTGACGCTATGCGGGGCATGGGCTTTAATGGCGTATACATGGACGAGTACGGTGACTTTAGGCCAAGCGTCTGGGGAAACATCATTCGGCCTTGTCTCAGTGATCGGCTTGGATGGGCTGTGTTTGGGGGTACGCCAAAGGGCAAAAACCAGTTCCACGACATCTACAAGGTAAGCCAAGTCGTACCAGATTGGTTTCTGCTGCGCCTACCGGCATCGGTGTCCAAGTTGTTGCCTGACTCAGAATTGCAGGCGGCTCGGTCACAGTTAAGCCAAGATCAGTACGATCAGGAATATGAGTGCAGCTTTGATGCCGCCTTACTGGGGGCGTTCTTTGGTCAGGAAATGCGCCAGGCTGATGCTGAGGGCAGGATTTGCGAACTACCATTTGAGCCAGAATCGCCGGTTTACACCGCATGGGACTTAGGTTATCGGGACGACACCGCAATTTGGTTCTATCAGGTGGTTAGGGGCGAGATTAGGGTAATGGACTATTACGCCGTATCAGGCGCAAGCATTGAGGAAATATGCGATGCGGTCATAGCTAAGGGTTACCGATACACCCGCCACCATTTGCCGCATGATGCCAGAGCCAAGACCCTTGCAAGCGGTGGTAAGTCCATTGTTGAGCAATTGGCTGCACATCTAGGCGGCATCAGCAAACTTGCAATTGTTCCCGAAATCGGTGTGCAAGATGGCATTCAAGCGGTTAGAATGATTTTACCGCTGTGCTACTTTGATCCACGCTGTGAGGAAGGATTAGAAGCACTCAGACAGTATCAACGTGAATATGATGAAGACAAAAAAGCATTTCGTCAGACTCCGAGGCACGATTGGACAAGTCACCCGAGCGATGCTTTTCGGATGATGGCAGTAGCTTATAGACAAGAAGCAAAAGATCAGACACCGCCCAAGGGCAAGACCCTACAAACCATCACATTAGATGAGCTGTGGGACTTTGAGATGCAACATAGAGAGGAACGAATATGAGCCAGCCAGTAGCAGAAGTCGGTGGATACAAAAACATCACCGCCACAGGCGCAGTCAGCACAGGCCCTTGCCAGTTGATTGGTTTCTACGTTAACAACACAACCATAGGCACATTGGTGTTACGCAATGGCGGCGCTAGTGGCGAGGTCATGAGTGGCACGATCACGCCAGCTATCGGTTTTCACCGATTTCCCGCTAACGTGGGTGTCAGTCTGTACGCCACGATTGGCGGCACTGGATTGGATGTGACATTCTTCTTTGCCGCTGGTAGCTGATCATGTACGAAGAAAACGGCGCATATGAGGGCGAAGACCCAGGCCCGTACTGGCATGACCAGATTGAGACCGCCATCAAGATATTTGACAAGTGGGAGAAGCGTGGCCTAAAGGTTGTCAAGCGGTATCGGGACGAGCGTGATGCCATTGAGATGCCAAGGATGAAATTCAATATCCTTTGGTCAAACATTCAAGTCTTATTCCCAGCCCTGTACGGTCGCCAAGCCAAACCCGAAGTTTCACGCCGCTACATGGATCAAGACCCTGTCGGTCGGTTGGCATCCACGATGCTCGAGCGCGTGATGGAGTACGAGACCACCCAATTCGGTGACTTTGACGCTGCCATGTCTGGGGCGGTGCAGGACAGATTGCTGCCTGGTCGCGGTACAGCATGGATTCGCTACGAGCCGGTCATTGTCAATGAGCAGCCCGAGGCAACCGAGACCGCAGGGCAGATGGAAGAACCAACCGAGCCTCAAGTTAGCGGCGTGGTGGAAGACCCCACAGAGCGCATTGACGCAGCTCACAGCCCAATTGATTACGTCTACTGGTCAGACTTCTTGCATTCACCAGCTCGCACATGGGATGAGGTGTGGTGGGTAGCTCGGGCGGTCTACATGACCAAGGACGAGGGTGTAGAGCGTTTTGGGGACGTATTTAAAAACGTCAGTCTGACTAGCTCAAACACCGACATGGACGGTAAGAATCCATTGACCGCCAAGATGACCTATGACAAAAAGGCGATGGTCTATGAGATTTGGAATAAGCGCAGCGGTAAGGTTTGCTGGATTGCTAAAGGTTATCCACAGGCGCTAGACGAGCGTGATGACCCACTAGAGTTGGAAGAATTCTTTCCATGCCCCAAACCGCTGATGGCGACCACCACCACCGGCACGATGATTCCTGTGCCTGATTACTGTGAATACGAAGATCAGGCGCAAGAGTTGGACAATTTGACCCAACGCATTTACCTGCTGACCAAGGCTTGTAAAGCGGTCGGCGTGTTTAATGCTGAGTTCAAAGAACTCGCGCGGATGTTTAGCGAGGGCGTGGACAACAAGCTATTCCCAGTGACCGGCTGGGCGGCAATGTCGGAAAAAGGCGGCTTAAAGGGCGCTATCGACATGATGGACACATCGCAGATCATTGTGACCTTGCGGGAGCTGTACGCCGCCCGAGAGCAGGTCAAGCAGTCGATCTACGAGATCATGGGCATATCGGACATCCTGCGTGGATCGTCTAAGGCTCAGGAAACCCTCGGTGCTCAACAGCTCAAGGCCAACTTTGGTAGCCTGCGGTTAAAGAGTAGCCAAGGCGATGTGGCTCGATTTGCTACCGACATCTTCAAGCTCAAAGCGCAGGTCATTTGCAAGTTTTACCCGCCTGAGTTAATTGTGGAGATGTCTGGGGTGATGAACACACCAGACGGTCAAGACCCGCAGATGTTGCAAGCGGCGATCCAGATGCTGTCCAACAGCACAATCAGGGATTTCCATATTGCGGTTGAAGCTGACAGCCTGGCGCAGATTGACGAGCAAGCTGAGAAGCAGGGCGCACAAGAGGCCATCCAAGCTATTGGTTTGTTCTTGCGTGAGGCAATCCCCATGATTGCCCAAGCACCCGAAACCCTGCCTATGGCCTCCGAGATGCTGTTATTCCTTGTGCGCCGATTCAGAGCCGGTCGAGGGTTAGAGAGCGCGGTTGAAAGGGCAATGAAAGCCCTGCAAGACAAAGCAGACGCTGCCAAGCAGCAACAGCCTGGCCCACCGCTAGAGATGATGCAAATGCAAGCCGAGCAACAAGCCGAGCAAATGCGGATGCAGGCACAGGCGCAAACTGAGCAAATGAAAGTGCAAGCGCAAGCTCAGATTGAGCAGGGTAAGGCACAGCTTGAGATGCAGATGCACCAGGCTAAGACGCAAGCAGAGATGCAATTGGCTCAAATGAAAGCCGAGTTTGAGGTTGCTAAACAAAACAACGAAATGCAAATAAAGGCCAGAGAGATGGCCGGACGGGAAGAATATGAGCGATGGAAAGCAGAACTTGATGCAGCGACTAAAGTCTTGGTGGCACAAATTGGCGCAAAAGCTGGGCTTGATCAAGCCGCAATGAGCGCACAAATGGCGGCATCCGAGGAAGTTGACTCTACCTTGGGTGACGGCATGAGTGAGGCAATTAACCGTTTGGCTGATATGCACGGTCAGACGCTGGGACAGATTACAGGTGTGATGCAGGCAATCAGCGCACCCAAGCGCATTATTCGTGGGCCTGATGGTCGGGCGGCGGGTGTTGAGATTGTCACATGAGCTTAGTTTTAGCCGATAGGGTTCAGGAAACCACAACCACCACAGGTTCTGGGACGCTGACGCTAAACGGCGCTGTAACAGGCTTCCAAGCCTTTTCTGCGCTGGGCAACGGGAACACCACCTATTACACAATCCAAGGCGAAACGCAGTGGGAAGTGGGGCTAGGGACGTATTCGGCTAACACGCTGACCCGCGATACAGTCATCAGCTCATCAACTGGCGGGGCAAAGCTGAGCCTGGCCGCTGGCACAAAGCAAGTCTTTGTAACGCTGCCTGCTGAGAAGACAATAACGTCAATTGCCTCTGCTGATGCAAGCATCATCGTTACAGCGGTTGGATCACTTATTGATCTTTCGGTATCGCAAACGTCACCAGCCTCTGTGTTGGTTGAGAGAGTGCGAAATTCCACTGGTGCGACCTTAACAAAAGGCACGGCGGTCTATATTTCTGGTGCTACGGGACAGCTTCCAACTGTTTCCAAGGCGCTAGCTACAAGCGATGCCACATCAGCGCAGACTTTAGGATTGATTACAAGTGACTTGGCAAACAATTCAAATGGATATGTAACCATCATTGGGTTGGTTGATGACCTTGACACATCGGCCTATACAGATGGGGTGCAGCTTTATCTCAGCCCAACGACAGCGGGAACTTTGACGGCCACCAAGCCTTACGCACCACAGCATTTGGTCTATGTGGCTGTTGTTGCCCATGCTCACCCCGTTCATGGCAAGCTAATTGTTAAGGTGCAAAACGGCTACGAGATGGATGAGCTGCACAATGTGTCGGCACAAAACCCAGCAAACGGTAGTGTTTTAATCTACAACACAAGCACAAGTTTGTGGGAAAAACAGGCGCAATCCGCTTTGACAGCGGGTAATGTGTCTGGGATCGTAGCCGTGGCAAATGGCGGCACAAATGCGGCAACGGCAACGGATGCAAGAACAAATTTAGTAGCAGCCAAAAGCGGCGCAAATACTGACATCACCTCAGTGGGCTTGACAACCGGCACGATCTCCACTGCACCAAGCGCAGCCACAGACATTGTGAACAAGACCTATGCGGATGGCCTGCCTGCCCTTTGGGGGGCTTAAATGTTTGGCTATGCTGCCTTTGCACAACTACCATTTGCCACCATTGGCACAACAGTCATACCGCCACCACCACCGGCAGAGGTCTTTTTAGGTGGTCACTTTGGCTTTGATGAGCGCGACAAAGGCTGGGAACAAGACAGGAAACTAGAATCCAAGCGCAGGGAAAGGATCAAAACCGCATTGTTTGGCTTACCGCCAGAACAGCGGGAACAGATTACCAGCGCACCTACCGAAACAATAAATATTGCGGCACAAACAGTAATCACTTATGATGCGGTCATGGTTCAGATTGAAACGCTGAGAAAGCGGATTGAATTTGAGCAGGATGAGGAAGATTTTGAAACACTTTTGGAGTTGCTTTGAGAACTACATGGGTTTTTCCATCAGACGGCAGTGAGCCTTACGAAAAGAGTAAAGGCCCAGCCGCTGAATACACCACAGTGATGGGTGACATTGCCCCATTTATGTCGCCTGATGGCAAGATGATTGAGGGTAGAAAGCAGTGGCGTGACCACCTTAAGCGCACCGATTCCATCGAAATGGGGCATTCGGATGTTAAGTATGCCCAGCAAGAGTGGAACAAAAAGAAAGAAGCACATCGAGACCGATTGCGCGGACAGTTGCAGACCGTGCAAGAGTTTGACCGACCAGGCGCACCGATAGCACCTGTTAAGATGTCTAACCTAAACATAGAGATGGCAAACCGCCTACACAACCGTCCCATGCCTGAGCGCAAGGAGATGATCAAAATGACTTTGGAACAAATGAAAAGGATGAAGTGATGGAAAACGAAGTTGTCGCACCCGACACGATAGACACACCAGCACCAGAAACCCCAGCGGTCGAAGCGCCCCAAACAGCGCCAGCAGAGCCGCAAAGCAGAGCCGATACGATTCGTGAGGCACTGACCAAGACACCGACAAACCGTGGCAAACACGCCGCCACACAGCCCCGCGAGGGGGGCAAGTTTGCTCCCAAGTTTCCAACCGACCAGACCCAAGCACCGCAAATGGCTGAAAAGCCACGCACCGAGATGCCGAAAAGCCTGCGGTTGGAGTTGAAAGATCATTGGGAAAAAGCCCCGCCAGAACTCCAACAAGCCTTTGCCCAGCGGGATGCCGATTACGAAAAGGGCATCAGTCAGTACAAGCAGCGGGATGCCGAGGTTCGCGCCATTACCGAACAATTTGCCCCGTATGAGTGGATTTTGCGGAATGAGGGCAGTACACCGGCGCAAGCTATCGGCCCATTGCTCCAGACGGCGGCATTGCTGAGAACTGGTACACCGCAGCAGAAGTCGCAGGCGGTCGCCCAAATGATCCAGCAATTCCAGATTCCTTTGGATCAAGTGGCTGCTTACTTTGGCGGCGAAGCCCCACCACAGCAAGATTCACACTACAATCAACTGGCGCAACAAGTACAGCAGCTCACGCAACACATCACGCAGAGCCAGTACGAGGCACAGAAACAGAATGAAAACAGAGCACTCTCTGTAATCCAGCAGTTTGCAGGCGACCCTGCTAACGCACACTTTGAGGCAGTCCAAGACCGGATGCTGTCGCTTCTCCAAGCGCCGCAGGTACTAGGGGACATCAGTAATATGTCAGAACGCGAGAAATTGCAACTGGCGTATGACACCGCTGTAAGGCTTGATCCACAGTTGGCACAAAGTTTATATGCTCAACAGCAACAAAGCTATGCCGCACAGAATCAGGTACAGAAAGCAAAACAAGCGGCTGTACAGGTAAGGGGAGCGCCAGGCGGCGCAGTCTCTGGCCCAGTAAGTCAAACAGACCGCCGAGCTGTTATCGCAAATGCGTTACGGTCGGCAAACTTTTAAAGGGGTAAATCATGGCATACGCCAATAGTAATTACTCAGACGTTTTGGCAACCACCATTGAATCACGTTCCGGCATCGTTGCTGATAACGTGACCAAAAACAATGCGTTGCTGACTCGCCTGCGTGAAAAAGGCCGTTACAAGCCGTTCACAGGTGGATCGACCATTCTTCAAGAATTGTCATTCCAAGCAAACTCAACCGCCATGTACTACTCAGGCGCTGAAGTATTGAACATCTCCCCAGCGGACGTGATCAGTGCAGCTCAGTTCCCGATTAAACAGGCAGCCGTAGCAGTCACGATCAATGGCTTGGAAATGCTCCAAAACAGCGGCGAAGAACAGATCATTGATTTGTTTGACGCACGTTTGGACGTTGCCGAGGCATCCATTGAGAACTTGATCTCTACTGGTATCTACTCTGACGGTACAGCCAACAACGGTAAGCAGATCACTGGTTTGCAAGCTATGGTGGTTGCGTCCCCATCCACCGGCGTGGTTGGCGGCATTGACCGTGCCACTTGGTCATTCTGGCAAAACCAGACTTTCGACTTCTCTACTGACTTGGGCTCTTCTGCATCCAGCTCAAACATCCAGACCGGCTTCAACCGTCTGTATGCAAAGACAAGTCGCGGCTCTGACGTAGTTGATTTGATCCTGTTGGATAACAACCTGTGGGGCTTCTTTATGTCCTCACTGCAAAACATTCAGCGTTTCCCAGGATCAAGCAAAATGGCCGAACTCGGCTTTGTTGCATCCAAGTACATGAATGCTGACGTTGTTCTTGACGGTGGTATCGGCGGTAATATTCCCGCAAGTACCGGCTATTTCTTGAACACGAAATACATTTTCTTCCGTCCTCACGCAAATCGTAACTTTGTTCCGATTGGTGATGAGCGTATGTCCACCAACCAAGATGCCATCGTGCGCTTGATCGGCTGGGCTGGCAATATGACTGCCTCGGGACTTCAGTTCCAAGGCGTGATGACTGAATAAGGAGCAAAATCATGGCTGATTACGTCACCGATGGAAAAATTGGT
>Ga0209297_1000290_pt1 | contig 33685 bp, 35 predicted proteins | sample S_130805_MF_Meta_FD_187322 | JGI IMG/M metagenome (GOLD analysis project Ga0209297, IMG submission 187322) | Freshwater microbial communities from Lake Simoncouche, Canada to study carbon cycling - S_130805_MF_MetaG (SPAdes) (version 2) | ecosystem: Environmental > Aquatic > Freshwater > Lake ...
TACTACTATACTTTTTCTTCATATTTTGAAATAAAGTAAAAAGATATAAGTTTAGTTCTACTAAGATAGCTTCAAACTCTGCGTCATCTAAATAATATGTTTTAAATGTGTTTAACGTATCATCTACAGTACTACCAGTATCGTTGAGCTTGAGACGAGGTACAAGAGCTATATACTCTTCCCCAGCATGTTGTTCTTGTAAGAAATGTTTTATTTCATGAAATAAAACAGCTATTAATCTTTCATATTCAAAAAATACACAACGACTATAAACATGCACTTCAAGATCATTTAAACGCGCCTCCGCACTAACATAATTCGTCGGTGTATTTGGTGATAAAAAGAAATTAAGACGTACATATTTTGTACTCATATCTTTCTTGGCTTTTATAGTACCAATATATACAGGTTGCTTGCTTAGAGTGGTGTCATCAAGTTCATTCCACGCAGCCAAGCAATGGGTTTGATTACTAACATCAAACTGTTTTATTTTTGGAAAGTGTTTGAGTACAGAATCAATAGCAGGGCCGCGAAATTTGTAAATATTAGTTATAATTTCATTGAGAGATCTTCTTAAGTTTCTTGATGGTGTTGTTATTAAAGCAGACATATTAAGCTTCCCAATAAAGTAATGTAGTGTTATCTATGCTTGAAACAGTTATTGGTCCAGTGTATAGTGAGTCTGAAACTTTTTCATTTGGTGTTATAGTGTAATGCCACTGCACTGCTTGAGGTATACCTACACCCTCAACGTGTTGAATATTAATATCTGCTGCAAATAAACCTACTAAAGCTGTACCTTTACCTATATTTTGTAAAAATAACACTTTTCTATCTGGATTGCTTTTAAAAATAACTATAGAGGTTTTATCAAGATTTACAATTTTAGGTGTACTAGTAGCGCTGTAGTTACCCTTAGTATCGTTTATATCATAAACAACTTGTGCAAACAGTTTGCGATCAACACTATTATCTACACCTATCCAAGAATTATTAAATCCATCATTAGCATTACTTGGAGAACTCGTTAATACAGGTGAAAACGTATGCATTGTTTATTATTTATTTGATAACATAGACATTATAATATAAATAAAAGTACCGTATGCAAGAAAACATAACTCTTTTTACTACTTTCTTCTTGTCTGAATCTATTGAGAGACGAAAAGAGTTGTTGTTTTGTTTGAATCAAAATATTAATAACAAATTTATTAAAAATATATTTTTACTACTTGACGGTAAAAATGATGAACAAACTAAAGAATACATAACAACCACTGTTACACCTTTAACTAAAATTACGTTTATTGATAATAAACGTGTACCTACATATGGTGATTGGATATTTTATTCAAAACAATACTCTCAAGAGTTAGCAGATACATCTGTATATATTAATGCAGATATATTTTTGGATGAAACAGTCAACAATATAAAAGAATTTATTAAAGAAACAGAATCGCTAGTATGTCTCACACGACATGAGATGAATTTAGAAAGTAGGGAAGTGTCACCTCATCCTAACCCTCACTGGTCTCAAGATCTATGGGCTATAAGTAAAGAAAACATACTTAATCTAAATAATTTATATTTTATTGATGAGTTAAATATTACACATACAGGTATATATCGTTGCGATAACAAACTTGCATATTTATTCGCAATGCGAGGTTGGAAAATATTCAACCCATATTCTCACGTTAAATGTTATCATATACAAAATGATGTTTCGCGAACATATGGAAAAACAGATGTTAATCTTGTTGGTGGGTTGTGCTTTCCCTCTGTAACAGATTCTCCAGACACCCCCTCAGAGTTAGATATATCAGTAATGCCAGTTAAAGTAGGTAGAATAACTAAATGTGCTATTAATAAGTTTTTACAAAAAAATCTGTACCCTGAACTTGAACCGATTTCACCCCCTGCTGATATAAAAGTATTTAAACCAGCATATATATGGTCTTCGAAAGCGTTCCCATTCAGAGAATATTTTACTTCAGATAAATTAAAAGTTTTTATAATAGAAAATATCATACACAATTATGAATGGTTAAATGCTTACAAAGATAAAATTACCGACAATCATTTCTTTTTTGTAATTCTCTCCTGGAACCATAGTGAATTTCTGTGCAAACAAACTAATGAAATATTTGAAATTTTGAAATTAAACAAAAACAATTTTTTCTTTTTATACAATTCTAAACAAGAACTGGATAGGTTTAGCAAATACGGATTTAAAGGAGATTTAATAAATCACAACACATGGTTAGATGAAAATCTATATTCAGTACAACCTATTGAGAAAAAGTATGACGCTCTTTTAATTGCGAGACGTGCAAAATTTAAACGCCACCACCTTGCAGCTAAGGTCAATAATCTCGCTCTAATTGCTGGAGGGCCCCGCCACGGACATACAGATGAAATAGTTCTACCGCAACATGCTTACAATAATAATATTCCGTTAAATCTTGAACAAGTTACAGAAAAAATTAATCAATCTTTTTGCGGTCTGTGTCTTTCAAAAGAAGAAGGGGCGTGCTACTCCTCTTCTGAATATCTCTTGTGCGGTATTCCAGTAGTGTCAACTATGTCGGAAGGTGGGAGAGATTTTTGGTATGATGATTACAATAGTATTGTTTGCCAAGATAATGAAGAGGCAGTAGCAAAAGCTGTGCAAGTCTTTATACAAAATAAACGAGACCCTGAACTCATACGCTCTAACCACATTGCAGCTAGTAAACAACAAAGAGCTGCATTTGTTAAAGTTTTACAACAAGTTTTTTACAAAAATAATATAGACATTGATGCCTTTGTTTATTACAAAGATAATTTTATGAATAAAATGAAACCCAGTACAATACCTAATTTTAATATGTTATTTTAATATGAAAAAAAAACCTTTAGTGCCAAGAGAAGTGTATTTAAATGATGTAAATACTGAATATATACATTTAGTTGAAAAGTGGTTTTATGAAAAAAAAGAGTTTTTTCCTGAACAAGTAAGAAACGATTTAGATTTCTCAAAATACGGTGTAAGAATGGGTTATGCGTATATGAACAATTTAAAAACTAATTTTTTAGATAATTCAATAAATGATATTGTAACATTAGGTGACGAGAAATTTGCATGGAAGTTTAAAAAAGATTTATTTGAAGATAACATATCTGAGTTAGTATTTGTTTGTGCAGGGGTAGGAACCAATTGTTCGTTTGAAGTAGAGTTAGCAAATATGTATCCTAACGCATTGATATTATTGTTAGATCCTTCACCACAAGCTATAAAATATATTTCAAGCGTGCCCCTACCTCAAAATATAATTTTTATACCTAAAGGTTTGTCGGATAAAAGTGGCACTTTAACGTTTTTAAAACCTAATGTACCCGGAATAGGTTCATTATCATCTAAAAATTTAGTTAGAGGTACAGAATACATAACTCTCGAAGTTATTTCAATAGAAGATTTAATAAAACAATATAACCTAACAAATATAGATTTATTAAAATTTGATATTGAAGGTAGTGAGCATGATGTTGTAAACAGTTTAAACAATCTTTCATTTTTACCAAGACAAATTGCTTTTGAATTTGATAACCCTGTTCCTATATGGACCGTTCAAGAAACTTTATGTAAAGTTTTTTCTTTAGATTATCGTTTAGCAGATATTTGGAGTACGAATGTACTGTTATATATTGAATGACATTGTTGGAGCTCAGAAATATTTTAAAATAAAATTTGTGATATAATTAAATTAATTTGTTATTTGTAGGTCTAATACAATTTTAATGCCGGTGATAATTTAACCCAGTAAAATTATATATGATATCAAACACTGTTGCTGCAACAGTTTAGATACTATCTACATACAAAGTCATCAAACTCTTTAATACATTGTAGAACTGCATATAAACCTTGTATATCGGCAGAGAACTGCCGATATACAGCAAGCAAACTATTAGCCTCCGCTGTAGTAGTTGATCGAGCTATTAAATTATCGCACAAAAAATCAATACTATCAAGTATATCTTGATCTTTAATAGCTAAAGCACATGTTATAAGAGTTTGTTCAGCTTGAGTAACAGTACTCTTAACATCACCACTCTGATAACGTATAATTACATCACGCTGCCATACTGACATTAAAGTAGATGCAGACTCTTTATACTCTTTTGATAGTAAATGGTTAATTATTATATCTTTAACAGATTTATTTAAAGATGTACGTGCAATGACGTCATATACAGCTAATTTATACCCCTCATTACCACAATATACAGTATACCACTCTAGTTCTGTAATTGATGGGGGTATATGAAGAAACTCAAGATAAACTCTTCGTATCAATTGAGTTTCTTTTAAAGTTGATGCATTAACATCAAAATTACACAGACATGTCAAGATAAAGACAAAGCATAACATGCTTAGCTTACGAAAGTTGATAACATCTTTCATATTAAGTATTTAAGCAAAAAAAATATTTTTTAGAGTGAAGAAAAGGTTGATTATTTTTTTTAAACCTTTAAATTTAAGGGGTATGAAGAAAATAACAAAAACATTCGTTACAGCACTTGCAATCTTGACTACACTTACCGGAATTTCCTTCGCAGGATCTTCTACAAAGAAAGTTGACTTTACACAGACTGAACCTAGCGTAGCTAAAGCAGTAGAAGTGACAGTTGGGGCAGATGTAGTATCTAATTATGTGTATCGCGGTACGTTGCTTGATAGCAACCCCGTTGTAGCACCACATGTTAGCTTGAGTATTCCGACACATCTCAGTCTACCAGGGGTAGATGACGTAACACTAAAGCTTGATACAACTCAGGTTTTTGGTACTAAGTCACCACCTACGACATGGAACCGTTCTGAAGTCTCCGCTGGAGTAGCACTCACGAAGGGTCGTTTTACACTAACCCCATCGTATCAAATTGTTAGTAGCCCTAATGGCAATCTACAAGACGCACATGGGGTAGGAGTCAAGCTTGAATATGACGATAGCAGTAAAGCTTGTAAAGATACTTGTAAGGGTATTGCACTCAAGCCATATGTTAGTACATACTTTGGTTTGGAAGGTAATCCAGGTAATGGGTCTAAGACAGGCAATTACTATGAAGTAGGTGTAGCACCCTCTACAAAGGTACAAGGTGTAACTGTTGCTCTACCTGTTGCAGTTGGTCTAGGTGCACGTGGGTATTACAATAATGAAAAGACTTATGGGTATACTTCTGTTGGTTTGAATTTATCTAAAGAGGTGGCCAAGAATGTAGCAGTTGTTGCTGGCGCGACATACTACAATACTGACCACGCTTTTAATGGTAAGAGTGATATTGTTTCTACTAGAGTTGGGTTTGCTGTTAGTTTCTAATTTTAAAGTTGAAATAGTATTGTTTAGAAAAAGCCTGACTAAATTAGTCAGGCTTTTTCTTTTTTATTTTAATAAAATTAAAATAATGTATTGACTAATATTAGAGACGTATTAATATATATATGAACACTTAATGCTACAGTGACCAGAATGGTAATGGCCTCGATTTGTAATCGAGTATTTGTGAGTTCGATTCTCACCTGTAGCTCTCTATTTTCACTATATTTTATTCTATGAATATAGAATATATAACACTTTCTACGAATTGTCTTCGTAGATTACGCATTTCAGGCTTCTCTCTTATAGATGCTGAAGTCTTAAAAGAAAAATACGGTCTTGAGTTCTTCAAAATAAAAACTGATAGAAAAAGTAATAAACTCTATATTTTTAAAGTCATTAATAATGGAGTTTTAATTTTTGCAAAGTTAAAATATAGCTTTTAATTGATAAGTAATATTATGTTGAAGTCAAGAGATCAAATTCTATTAGAGAAAAGATATATTTTAGTTAGAGAAGCAGAAGAACAGCCAACTCTGCAGCAAACTACTCCAACTAATACAGACCCTAATCAACAACAAGGCAGTACACCTAACAACAAACCTCTTCAAATTAACACTTTTGAAGATTTAAGTAAATTACTAAGAGATATTGAATTAAAAAGTAAAGGTAAAGCAGCATTAAATAGTGCTGCTTCTTTTGCAGTTGATCAGTTGCTTGGACTTGTACCTGGAGGTTCAAACATTAAAACAGCGTATGACTTCTTTAAAGCTGTTGTAGCAAAACCAGACACTAAAAAAACAAACTCAGTACTCGATAAATTAGATGTAGATGATGACGTTTCTAAAATTGTTGATGACACTGTAGAAGCTGCTTTTCTAGCACATCTTAAAGAGTTAATAGCCAAGCATGATCAAAAATCTCCAATACCTGCTGATTGGAATATGACTAAAGAATTAGATGATTTTATTAAAAATACTTATCATGGTAGATCTATAGAAATTCCGCGATAAATACAATTATATAACGGGTCGTAGCCCAACGGTTAAGGCGCCTGGTTTGGGACCAGGAGATTGAGAGTTCGAGTCTCTCCGACCCGATTTTTAAAACTATTTGATTTATACATATCATTAGTTATTATATAAGTTATGCCTTATATAACTAAAGAAAGTCGCCAAGAACTTGACAACACACTTATTACGTTGTCTAATATTTTAAAACAATCTAAAGCAGTTGAAGGTGATCTAAATTATTCTATTAGTTTTATTTTAAATGAAATACTTTTAAATGAGTGTAACTACGCTACTCTTAATAAACTTGTTGGATCTTTAGAGTGTTGCAAGCTAGAATTATATAGACGAGTAGCAGCACCGTATGAAGACAAAAAGAAAGCTATAAACGGTGACGTTTATAGCTTTAATCATTACAAGTAAGCGTTAAGCTTTATTGTTTAATTTTTCTTCGAGTGTAATGGTCCAAAAATCTGATGCTAAAGATTTATTTGTTAAGTAATTACAAGGCATATAACAAAACCCTTTATCACCCCAACCTCTACCCCATGAATTTTGTATTATAAAATATGGTTGATCATTAATTAGCTTCCACCCTACACAAAGCATACAATGACCACCTTCCATTTTCTCTTTTTTGCTTGGTACAGGGTAAGGCACAATGCCTGTACGGGCTACCATAGTTGATAAAAAACTAGTATATACTAAAGCACCAAATATAAAAGGGTAACCATCTTCTAAACATTGTTGCATAGAAGCCAAATCACCATCTGCTATTCTCCTATATTCAAGAGCTTGATACTTCAATGCTTCTGTATACACTTTTGTTGCTGGTTTAATTTTAAACTTTTCAACAAGGTAAGGCCATGTAGCATTTGACACTACACCGTACTGTACAGCTGACTTTAAGGCATTACGTACGTATGCTCCGTTATCAAAATTTACTGTACCTTCAATTTGACGAGTAGTGTAATACGTAAAAAGAACAGAAGGAGAAAACGCAGGTAAATTTTGTTTCTTGCGAACAAATTCAACCATCTTGGTAGTAGCACATGCTGTACAGGAACCTAAATTACCTTGATCTATTATTGCTGCCGCGTTAGGTCTGAGATCAACCGGTGTATAAGGTGTTGTTCGTAATTTAGCGCGAAAAGCATAATCTCTTGCATCGGGCTTATCCTTGAGCCAACCTGGTTTAAATGGTGTCATACTACGATATTTAATCGTTATTATATCTTTTGGTATAATACTATTTGCATATTATTTGTTTTAATATAACATAAAAATGTATGCCAAAGATATTAGTCATAGGGGATATTCACAACAAGCTTGATAATGTTAAAAAAGTTACTGCTGCTTGGACAGATCAGATAGTATTTTTAGGTGATTACTTTGATGACTTTGATGATAATGCTATAGAGACAGAAACAACAGCATTATGGTTGAAAGAATCAATACAACATTCAAACCGCATACATTTAATGGGTAATCACGACTTTCATTATATGGTTAAGCCAGCTGCAACGTTGTATTGCTCAGGTTTTGCAGGATGGAAGCATGAAATTATAAACTCTATACTTACACATGAAGATTGGAGCAAACTTGACTATTTTCATAGTGTTGACAACACATGGTTTTCTCATGCAGGTATTACACGTTATTGGTTTGAACATCCAACTCTTGGCACTACAGAAGAACATATACGTACAGAGATTGCTAAATCATTAATATCTGTAACAGGAGATGTACAAGATATAGGATGCCTGTGGGCTGCTGATCATTATAGGGGTGGTAGACACAAGAAAGGTGGTTTGTTGTGGAATGATTGGCGAAATACGGAATTCTTTGAAGGTATTACACAAGTAGTTGGACATACACCACGCGATCATGTAATATCAATAACAAAGAACGGAGGAACTGCCATCAATGTAGATACACATATGAAAGAAGTTATTATCTTTGATACTGATACAAAACAGTATGATATTATCAGTGACTTTGATAATTTACCTTTTTAATAATAGCATAAATATTATGAAATGAAGAATTATACCTATCACTTTGAAGTTGAATCAATGGTTGCGCAGTTTATAGCAGCCCTTGATGATATAGTGATTAAGAGGTATAATAAAGATAGAGTTGCTCAGGAGGCATTGATGGTGCGCTTTGTATACGCACCTAAAGCGCGTGTTCTACAGGATCTAACGGATAAAGCCCAGAATCTACAACTACCAGTTGTAGCAGTGAGTATAGGAAGTGTAGCTAGAGATGCAACACGTGTATACAATAAGCTAGATGGTAGTAATTTTAATTTAAATCCGTCTATTCAAACACATACAGGTTATATGCCTCAACCATTACCTGTTGATGTTACTGTCAATGTTGATATTGTAACAAAATATCAAAAAGATATGGATCAAATTATAACTAACTTTGTTCCGTATTGTGATCCGTATTTTGTTATTTCATGGCGTTTAGAGGAAATGAACAATCATGAAATACGTAGTATTGTGTTATGGTCAGGTAATATGGCTGTAACATACCCTCAAGATCTTAATGCAACAACAAATGCTCGTGTGTTAGGTTCAACAACATTTACTATTAAAGGTTGGTTGTTTAAACCAATTGCAAAAGTGCCTGTTATATTTGATATAACCTCAAACTTTTTAGAACTTTCTTCACTTAGACAAAATTACGGAATGGATAAAGATAGTGAAGATGGTTTACTGTTGTCAGGTACAGTATACGGAATACCTCAACCAAGTGTAGCTACCCCCGAAAGAATAAAACTTTCTGAGATAGCTAATACACCTATAACGGTTTATGGACAGATGTTTAATAAAGTAAAAAATATATATCTCACCGGTAGTTCTGTTGCTGCGTCTTCTACATTTTTTAATCCTTTTTCAGCAATACCAACACTTTCAGCTACGTATACGGGTTTTACGGGGTATAAACTAAACCCCGCAAGTTATAAAGTTATAAATGAAAGCTCTTTAACGTTAAATATAACCTCAAATATACAAGCGGGTCATTTTGATATTATAGTAGAAAACATTGCAGGTTATAGATCATTAACATCGTTTGTTAATAGATATAATGATAATTATGTATACGATACATCACCACCTGCTTTGACAAGTGGTATTAAGGTATTATAGAGCCTACTATATAAGAATCTCCGTCAACGTTTATTGCAGCTATAAATCTCTCACCTGTAGTAACAGATACCCACTCATCATCATCGAGTAAAGTATTTGATTGAGTTAGTACTGCATCTGTATCTACATTTTTACCCCACATAGTTATTTGACTGTTAGTATCTATTGTAACAACTCTTAGTGACCCCAAGCACATGTCTCTAGCCGTACCACTTACAGCGAGAGAAACTAAGCTACGATATTCAGATGCAGAGTTACCGCAGAGCTGTCCGTAATCATTTCTACCACAACCAAAATATTTATCAAAAATAGATTTTACAATTATATACCCCGGTCCCAACTTAAACATATCAAAATTATGAGTAGTAGATACATTACCATCTGTAGTGGTGTGAGTTATTGGTGTAGGAGTTGTGACAATTGTTGGTATAATATTAGGTATTTGACCTTGGGTGTTATCACCAAATATATACCACGTTCCAGGTCTGTCTGAAGTACGATCAATGCAATATGCTGTATTATTGCGACATGCCTGTACAATAGGGGGTAATTCACCGTCAGAAGGTGTTATTACGTCTTCACGTATAATAACCTGTTGAAAGCTAGAAGGTAGTACCACGCTCGTACCCAATTGACCGTTTAGATTTGATCCAAATCCGTATACACCAAATGTAGATTGACTCCATGTAGAGCTACTCTTTAGTTCATCAACTGAATTGTAATTTAACCCGTCCCATCGCACAGCAACAAGATGGTTGCTACCTACAGCTACATCATACCAGTCTGAATCAGGACCTATTTGATTTGGTACAGTAACAAAAGGTGTTGCGTTAGGATCTCTCCCAAGTTGTCCGTATTTATTTGATCCCCAAGCCCAAAGAGTATTATCAAGCTTAATACCGGCAGCAAATTCTTGACCAATAACTATTTTCTTCCACTCACCAACATTAATATTAGAACTAGTAATATCAGTTGTGTTACCACTACCACACTGACCCTTATTATTACGACCTAATGCTTTATAATAACCTGGAAGAATAGTAAAACAATTATAATCACCCCCAACAAGCTGTGGGTATGAAATTGTTGGATCACTTTGATGATACCACGAGTAGTAGCGGGTAGTACCTTTATATGATAGGGTAGTATTATGAATTGCATTAGATAGTTTAAATTTACTATCTCTATAAAGAGTAGTATAATTGCTATCCTGAGTATCAAGGGTAGTATTGAAAAAAGTAATATTATTGAGATAATTTTTCTGTATACCGCCTATACTACTCGCCCCTAAGTAGCAATTGTCTATACACAGATTTTGTATTTGTATAGATGGTAGTATTTGAATAGGCATCCCCTCACCTCGCAATATAGCGTGAATGCGTTGTATAGAGTAATCTATACCATACATATTAATTACATTATCACTGTCTTGTTTATCAACTATTGAAAACCTATCACGGATAATACATGTGTGAGATGTGAGTTGAGCATTATAAAATATAGGTATATTTACGCCTAGTAAATGTATCTCAGTATTTGTATCAAGAAAATTAATATCATCAAGAGATATAGAACTCAACAATACCGACCGTGTATATACCTGTTGATTGAGTCGTGGGTTGAATACGGCATTTTTAAATGATAAAGTACCGCTGTCAGCAAGATAACTTGCAAATTGCTCATTACGAGCTTCAACAATTGCATCAGACCCAAGCTCTCTAAATCGTTTTAAATCTCGCGAGATAACATTTGTACCACCTGAAGAAACTTCAACCCAAAAACAATTTGGTGTTAAAAAATCTACAGCTTGTGCCGATAATGAATTAAAATCGCTATACCAGTAATATGTCTTACGGTTACATTCACCCAAAATACTACCACCTTCATTTGAACTATCTTCTGTAAATGTAATATTACCGTTTAGTATTCCTTTGTTTATACTAGCATGTTGGAATATTGAGCTAACTGAAACACTTGAAAGATTTAAACTTGAGTTATTAAAAATACCAACTTCAACTTGACCATTATTTGTAGTATAATCATTAAACGTTGCATGAGGTATAGATAAACTACTAAAATTTTGAGCTGCTTGAGAAAACACACCTAATGTAGTAACATTACCATTATTAATTGATACATCTTCAAAATAACCTGACACACATGTACCATAACTACGACTCTCTTCATTAAAAGTAGAATAAACAGTATTACCACTGTTTACACTTGTATGTGTAAATGTAGCAGCTTGTACATTACCTTCATTTTTAGTACTATTAAAAAACTGACCTACTGTGACATTACCTGCATTTATACTGAGATCTGAAAACACCCCTGTAGTAGTTTGATAACTGTTGATACTGTTATCATTGTATATACCAACGTTAACAGAACCTGTGTTAGTAGAATCATCTAGAAACACGCCTGTTGTACTGATAACTGTTGCGTTGATAGTATTATTCTTGTACGTGTTTAATCCTTGTAAACTCATATTGTATCTCCTGTAGTTATGCTTCCCAACCATTTAAATCCAAAGGTATCATTAGCGTTAATATTGAATGTTGTTGTAAATGGTATAGTTGAACTAATATACATGTTGAAAGTGTTTTGAATGCTTGTTGTATCTATAGTCTGAGGGGATATAAACATTGCAGAGTTGTTGATATCAATATTAATAAATGGCAATGATGTTGAAGGTATAATAGGGTCATCTATTGCATAAACAATATCAGTATTTTCGTGTATGTAAACGGTTGATCCTGATGTTGGTAGAGAATTACTAACTACACTATGATTGGATTTTATAAACCAGCAACTCTTATCAAACCAGCTATCTGTATTTACTGTTGATGATCTATACCAGTAATATGTAGATGATGTAGCACTAGCTGAACCACTATATACAAAAGGTACACCTGCATTAGAGATTAGTTCACTATCTATTGTAAACGGTACATCAGCGCTAATTGATAACAATGAAAGAGCAGCTGTATTGTTTATACTTTGCGGATCAACCCAGTGATCAATGTTGTTGCTTGTTATAGTTATACGAGGTGGATGACCTACAATAAATACAACTGAATCACTATCAGGGGGGTTGTTTGTTGCAAGAGTGGCATTTCTATCATAATACCAATTACCCGGTGTAAACCAATCTTGATTTGGTTGATCACAAAACCAATACATATTAACGGTATTGTAAGGTATACGACTAACTACATCCCCTACCAACAACCAGCCTTGCTCAAGCTTAGTTAAAGCTGTAGAGGAATACTGTTCATCTAAGCAATTACTATTACCTTTACTAAATATTGGGTATAAATTTTCGTTTTCAGATGAGAAAAACACTCTACCAGTACCAAACTGTACAACTGTTGCTTCAAATGTTTCAAATAAATTACTACTAGGCAATTCTAAAAATGTATCAGTGTCTGACGTAACTATTATTCTTTTATTTTGGTGTGTTTTATTTAAAATAGTATCTCGAGCAATTATAACATTTCTTGGAGATTGTAACTCGCTAATGTCTTGTGAAAATTTACCTACATAATCATAAGCTATATTCCATTTCTCACTCTTAGAACATACAAGTGCAACAGTTGTAGTCCAATCTGAGTTTGAATTAGCAGCAGCTTGCCAACCTCCTGATAAATTTGCAACTCTTGTATAAACACTATCCCATTTATCTTTATCTGCTTGAGCAACACCACCACTCAAACTACTATTACCGTTTATTGTACCAACAACATTTCCATAAAAGGTACCGAAGACTTGATTTGCTGAAAGAGTACCAACTTGCCCCGTTTGAAAAATACCTTGAGTACTTTGAATACGAGTAGCAAACGTACCGATATTAGCTTGTAAGTTATCGGTTACATTTAAAGATTCATAGATTTGTATTGTCGACATAGAGAATATCCTTGTGTATATTTATGGAAGCAAATATAATAATCACATGTCTTATAGCCTTTGTTGTATTAGTAATGTGTTAAAGCAAAAATCTATTGGTTTTGCTACCACTACAAAAAAACGATTTCTTGAATTGCCGCGTCAAGAAGCAGAAGTTATGGTAAGCAAGCGTACACTTCAAAATATAAAAACTACTCACGAGACTATTAAATATTGTATTGAACAAGGATGGAACTATAGAGTTAGTTGCGGATTGTTCCCGCTATTAAGTTTACCTGAAGTAAATTTACAATATGAAAAATATGTAGATTATGATGAAATTGAAGATGTACTCAATCAATGTTCTTCTCTTGTAAGAGAATCAAATATCCGACTTAGTAATCACCCGGATCAATTTATTGTATTAGCAAGTGAAAAAGATACAGTAACATCTAATAGTATTAGAGAATTAGAAATTAATGCTTGGATAATGGACAAACTCGGCACACAACAATCTTATCAGTACCCTATTAACTTACATATCAATAAAACAGGCGATAAACAACAAGTGGTAGATAGACTATTAAATAACTTACAAAAATGTAGTAAGTCTGTTTCACAAAGATTAGTTCTTGAAAATGAAGATAAAGGTATGTGGAATGTTGAGAGTATTGTAGAATGTTTTGGTAAATATATGCCAATTACATACGATAACCTTCATGATAAATGTAATCATAGTTTAATAACAGGTCAAGATGCTTTTAAAATATGCTTTGATACATGGAAAACAACACCATTATTTCATTATAGCGAGAGTTGCCCAAATAATTCTAATAAACGAGCTCATGCAGAAATGCCGTCGGCATTACCAATTGATTATAATTATAATGTAGATTGGGAAATTGAATTAAAAGGTAAAGACTACGCAATTCAAGAATTTAAAAATATTAATATTCAATTACTATAATACTTTGTTTCATGATAATTATATTTACATAATATATTATATATGTATTGAAGAATATTTAAAATTAAAAATCTCAGAACAACAATAAGAAAAACCACTATCACCGTATACAGAGCAACAAAACACACTATTAGATTTCGACATAATATAAAAATCTAATAGTGTGTTTTTTACATCCTCAAGTAAAGACGTTGTATGTAATAAATCTCCTAAGTGTATAGGGTTATTTTGAATAATTTTAATGTTTGGAAATTTTTTAACTAAAAAATCTTTAATATTTTTATTGTCAGATAATAAAAATATATTTCTATCTTTACCTTTTATTTTATTAAAAATAATGTCTTGAAGTTTTAATTTATATGGTTCAATAGAACTATTAATATTGTGATCACCTAATCTAATCTGAATCGTATCAAAATTTAATAAATTTAACTCAGCAATCTTTAAATCAATTTCTTTTTGAAAATCTTTATTTGGTTTAAATGTATCTTTGATAAATTGTCGTAGCCTTTCGGTTATAACGTAACCGCGGGTATTTGTAGATATCTTAAAAGAGTCAGTATTATTGATAATATCAATAATATACTGTTGAGATGTGTTAAATGCTTCAATCACTTTATTGTCAATAAACAATCTCTCTGGTGTATTAAGAGAATTAATTAAAAAATTACTAATTGGGTGAGAGCTATAGTCTACATATAGTTGCTCATTATTAAAATGGAATAATGACATTGTACCAATAACAAAATCAGCAAACCCAGGTGGCTGATGTACTGTTTGATATTTTGTTTGATATACATGTTGCAAATTCATATTATCTTTTAATAATCAATTTTTATTTTTTTAAAAATTATAATTTATCTTTATTCTGTCGAAAAAATTTTTCATATGGATATTGAGTTTCATCAGCTAATATTATATCCATTGGGTTATCAAATATACCTTTATAAAAAGAGTCTGTGTTAACTTTATATTTCTCTTTACAAATAAAGTCTCTATTAAATTTAGAATATTTACTTATTTCAGGTTTAATGTGATCATGTCTAATATCAGATACTATATTAATAACGCTACTTACACTTATAGAATTTATTTTTAATTTTTCTTTTTCAAATCTATATGTAATATCACCATCTTCTTCACCGAATCCAAGAAGTCTTTCATCAAAATAACCAATTTTGTGAATAACAATTTTATTAATAATAAAATGAGAAAAAGATTTGTTTATTACTGTTAACCCAGTATATTCATGGTTTGTAATAACACTAAAAGCTGTATCAAATATTTCTTTTGAATTTATGATTATATCATCATTTAACATTAAAATATTATCAGTATTTGAATGTATAATTCCAGTGTTCCACATTTTTGCTAAACCTCTAGTCTCTATAAAAAAAATTGGATATATGTTTTTATATGCAACACTTAAATTTAATATTTTAGTTCTATATTCTTCATTAAAATTACCGTCTTGCTCACCATTAATGAGTAATATTACTTTTAAATCAGAGTATGTTCTAATTTGTTTTATTAATGATGATACAAGGTTATATCTTTTAGAAAATGTAGTAATTACTATTGTTAACATATTTTAATTTAAAAACTCTTGACCAAATGTAACTAAATCAGGATTATAATGAGTTTTTACAAAATCTAAATAACCTTTTTCTTTTTCAAGTGTATCAAATATAGATATATCAAACTCTATATCTTCAATAAGCTTATGATTAATTTCTTTTTCGTTAAATTGTAAGTTATTAACAACTAGATCGTATCGATTGTTGATAAACTCAATACTATGTTTATATGTTACAAATTCAAAATGTTTATACCAAAGTTGTTTTATTGCATAGTATCTTCGATTTAAAGCCTGTAAATGCAATACGCCACATTGGTTAGTAAAAGCTTTTGGTAAGTCAATATACGGAAGTCTTGGCTGATGATGCTTGTGTTCTGTTATATTCCAATTGTTTGTTTTCTTTAAAGGGGCTACAAATGATTTATAATTAGAAACATAAAGAGGGTCACATCTATATAAATTTAATGAATTATTCACACAATTATACCAAAAAAGTTCTACGTTAGTTGTTTTATAATGATTTAAAAATTTCTCCCAATTTTTAATTATATTAGATGTAAAAAGTTCATCACAATCTAATGAAAACATAATATCAACATTAAGTTCACGAGATACGTCTAACATTTTTTGTCTTGCAAGAGATTCATTAAATGTTTCTATCTCACAATTTATTATAGTATATTGATGCTCTGGCAGAATTGACTTAATAACATTAACAGAATTATCTGTTGATCTATCATTATAAAATATAAAATGATCTATAGGGTATTTTTGCCAAATTTTTAAAATTTGAGAAAGTAATCTTTCTTCATTTTTAAACATAGCGTTAATAGATGTCTTCATATTTTAATACCAAAATTAATTGCTAATCTTTCTTCATATAAATCTTTATCACTATTAACGTTTTTATAATTTTGTGCGTGTATAATATCGTTTTTACCAAACCCCCAATCAGGGTGTTGATGTTCAATTATAGTGGTATTGAAGTATTTACATTTACCTAATATTTTAGACACTTGTGTAAATTCATTATCTGCATATACAGATTTATATTCTGGATAGTATATATAATTAAATCTGTTATAGTACTCTCTACCAAGAATACACAGTGTGTTTAGAGTGTCGTGTGTATGTCCATCATTGTACCATAATACCCCGTCAAGATCTGCAAAATGTTCAGTCATATGATTACGAATAATTGTATCATAACCTTTTATAATAGGTACCATATCATCACTTGCAAGCAGTAAGATATCCCAATTATAATTACACGTTTGTATATCTCTATTAATAGCATCAATCTTTGATTTAGAGTTGCCTATTATTAGTTGTATATTTGGATAAGTGTTAATACCATTTTTAATTGCTTGATTATTCATAGTAATATCAGTCTCATCGATTGATATTAAAAAATTCATACTCTTCCAATTATCAGCTTTTTTATAATACTCATAAAGAGTATTAAAGAACTTTTCTGGTCGATTAAATGTAGGAAATTTAACTAAAATATTCACGTTACTTTAGGGCATTCAAATATATATCTCTAATTTGTTTTGCAACATTAATTGCATAAAATTTTGATATATCTTCAGGCGGTTGAGTAAAAGTTTTATTTAAAATAGAACCTTGATTATCTACTTTATATATCCACCCAGGTTTATTACACATCCAACCTTCGATTGTTGTTCTTCCAAGTTGAATACCAGCAGTTTCATCACAACACTGGACATATTTTTCTACAGTAGAGTTAGAAGGTGAATATTTTACATGTTTATTTTTAAGTAAATCAGAAAGGTAAGTATTTGAATCTTTACCTACCAACCATAAATCTTTTGATATACTTTTGGTGTACTCAACAAGATCGTAAATTGTATCTTTACGCAAATAATCGAGTGTACCGACAAAAAGTACAGAATTGTGTGACGGTACATCGCGCATTTTAAATCTTGTCTCGTCTATAGGATTATATACAACAGTAATAATATTACTGTTGATGTTGAAATTGTCTTCAAGATGTGTTTTAATTTCAGGTCGAACTGCTATATATTGATGTATAGAAGCATCAATAAAAGGATCTTCAAGAGAAATAACTTCTGAATGTATACTACATACTTTTCTAGTATCAGGGTACCTTCTTACAAGTTCTTGAACTATAGGCTTATGCTGGCAATGAATAATATCAAACTTTCTATTGTTTGGTATATTATTAAAATCATACACTTCAATACCATTGTCTTGAGCAAGTTTTGCTAGAGGTCCGTTTATATGTGGAGAAATAATAGTAACATGACAACTATTTTCATGCAGCTTTTTGGCTAACTCATACACGTATAATTCTGAACCAGTAAATTCCTGAAATAGAATACACCCTAATAAAACTTTCAATTGACCCTCTTGATACATCTTACTATTTTATAGCGGTATACGAGTATATCAATAACCTAATTTATTAAAATTACACTTGCAAGTAAAAAATCTTAATATACTATAAGTAATACATATGAATCGCCGCGACTTTATCTGTAGTGGTCTGGTTGGTGGGTTAGGTCTTACAATGGGAGATATTCTGAAGCTTCAAGCACAATCAGAAAATAACGCGAAAGCGCAATCAATTATTCATATTTATCTACCCGGTGGTGCTGCTGCCCAAGAAACATGGGACCCACACCCTCTTGCACCATCTGAATATAGAGGCCCACTTCAGGCAATAAACACAGTATTGCCCGGTGTACAGTTTTCTGAACATTTTAAAAAGACTGCAAAAATTGCTGACAAAATAACAGTTGTACGTTCTATGACTCATACTGAAGCAGCTCATGAAAGAGGTACAACGAGCATGTTTACGGGTTATAAGCCATCCCCAGCAGTAAATTATCCTTCTTTTGGGTCAATTGTTGCACATCAATTTGGTAACCGTAATAATATACCGGCTTATATTTGTGTTCCACAAAAATTAGATAACAATGGTAATGATGTAGCAGGTACTGGATATCTTTCAAACGCCTTTGGCCCGTTTAGTTTAGGTAGTGACCCATCTTCACCTTCTTTTAAAGTTAGAGATTTGCAATCAACAGTACCAGCAGACCGTTTTGATAGACGCCGTAGTATTTTAGACACTGTTGATAGTCATTTTAAGTATCTTGAAAAAAGTGACAGTCTTGCGTCAATGGATACGTTTTACCAGCAAGCGTACGATTTAATTTCCTCTCCAAAAGCTCGCGACGCTTTTGCAATTGATAAAGAACCTCAAGCAATGAGAGATGCATATGGTATGACACCCGCTGGTCAACGTTTGTTGATGGCAAGACGTTTAGTTGAAGCAGGTTCAAGGTTTGTGACAGTAACGTATGGTGGGTGGGATATGCATACTAATATTGGCTCTGGTATAGCAAATCAACTACCTACATTTGATCAAGCATATGCTGCTTTAATTACTGATCTTGATCAAAGAGGTATGCTAGATAGTACGCTTGTTATGGTATCGTCTGAATTTGGTCGCACTCCAAAGATCAATAAAGATGCTGGTAGAGATCATTGGCCGCGTGTATTTTCCATTGCTCTTGCAGGCGGTGGCATCAAGAGAGGTTTTGTTTATGGTTCGTCTGACGCTACCGGTAGTGAAGTTGAAAAAGACCCATTAACAATTGAAAATCTAGCAGCAACTCTATATAGTCAAATAGGTATTGATCCCGAATCAAAGCTTTCAACAACCGACGGTAGGCCAGTGGCAATAGTATATAACGGCACTGCTGTTAAAGACTTACTAGCGTAATATGGTTTTATTACGCTAGTAACTAAATAATGCAATAGAAAATTCTGCACAGATTTTAGAATAAGTCTAAGTAAATTGTAAAATATGCATAAAATAGACATACACCCTGGGATTGTAATGTTAGATTTATTTGGTTATAGTGAAAAAAAAATTAAATTTGTTTTTGATCCAAAAAAAACATATTTTGCTGATCAACTAACTATAGATAGAAACATTTACGAACAATTAGTAGTAGTTTCCTGTGAACCAAAAGTTTATTTTGATATAGAAAATGAAATCTTAAACTACGGTCAATTTTTTGATAACATTTTAACACCATATGAATCTGTTAATAATAAATTTATTAATTCGGAAATATACCCGTTTGGATCTTGCTGGATATTAACTGATAAAAATAATGAGTTAACATTACTTAAAGAAAATTATTATAATAATTTTAAAATAGAAAATAAAAAATTTAAATTAAGTTTTGTAACAAGTAAAAAAAATTTTTTACCTGGGCATTCACTAAGACATCAAATATCGCATCATTTAAGACGAAATTATAAATACGAAATATTTTTTCCAGAATCAATTAAACCAAAACTTAAGTTATTTGATGACTCTATGTTTCATTTAGCTATTGAAAATTGTAAACAAAAACATTATTTTTCAGAAAAAATAATTGATTCATTTATGAGTTATACTATTCCTATTTATTGGGGATGTCCAAATATAGAAGATTATTTTGACATTAATGGTATAATAATAATTAATAACGAAAATGATTTAATTGATGTTTTAAACAATTTAACAGAAGAAGATTATTATAAAAGATTAAATTCAGCGAAAAAAAACTATGAAACATGTTTAAATGAACAGTATCCTTTCTTTTTTGATAGATTAATTAAAAAGATCAATAATTAATGTTTTTTTATTCTAAATCTATTATATTGAATTAGAATAAAAAATACTTACATATTAGCATAATAATTATATTACTCTGTGTAAATTAAAATAAATAAATAAATATATGCAAGACTGCGGAAATCACCCTAACAACAATCTCAATCGTAGAGAATTCCTCACAGACTTTGGAGCAGGTCTAGGTGGATTGTCACTGGCTGCTCTATATGGCATTAACCCTCATACAGCACAAGCAGCTTCACCGTTTGCTCCTAAAGCACCACACTTCCCAGTTAAGGCAAAAGCTATTATTCAATTATTTGCTAGTGGCGCTCCATCAAGTGTTGACACATTTGATTATAAGCCTGAGCTTCAAAAGAATGATGGTAAAGAGCTTGGTGGTGGTCGCTTGTTAGGTTCCCCGTTTGCCTTCCCTAAATTTGGAAAATCTGGTTTAGAAATTTCTGAAGTTTGGTCAAAACTAGGGCAACATGCAGATAATATGGCAATTATTAATTCTATGTTTGCAGAAATACCGGATCACGGTATTGCAGCGAAGATGTTTAATACTGGATCTGCTCAGCTACCAAAACCGAGTCTAGGTAGCTGGATGGTCTACGGTCTTGGGTCTTTAAATCAAAACATGCCTGGTTTTATTTCATTAAATGGAAATGCTGACTGGAGACAGTGTGCTTTCCTACCAGGTATGTTTCAAGGATGTAATGTTCAATATCGCTCTACAATTAAGGCTGAAGAGATTCTAGCTAATATTCGTAGTGAGTTCTCTACTCAAGAACGTCAACGCCGTCAGATAGATTTTGCTAAAGGGTTGAACGTTAACCACATGGCACGATTACAAAAAGATGTTCAGCTTGAATCGCGTATTGAAGCTTTTGAAACAGCATTTAAAATGCAGACAGAAGCTACTGATGCTTTTGATATCAAGAAAGAACCACAAGCTATACATGAAATGTACGGTGCAGGTGAAGAAGCAGCAAAAATGATTGTAGCTCGTAGATTGGTTGAGAGAGGGGTTCGCTTTGTTCAGGTACAAGTTGGTGGGTACGATCACCATACAGATATTAAAGGTAGTATGACTAGAACCGCTGAAAGATACGATAAACCGTTTGCTGCTTTATTAGAAGATCTCAAGCAAAAGGGGTTGCTTGATTCTACCCTTGTTATTTGGGGTGGTGAATTCGGTAGAACAGTTACAGCAGGTGGTGGAGCTGGTTTACCTGGTAGAGATCACAACGGCAAAGCTTTTTCAGTATGGATGGCTGGTGGTGGTGTTAAAGGAGGCCAACGTTATGGTGAAACTGATGAAACTGGTGGAAAAGTAGCTAAAGATGCAGTTCATATGCACGACTTTCACGCTACTATCTTAGCTTTAATGGGGTTTGATCATACCAAATTAACTTACAACTATAACGGTAGAGAGTTTCGTTTAACAGATAACTTTGGCAATGTAATTAAAGATATAATCGCATAAATTTATGAAAAGAAGTTTAGTTTTTTTCGTGTTGTTTATTACTTTTTGTAGTAATCTTTTTGCAAAACAAGATCTCAACCCTGAGCAGCTAAACTTTTTTGAAACGCGAGTAAGACCTCTTTTAACTGAGAAATGTTTAGAATGTCATTCTAACGAAAAAGGTAAAGTTAAAGGAGGTCTCTCGCTAGATACAAGAGAAGAAATTCTCAAAGGTGGTGAAAACGGAGATGTTTTTAACAAAGATGCTATATCAAAAAGTCTTTTATTAAAAGCGGTTAATTGGGACGGTGATCTGCAAATGCCGGAAAAGAAAAAACTCACTACTGAGCAAATAGGTATTTTAACTCAATGGTTCGAAATGGGCATTCCTGACCCAAGAGAAGTAGGGGATAAGACTCTTAAAAATACAAAAAAGAAAGATTATTGGTCATTCCAACCTGTTGTTAAACCTAAGATACCTTTTGTGAAAATGGAATCTTGGTGTTACAATAACATTGATAGATTTATTTTATCTAAGCTTGAAGAAAAAGAAATCATACCTGCAGTAACAGCACATAAAGAGACGTTAATTCGTAGAGCTTATTTTGATCTTATAGGGATACCACCAACACCTAAACAAACAGCAGAATTTGTCGTAGACGAATCAAGTAATGCATTTGAAAAGGTTATTGATAAATTATTAGCAGACCCTGGGTATGGTGAGCGTTGGGGTAGACATTGGCTCGATACAGCAAGGTATTCAGATACAACAGGCGAATTAAACAATCGAGTAAAAGATTATAGATACTCTTACGCTTGGTCTTATAGAGATTGGGTTATTAACTCACTTAATAATGACATGCCATATGATCAATTTCTTAAGAATCAATTAGCAGCTGATAAGTTACCAGACAATAGTATTGCAAACTTAGCTGCATTAGGGTTTTTAACTGTAGGTCAAAGATTTAATAACATGGATGACGAAATAAATGACCGCATTGATGTTGTCGGTAGAGGTATGTTAGGGTTAACTTTAGCTTGTGCTAGATGTCATGATCATAAATTTGACCCAATTACCGCTGCTGATTATTATGCTTTACGTGGTATATTTTTAAGTTGTATTGAACCGAGTGAAGGACCTATTATTTCTGGAGATCCTAACTCACCTAAGTACATAGAATTTACTACTAAAATTAAAGAGTATGAGCAAAAATCTTACCAAGCTTATTATACTATTGTGAGAGAACACGGAGACAAAATTAGAAAAAATGCTGAAGCTATGGCAGAGTTCACGATGGTTTCAGGCAAGAACCCTACAGTTGAACAACGCGAAAAAGCTTCTGTAATTGCCAGTAAAAACAAGCTTAAAGAAAGAGAAATAACTGATAATTTTGGTAGGAGATTTAAGCCGAACGATTCTTTGCTTGGACCGTTTGCAAAAATGCATAATGATAAATCTACTATTGAACAAGTACTAATTGATAAAAAACAAAAATACTCCCCTTTAGTTTTAGAGTTTTTAAAGAAACAGCAAACAACACCAACGTCTGATATTGAAATAGCAAAATTAATTGGTAGCTTTTTTGCTGAACTTGAGACTCTAACAGCATCAGTTTTTGCTCAAATTATGAATCCTGAGACAAAATTAGAAGATTCAACCTTTAATAAAGATCAAGCAGATGCAATTGTCTTTCCGTTCGAGTTAAATTTAATATCAGATCTTTCTATAGAAAAACTCAAACAAATAGCAGCAAAGTTCCCTATGCAGCAACAAGGTGAATTGACAAATAAAACTTTTATAAATCAAATTAATGAATTAAAATTAACTTTCAAGGGTGGGCCAGTACGAGCTATGGTTATAGAAGATAAACCTAAACCTGTCAACTCGCCGTTATTTGTTAGAGGTAATGCACCAAAAGCTGGTGAGGAAATAAAAATGGTACCTAGAAAGTTTATTGAAGTGCTAAACACAGACAATATATCTGAGTTTAGTAAAAATGAGAGTGGTCGTCTAGAGCTTGCAGAGGCTATAGCAAATAAAAATAACCCATTAACAGCTCGTGTAATGGTTAATAGAGTATGGATGTACCATTTTGGTGAAGGTCTTGTAAGAACACCCGATGACTTAGGTAATCAATCAGGTGCTCCGTCTCATCCTGAGTTATTAGATTTTCTTTCTAATTGGTTTATGGAAGATTACGGAACAAAGAAACCTGGATGGTCTTTAAAAGCTTTACATAAAGCTATAATGTTGTCAAAAACATATCAGCAAAGTAGTAACACCTTTTCTAAAACACAATTAGACCAATATAGTAAGATAGACCCAAGCAATAGCTTACTATGGCATGCTAACGTACGTAGATTAGATTTTGAATCTTACAGAGATTCATTATTGAGTATGGGTAAGGTTTTACAAAGAGACGTGATTGGTGGACCATCTTTTAGTGTACTAGAAGAACCTTTTATATTTAGAAGAACGACATATGCGTATATTGATAGAGCAAACATGCCAGATGTAATGATGCAATTTGATATGTCAAACCCTACTGAACCCAACACAAAAAGAACAAGCACTATTGTACCTCAGCAAGCACTGTTTTTAATGAATAGCCCGCTAGTTGCAAGTATTGTACAGAATATTTCACATAGATCTGAAATGGTAGATGCTGTTAAGCTTGAAAAAAATACTGATAAAGGTATTGTGACTGCATTTAGAATTGTATTACAACGTACCCCAACACTTTCAGAACGTAAATCTGCTTTAGACTTTTTATTAAAAGAAAGTAAAGAACAAGAAGATATAAAAGAAGTTATGAAAACTTTAACAAAAGAAGCTCAAAAGAAAGCTGAAGACAAATACAAGCAAGCATTAAACAACAACAATGCTCGTAAAGCTATTGTGAATGAAGGGCAGGTAACTGAGCGTGCAACTTTTTCCCCTTGGGAAGTTTTAATACAGTCGTTAATATTTACAAATGAAGCTGCTTATATAAATTAAGGTCTATAAAGAAGTTAATTCTAATACTTGAGTATCTGTTTGCCTCCAATGAAGCACCTCTGGAAAATCAGTATAATATATAAATCTTTTGTCGTTTTCATTAATAAAATTAAGATCTTTTCTTTGAGAAGGTGAATACATACCTATTACAGGCATATGTATTTTAGTGTTATTTTCACTAAAATATGCTGCTAAAAAAGAAAAAGAAGACACACTTATACATTTATTTTTTGCTTGTCTTAAAAGCTCAAAATCGTAATAAGGGTTTTTACTATGTTTTTCTATTCTAGCTGTCGGGAAATTTGTTTTTACACAACTCATTATATTACTATCTTGAGTTTCTCCCATAAATACTGGTATTAGTTTTGTCTCTTCTATTATTTTTTTATAAAATTTATGTGGTATAGGTGTGTAATCTCTATGTTTACCAGCGGTAGAAAGACGTAGATTTATAACTAAGTAATCTTCATCAAAATAAGGCACATCTAATTTGTTACTAATTAATTCTTTAAATATATTTTTATACTTTTCATATAAAAATATATTCATTGAATATGTTGGTACGTATAGAGTAATATTATTTTTAGTTTTTAATAAATTTTTGTAAACGCTATAATCCTTAAGATGCATAGGAACTTCTACAACTTCATTACTAAATGTGTAATTATCAGGATAATATTGTATGTTAACATTACTTAAAAATGCAGGTTTTATACTTTTAGAGTCTTTTTTAAAATAAAGTGGTACACCAGTTTCCTGACTTAAAACATATGCTAGCATATATTTAAAAAAATAATCACCTAAATTTTGCGACCACGAAAAATCTATTAAAATACAATTTGTATGTTTAAGTAACATATATTTTACTTATTAATAAATTCTACCAATCTGTAACGTATATATCAGGGCTTACTTCATTAATATTATCGGTAAAATGTGTAAACTGTAAATCACTAAGATTTTTGACACAAATCTTAGTGAAATATTCTTCTAGTCTAGGTCTAATATTTTCGTTATAATTAGAAACTTGGATAGGGTTAAAAATATCAACATCATTAATATTGATATTTATATTTATTAATTCAACATTCTCTACATCTTTAAGATCATTAAGTGTGTCGTTTACATTTGTTAAAATGATTTTTTTACTCTTAATAGAAGATAATTGATTTATATAATCAATTATCTTTACTAAATGTTTTTGATCTTGTTGTTTTATTAATTCAGTACGTATTGTTGATACTCTCGACCAAGTAGAATAGAAAAAAATTAAATTTAAATTTGAATTTAAATAATGATAAAAACGATCTACTCGATTTTGCAATATTTTATTTATTTCTGTTTTATCAAAATTCTGATAATGACTATATTGAGATTTATCTTTATTTAAAAGATAAGAAAAGTTTGTTGTTATATCTAAATAAGTTGTATCTGCGAAGGAAACTACCCAATCGAGTGGGAAAGCTTTCTTACGTAGATTAGCTTGATTAAGTATAATAGTAGTTCGACAAGCATCACCAATAGGTATGATTGCGTCCCATAATATATCCTGTGAACTCATATTTATATATTATTTAATATTTAATATTTTAGATGTATTGTCTATGTACTGTAAAGATAGTGTATCTACAGAACCGCGAGCATTAAAAGCGTTAAACTTCCCCGCTCTTTTATTACCTTTACTCCAATAAGGTCTAGAACATTTTATCGTCCAATCTTCAAAAGATCTTGTCACATAATGATTAACTCTTATAGTATCGATAGTAGGTATAATACCTTTAATAACCCCATACTCTTCTTCCTTTAAAAACTCTTTTGTTTCTAAAACTGTACCTTTTAATGTTTTAAAAACATGTGGTGACATACCTCTAATAACTTCTCTTGGTTTAACGATACTCTTAATGTGAGTAGATAAAGTCTTACTACATTTTAGAAAACTACCTAATGCATTACATCCATGAGGTTGTACAGGTCTTGTAGTATAACTTGAAGAGCCAAACATCTTCCAGGGTACACCTAACCCAGAGAATTCTTCATATGGTTGCAAGAATACCTTTAAATCTGTAGGTTCTGTAGGCATAAAGAACTCATCACCATCACAAAAAATCATCCATTCTGTTTTATTTTTATTTTCTTTAACACTATTAGCATAAGCATAAGCTTGTGCGTCAGCACCCCAATTTTTTATTACATCAGGTAAGCTTATAATTGTAATATCACTTAAAAAAGATAATTCTTTAATTTTTTCTTCTGTAATAATATCATTGTGTACATAGATATAAAATTTCTCCACACCTATAGCTTTATAGTATGATAGCCATTCTTTAACCCAATAATCTTCATTTCTTAATATAGCTGTTAAAGATAAATAGTGCATTTTACAGAGAAATATTGTTTGGTAGTAAAGCTTTAACTGAAGGTAGATATTTTAAAGCGGTATTATCATATATATCATTTCTATCATATATATCAAACATTTCAATAGGTCTTTTTTCTTTAACAGTAGCGCGCCCTCTTCTTCTTTTTTCTATCCAATCTTCATAAGATCTATTAAAATAGTGATTAACCCGTATTTTATCTATTGTAATATTTACGACTCTACCTTCATCAAGCTCATTAATTAAATTAAAATGTTCATCTACAGTACCCTTAACTGTACTCCACATATGAGGTGTAATATAACCAGTGCGAGTATGTTTAGATATAATATCTTTAGGCTTAACAATAGATTTAATATGATGATTGCCTTCCCATAGAGTAGGTGCTTTGCGTATAAAATTTTCAATACCAAGACCTTTAGGTCTTAGTATATGTTCATTAGATCCATATATCTGCCACGCTACACCTAAGCCGGAGAATTCTTCATATGGTTGCAAGAAGACCTTTAAATCTGTAGGCTCTGTAGGCATAAAGAATTCATCACCATCACAAAAAATCATCCATTCTGTTTTTTTGCCGTAATGTTCTCTTGCTCTTTGAAAAGCAAGACCTTGTACACTTGGATTATCTGTTTTAAAATTAATTAATAATATATCATCTCTAAAAGAAAGCTCATCAATTTTCTTGACTGTTAAATCTGTACTTTCATTATTATAGATATAAAATTTTTCTACACCTACAGACTTATAATAACATAACCATTCCTGAATATATATCTCTTCATTTTTTATACATGATGTTAATGATAAGTAATCCATATATATATATATAATATTACGTGAAGATATGCTCACAAAAAACAGACCCATCACAATATTGTAACCAGTTTGTTTCACTCCATTTTTCGCCCATAGTGCCGTCCCAACCAGTCATGTAGTAGTTTTTATGTGGGTATTTAATTGTAAGTGTTAAGGGTAGAACAGACGCTAGAGCTGTGCAGTTGTAGATAGCAAAACCACCACCTTGCATTTCTACTCTAAACAAACGTGGCTGAAGCTTATCTATTGTTGGTATCTTTCCCCATATTTCAGGCTGCATTGATACACAGATTGTAGTAGGGTCTGACTTTTGCGGGTAGCATCCTGCTACACATGCAACTTTTGCGCCATTCATCTCAAATGCAGTAAGTGTATTATATAACGATAATGCACCACCCTCTGGTGGTATAACATCATCTTCTAACATAACAATATAGTCATATTTATGATGTACAAAACTTAATAATTCGGAATATTTTTGTGCAATATGTGCATGTTTTTTAATATTTAAATAATCATCAGTTATAAGTACATCATACCCATGGTCTAAATTAATTGTTTGAGTGTGATTTTTAAATCTACCTGATGTTTCAAACATTAAAAGTTCTGTTGTTAATTTATAGCCTGTATTGTCACCTATTATAATATCAGGTATTGTATGAGTAAAGTTTATTTTACTTACAGCTGTTTCCCATACTTTAAGATTTGCAGCTGGAGAAAACATAGTAACTATTGCAATGTTTGATTTAGGTACAATAGATTTACGTAATGGTGTACAATTAATTACAAGATGGTTGTATGTTTTAGTGTTAATATGATACCCACTGAGTATTAACTTCTCAAATAAAATAGATAAAGACGTTAAATATGCAGTAAAATGCATTAATATAAATATATTAACTGTAAAAAAATTTTCTTCAGGTTCATTAAAAACTAATAGAGGTTCTGCTACCGCATCAGCTAATACTAGGGGACCGTTTTCATTAAAAGAAAAGTATTTATCTTGATGATTTGTGTAACTACATTTAATGAAATCATTAATTTTTTTAGAGATGCGAGAAAGTATTGTTTGCTCTGTCAACATGAGATACAACCTAATTATATGTTATTTTATAAAAAAACTAGCTATTGATATTTTTATTTTTTAACATAATATAAATGTATGACTGTTTCTGAGCTTTTAAAAAAGATACAAAATCTACCAGCCGACGCTGATGTCTTTGTAGCAGATGATTCAATAACAGGGTGGCCTATGCAAGTGCCAATAGAGCAGCTTCTCTTTAATGAGAAGCGTAGAGAGTTATATCTATTATTAGCTGATACACAGTCCTTGCCGCCTGATGAAGTTATCGAACAGATAACTTATGGAAATACATGAAGTTAAGAGATTTAAAAAACAAATTAAAAAATTTACCTAAAAACACAGAATTGTTTATAGTAGATACCGATAATAACAAAACGACAGTAGCTTTCGATGTTAATTTTATAATTTTTATAAAAGAACATAAACTAGTATACATCAGTACAGAAAAACACAGCAAACATACAATAAAAAAACCGCACAGATAAATCTGTGCGGTTTTAAAACGTACAAAATATGTTTATTGTTTACCTGTAAATTTAAGTGTATCACCAACAGTAAAAAACTTTGAAGGTGCAGCTTCTTGCACCTCTTGTTGAGATTCTTGTACTACAGTAGTAACAACAGGTCTATTAACAATACTATCAATATATTCTTGATCTTCTTTTTTACGATTTTCAAGAAGAGTGTTAAATGCTAATACTAAAGCTATTGCGAGTGGGTCGAATACAATAACAATAAGAATAATAAACCATTTTACTATTGTATTAAGAGGCATATCAAAGTTTTCAGCTATAAACTGAAATGCTCCAATATCACCTGCTTTGGTTGTTTCAAGTTTTAAATTAGTAAGATCTTCATCTTTAACACTAATTTGTTGTTGAAGTGCTTCAATTTTTTCTTGAACCTTATTAATCTCTGTACCAGAACGCTGTACATCTTCATATACTAATTTGTATTTAGTTGTTGCGTTTGAAGTTACAGTTGATAAGTTTTTCTCTTGTTGTTTGCGCGATTCGTTGAGCGTAGTAATACGCTCTTGTAATTGTCCAACTTGATCATTTAACGACCCTTTTTGTTGTTCAATTAGTGCTATCTTTTCTGTAACAGTGTTTAAAGCTGCTGCGTTGCTTTGAAAAGCAGCAGATAAAAAACCGTACGTACCTAAAGATGTAATACCCATTAAAGCAAACACTGCAGTCAATAGGTAAGCTTTTAATAGTGTAGACGTTTTTGACCAATATCTATGTAAAAATGTGGTAGCTACAAGCTTGCCTAACTCTAAACTACCTGCCATTATAATAACTGCTAGGAAAGCTCCTGAAAACAGAGTGGCTATACCTCTTACACTGAAAAAGGCTGCACATCCCGCTATCAATAGAGCTGTGAATCCGAGTAATATTTTAAACATACATATATATTTATTCAAAAGCTTCTTATTTATGGTTTTTTGGATTATTTACAAGTTAAAAAATAAAGAAATATAAAGAAAACCTCTATAAACGCATATAATCATTTCAGTTTAATATATCTAAATAATTATGAATCAAGAAATTATCGATATCTCCTGCATACAACACTATAATCGATTAATAACTGTAATGGCCAATAAAAGAGTGCCAGGTATGTCGTGGGAAGGTACAAAAGCTTTAAAAGAATCAGCACCTCTTTTAAAGTTTACTTTAGGAGGAAATGTAATTAGAGAAAAAGAAACTGAGTTTTTTAATTATTTACTAAAGATATGTAAAGAGTTAAAAGCTACCTACCTTTCTATTATGTCTGACGGTATTGCGTTTTATTTTGAGCGTAATGTTGTAAATGTTGGACCTAAAGAAATTTACGACAAATTGTCAAACATTATAGCAGAAGGAGAGCTACACTCTACGAATACAACTATTGTTCCAACCGTTACAGGTCGCTATTTTCACGGACCTGGAAAATGTACAATTACTCACGATAAAATTTTTAATGATAAATTTTATATAACTGAATTGTCGTTACATACACATATATCAAGTAATGATACGTTTTTTAGTGTAAAGTCATTACATTACGGTTTGTATAATGTACAAACCGGCGCAAAAGTAGCAACCAAACGTGATCAAATTGTAAAGTTTTTATTTAGTCTCGGGTTCTTAGCTAAAAGTTGTAGACAAACAGGCGCTCATTTAACCTTCGGTATGTCTGATCTTAGAAAAGCATTAGAGTTTTTGCATGCTGTTAAACTGCTTGAAAGTTCGCCATATCGTCAAGCAGCTGCTCTTAGTATGCAAAGAGAGCTGCGTTATGTGCGTTGGCCAGATTATAGCAGTGTCAAGGCAATACTTGATCAATATCGGAGATAAAGTTAAAGATTTATATAATGAAATCATCCTTATGAAGATATAATATTAATATGAAAGCTGCTGTATCTGAAAGTGATGCGTTTATTAAAGTCGATAATATTGACATCCCTGAAATCTTTTCACGTAGGTTTAGAACTAATATTGAATATCTTGATCGAGCGTTTAGCTCTGATGGATGGGTGCCGGGAAGTACCTTTACTATTAGCGGTACTCCCGGCTCTGGTAAAACAACATTGTTGTGTCAGTTGCTTCAGCAGTTAGCACTAAATGGTAAAAATGTAGCGTATATTAGCGGTGAAGAAAGTATTTATCAGTTAGCTTATAACTGTCGTCGTATTGGCGCGACTGACGTATCTGTAGCTAATATTACAGATCTTAAAAAAGCTATGCAGTCTATTAAGGATAATAATTTTGATTTTGTTGTTCTTGATAGTATACCTTGCTTTACGATGCCAGGTATGTATTACAACAAGCAGGAACGTGAGCAAGCAGCTGTAGAGTGCATCTTGCAGGCTGCTCATAGTAATGAGTGTGTAATTGGTTGTGTACTGCACGTAACTAAGACAGGTAGTTACAAGGGTAGTACATTGTTACCGCACTCTGTAGATGCCTGCTTTCATCTTAAAAGAGACGATGAAGATCTTGATGTACGTATTCTTGAAAATACAAAAAATCGTTTTGGATGTGCAGTTGAGACCCCTCTCAAGATGACATCAGAAGGATTTAGCTTTGAACCTGTAGAAGCTACACCAAGTGAAGACACAGTTTCACGTGTAAGTATCTTGACTGTACGTAGTGATAATATTGTTAAGTTTATTGAAGATAATGGTACAATTAATATGTTGCAGGCAATGACGTTGTGCGATAACAATAGACAGAACGCTTACCTAGCAATTAGAAATTGTGTTAATAGTGGTCTCATTCGCAAAGAAGGTCGCGGTGATGATGCTAAATGGTTAAAGATTTAATAGTAGTAGAACAATAAGTATATGTTATTACAATATAACATATAAATGAGAATGTTTTATAATCTTGAGTTTGTATTAAAAGTCTCAAATAAAAAATCTAAAGCGTTTACATTAGATCCTACTATTCTAAAATTAACTGCAAGACGTTCTGCTTATTTTAGATGGAATGAATTTTTTAATACAGTTTTCAACACTAAGAAATTTACGTCTCCTTATCTCTTCTTTAGAACACTTAAAACAGAGATACAACTTATAAAAACATTTTGCAATGAGAATGCTGTACAGCTCGTTATAAGCGGTAAAACAGTATTTGGTGATTACGAATTAGCTGCTTTAAAATTTAAAGATGAGAATCATAAAATGTGGTTTCTGTTAAAGTACGGCGACATAATTAATTCTTGTTGTTAAAAAGTTAAATAAAGAAAACCTTTTTAAGTCTTTATAATAATCTTATGTTCGGCGATGTAATTATAAATTTTGGGAAATATAACGGCACGACGTTCAGACAAATTTGTGATCGTGGTGAGTATGGCTATTTAAAATACGTTAACGGGTTGTCTTTAAAAGAGACCCCTGTACGCAAACAATTAAAAGACTTTATAGAGCATATCGAGAGCAATCTCGAACAAGAACGTTTAACAAACAAAGAACGCTATAAAGAAATGTATAGACCTATTGTTTCATGCTTGCAGTATTATCAGGTCAAGAGAGTAATGAACGCTAAACATATTTCTAATTTTGTAAACAATATAACTGTTAAGTTAGAACAAGGTGAAGTTGTAACTCAAAATGTTCAAGAATTAATATGTACAATTGCAGCAAAAACAAAAGGTCGCAGAAATAGTAAAGTTTTTAATGTAGCGTACGATCAGTTTTATAGTATTTTTAAAGAAATTGCAGAAGTTGAAGAAAAAATGCTTGCAAAGCTAACTGTGTTAATTTAAATTAAATAATTGCAGCGTGATGAAAGACGTTACAAACTTAATACCGTATATAACTCAGAAAT
>Ga0209297_1000292_pt1 | contig 33625 bp, 31 predicted proteins | sample S_130805_MF_Meta_FD_187322 | JGI IMG/M metagenome (GOLD analysis project Ga0209297, IMG submission 187322) | Freshwater microbial communities from Lake Simoncouche, Canada to study carbon cycling - S_130805_MF_MetaG (SPAdes) (version 2) | ecosystem: Environmental > Aquatic > Freshwater > Lake ...
CCATTTCTGGGTAACCCCATGCAACAGATGCTGCAGGTGCTGCTTCTTTCCAGATTTTTAGCAATAGATCCATAGCAGTCTGAGCTTCTGGTGTTGAGAAGATTGACTTACCATCTTTGGTCTGCAAACCAGTTACGTTTAGGTTTGGAGCCAAGTGAGCGTGGATAATGAATAGTGCTTGTGAGTGAGCTGCTGCTGCACCGCGCATAGCGTAAACATATTGATTATCTTTTTGCATTGACTTTGCATTGTAAATATCATTCCAAGTTTTTGGAATTGCAAGTCCGGCTGCTTTGAAACGATCGGCACGTACGAATGATGCCTTGGTGTAATAACCATTGCCGATTCCGTAAATCTTGCCTTTAGTTGTCTGCTCTGCCATTTGCTTGGTGTAAGGAGTTAGATATTTGTATGCCTTGGTTGCTTTGAACTGCTTAGCAATGTCTGCAAGCTGTCCAGCAACAACAGCCTGGCTGTAAATAGCACCGGCTGGCTCAACGATATCTACGTTCTTTGCTTGAATAAGCTGAGTGATCTTTGCAGGTGAATCAGCTTGTGAAGGAGAGATAAGGTCAATCTTCACTCCTGGGTTCTTCTGCTCGTACTGACGAGCGAAAGCATTTAGTAGTGGAGTACGTGCAGGTCCTGCAAAGTACTCGATCATACGTACTGTTACTGGCTTTGCCTTGGTTGGCTTACATGACCAATCCTTGGCAACAGTTGCTGCAGAGCTGGTAGCAACAGAAATTCCACCAAAAGCGAGAGCTAATGATGCAACTACTGCAGCAGCCTTGCGAGTCGAAATAAGCTTTGACACTACGGGCCCCCTTTAGAGTCCATCTGAGATGAAATGCTTCACCTCGGTTTGGTGAATTATCTTGGTAAATGCAACAGGGTTGCAACGTGGGAGTGGACTATTAGCAAAAAAAGATCCTATATTCAGGAATCGTTACAAGTTTGAGATATATATTCTGGTCTTTCCTATAGGATCAATAAAAAGCGTCCTATTTGTGCCTGACCCCGCTGGTGCTTGTTACACCACTCTCTTGTTCTTTCGTCCACCAGCATTTTGTAAAGGTTGCCGCACGACTTTACTTGCAGCAGTTAATAATGCTTTGTGTTCTGGGTTGCTTTTTGCTCTGCGATTTAAAACAGTGGAAAGTGGCAAATTTAAATCATCACCGTAATGTTCTTGGCATACCAAAATTATTTTTCGCATTACCTGCTCTGCAACAAGAGCGTCCTTGTCAGCTATAGCTTGATAGACATCATCGTGAAGTGGAAGGCCATGTTTAGTAACTGTGTTATCGGTTGCGCTTCGAGTAATAGATCCAAATACTAAATTCTTAATTGATCCGTATACCAATTGTGTCACTGGATTTTGCGATGCAGTAACAATTCGAAGATGGAAATCCATATCTGCATTTGCATGCACTTGGGCATCTTTACTGTTATGCATTTCATACAGTGAAAGTTTTAGCGCATCTAAATCTGCGATAGAACGAAATTGTGCGGCTTGCGCTGCTGCTGAACATTCGATCATTAATCGTGCTTGAATTAAATGTGCTGGAGTGATCGCTCCTTGGCGAGCAGCTGACAAAATTCTGGTGGGATCAGCTTGAGTTAAGTCCTCAATAAAAGTTCCACGTCCGGCTTCAATTCGAATTAATCCACGGCCTTCAAGTGCTCGCAATGTTTCGCGAAGTAGTGGACGACTCACTCGAAAATGATCGGCGAGCGCCCGCTCAGAAGGAAGGCGATCACCAGGGTTTGCCCACTCTGAGAAAATTAACTCCTCGAGTTCGAGCTCGAGATCATTTCCACTTGGAGGCGTGAGGGCGTGATCCCGGACTTTTAAAGGACTGGTCTGACCATTCATAGGGATACGGTGCCGATACCTATTAGATATGTCAACAGTTTTGCTCGTTATTTTGGCTATAGAGGCAAAAAGTAAAAGACCAGCGTGACGGCAAAGGCGAGAGCTATGGATTGAAGCAAGATAGTTAGCGCAGTCTTGCGATCAGCGTTCCGAGAGATTGGATCATTTACGCGCTTAATGTCACCCATCCGGCCAAAATTAAAAGTTCCCGCTAATCCATAAGCCAAACAAAATTTACGGCGTGATTGAATCCAGCCGATTGCTGCAACTAGGAGTGGAACGAAAACCGCCCATCGAGCTGATTTAGGTCCATCCCCTGAAAGCACAGCTGAGGCAGTAATTACAGCAAACAAAAGACCGGAAAGAGCGACTATTCGCCGGCGCATAATTTCGCGGGTGCCGATGTTGCAACTTCCGGCGATGTATAACTCCTCAGACATCTGGACTCCCTTATAGATTTGTAGAACTGCCTGAAATCTTACTGGTGATTAACTTCCCTGCTTAGGGATAAGGATTGGAAACGCGTAGGCTTGCCCCATGGGAACAATGAATACGATGGAGAAGTACCGCGTTGATCTAACCCCCGCTCAAGTTGCTCATTTACAAACCCTTGTTGCAGGTCAAGTCAGCACTAATGAATCTGTCCTAGATCAACATGGTCGCGATGAATCCGCCTTCCCTCCTGTACGTCCTTCCGCTGTGGTTATGGCGAGCACAACTGAGGAAGTTTCTAGAGTTTTGAAGTACTGCAACGAACAACGAATCCCGGTTGTTGCATTTGGAGCTGGCTCTTCTCTTGAAGGGCATGTGCTTCCGCTTCATGGTGGTGTGAGTCTTGATTTAACTCCGATGAATAAAATTATTGAAATTCGCCCTGATGACTTATTAGTTCGAGTTGAAGCTGGCGTACATCGCGTTGCACTAAATGAAAAATTAGCAGTTCATGGACTTTTCTTTTCAGTAGATCCTGGCGCCGATGCAACTCTTGGTGGAATGGCTGCAACTGGAGCATCGGGAACAACAACTGTTCGATACGGATCAATGCGCGAAAATGTTATGGCAATGACTGCAGTTATGGCGGACGGCACAATTATTAAAACTGGCCGCGAAACTAGAAAACTTTCCGCTGGCTATGACTTAACTCGATTGATTGTTGGATCCGAAGGAACTCTTGCCATCATCACAGAACTAACTCTTAAGTTAAATGGCATACCAGAAAAAATGGCCGCAGCAGTTGTTCGTTTTAAAAACTTATCCGAAGGAGTCGAAGCGGCTATCGCAGTTGTTCGCTCTGGGATTGCAATTGCGCGTTGTGAGTTTCTTGATGAGAAGTGCATTCGGAATGTAAATGCGCATGACAACTTAACTTTGACCGAAACACCTACTTTGTTTTTTGAATTCCATGGAAGTCCCCAAGGTGTTGCCGAAGATGCTGAATCAGTAAAGGAAATTGTTACTGAATTTGGTGCATCCGAATTTGAATGGACCACCGATGAAGGCGCACGAAGAAAATTATGGCAAGCCCGTCACAACGCATATTGGGCTGGAATTGCGGCAAACCCTGGAAAACGTGGAGTCAGTACTGACATGGCGGTTCCGTTATCCAAGTTGGCTGAAGCGGTATCGGCTGCGGATGAAATTTTGCGCGCTGATCGTTTCCCTTACTCCGTATTAGGGCACGTAGCCGATGGAAATTTCCACTGTTTAATCATCACAGATCCAGAAAAACCTGAAGAGCTTTCGGAAGTGCGCGAATTAACTCACAAATTGACTATGAAGATAATTGAGATGGGTGGAACTTGCACTGGTGAGCATGGAATTGGTTCTGGAAAAATTGACGCACTAATTGCGGAGACCGGAAAAGAAGCAGTGGGAATCATGCATGCGATTAAGCGCACACTTGACCCCCACCAGATTCTTAATCCTGGGAAAGTGCTTCATTACGAAGCACCCCTAAATTAATTACTCAGCAAATTTTGGATAAGTCAAACCAATCTGCTTTGCAATCTCAGTCATAGTTTCCATAATTGATTGAATCTCATCCAACGGAAGAATTGGTGATTCAGTTAATCCAGCGCGAACACAACGTGCGAATTCGATTGCTTGTTCACGCAAACCATGGCCGGCGTATTTCTTATCTGAGCCACCAATAATTTGATCTTTGTTATTGATAACTCGGAATGTACTTGGCGCATAGAAGGTGCGATCGATTTCGATCCGCGCTTCAGTTCCAACAATGAGTGCCCGGTTTGGTGTGGCCGCAAGGTTGGTGGTGTTTAATAATGCTTGGGCTCCGGATGCAAACTCCATCAAAATCGAAGTTTGGCCATCGACGCCTGTGAAAGCTTTTGTGCTGCGTGCTGTGATTCGGCTTGGTGTTCCAAGAACCATTGATGAGAATGAAACTGGATAAATTCCAAGATCAAATAACGCACCACCGCCAAGTTCTGGTTTGTACAAACGGAACTCTGGATTTGCTGGGAACCACTGCCCGTGATCTGCACGAACGCTGATGATTTCACCAAGCACACCACTTTTAATAACTTCGCGAACTTGAACCATGTGTGGCAAAAACCGTGCCCACATTGCTTCCATCAATAACAAATTCTTTGAGCGAGCAACACTGATCATCTCTGCGGTTTCTGATGCGCTCATGGCAAATGGCTTCTCACAAAGAACTGGTTTGCCAGCATTAAGGGCCAAAATTGTGTCCCGCTTATGCATTGGATGATGAGTAGCAACATAGATTCCATCAACAGATGGGTCATTTACTAGAGATTCATAAGTTGCGTGACGGTTTGGAACATGAAACATATCTCCAAACTCATCTGCTTTAGCTTGAGTACGCGAACCGACGGCCACAACTTTATGATCTGCTAACCGCTGAACATCTCTAGTGAATTGTTGAGCTATGCCTCCGGTACTTAAAATTCCCCAACGAAATGGTTGTTCGCTCATCTTTATTCCTCTCTAGTGTTTGTTTAACTATTTGCCAGAACTGAGTAATGCTTGTGCTAAATCACTCCATAAATCTTCAACATGTTCACAACCAACAGACATTCGAATCAAACTTTCTGGAACGGTTTCTGGCTCTTCTGGATGCAACCGGCGTCTCTCCCAAAGGGATTCAACTCCCCCAAGACTTGTCGCATTGCTCCAAATTTTCGCAGCCGCTAACGCTTTATCGGCAGCTTCCGCACCGCCATGAAATTCAATTGAAATCATAAAACCAAAACCTGGATACCTAACCCGTGAAATGGCAGGATCTTTCTTTAATCGCTCGACCAAAATAGCCGCGCTCTCGCTTGATTGACGCATCCGCATCGGGAAAGTACGGACACCACGAAGTGCCAGCCATGCTTCAAATGGGCCAGCAATTGATCCGTGAAATTTACGATGCACTAATAATTTTTCATACAGGTCAGCAGATTTTGTGATTGCTGCGCCAAGCAAAATGTCACTGTGCCCTGATAATGCTTTTGTAAGTGAATGTATAACAACATCTGCGCCCATATCTAAAGGCTTTTGATTTAGTGGAGTTGCAAAAGTATTGTCAACAGCAACCAGAATCTTACGAGAATGTGCAGCATCAATAAATTTTTGAACTTCTGCCACATCCAGTAGTGGATTTGTTGGTGATTCGAAGTAAAGCATTTGGGCACCATCTAGTGCAGCGATAACTTCATCTGTTTTTGTAATATCAACCCAGATTGGTTTTATCCGACCCTTTTTTTCTAACTCTGCAATCAATGCGCCAGTTCCCAAATAGGAAGCGGTTGGGATCACAAATTTTCCACCGCCGGGAATCAAATCTAAAACTGCGGTAACTGCTGCAAGTCCAGAGGCATAAATTAATGCTTGCCCATTTTCCAGTTTTCCGAGAACGCTCTCAAGATCCTGCCAAGTTTCATTGTTGTAACGTCCGTAATTATTTTCGCCACCCACATAAAAAGTTGAAGAGAGCTGAATTCCGCCATTAACCGCTTCACCTGGAGCGCGATCTGGACGGCCACCCATGATGGCCTCGGTCTCTGGGTGATATTTGCTCATTGGGTGAGCCTATCTGAGGTGATTAACTCTTTGAAAGTAGGGCCATCGCCGCATTGTGCGCTGGAATTCCACTTACGCCGCCGCCTCGTTGGGCGCCGGCCCCACCGAGATAAATACGTGGAGTGCCACTGTGCGCTCCCCATTCACCATCCAAACTTTCATCAGTTGCAAATGGCATTGTTAGATCTGCATGGAAAATATTTCCGCGCGGTAGGAAAACCTCTTCTTCTAAATCAAGCGGAGTCTTTACCTCAATACACTTACTTCCATCTGAGTTTTCCGCTAAATCGGTTTCTATTGGCTCTACAAGGTATTGATTAAACCCACTCAAGATTCTTTGAATTACCAAATCAGTATTTTTAACTCTTTCATTTTCAAAAATTGCAGCAGGGGTATGGAGTGCAAATAAAGTTAATGTATGCAATCCAGTTTTTCCGACAATTGATGGATCTGTAATTGAATGACAGTAAACTTCGGCCGGAATGACGTCAGGTAATAAATTTTGCTTAGCAGTGTCAAAAGCTTTCTCCAGATCACTCAATCTTTCATTGATGTGAAAAGTTCCAGCGAACGCTAACTTGGGATCGACTCCAGATTTTAACTCTGGTAATTTCTTCAGCAACATATTCATCTTGATCTGAGAACCATCGCGCAACTTCGGCTGCTTACTTCCAAGGGCTGAGGCAAGTGCAGTGGGTGAGGCGGCCCAAATTAAATCGCGTCCTGCGTAATTGTTGCCAGTCGAACTTTCTATCTCTACTCCGTTTGTGTCTGGAAGTACCTGATCGATTTTTGTATTTCTAATTATCTTTACACCCGATGAGATCGCAACTTTTTCAAGTTCCTCGGCAAATGCACCCATGCCTCCTACTGGAACTTTCCACTCTCCTGTTCCATTTCCGATGAGGTGGTAGAGGAAGCAAATATTTGCTTGCAGGTCATCAACAGAAGTGAAAGTTCCAATCAGCGAATCTGTAAGTACAACACCTCGTACTAAATCATCCGAGAAGCGTTCCCGCACAACCTGACCAATAGGTTGTTCGCAAATCTCATTCCATAGAAGGTCATTCCCTAATTTACTCATTAGGTTTTTTACCGATGGCAATGGTTCTAACAAAGTTGGGGCAATCACTTTGGCGATAGATTCGACTTCACTGTAAAACTTTTTCCATGCTAAAAACTCATGATTAGATCCGGTGAGCTTGTTAAAGGATTGTTCAGATAGTTTTCCTACATTTCGCTCCACAAGTAAACCGCAATCTTCACCACCGCGAAAATCTGGTGTGTAAGAAGAGATCTCTCTGGATTTTGTAGTGAATTTGATCCCTAAATCTTTAACGATTTTATCTGGGAGTAGGGAAACCAAATATGAGTATCTCGACAACCGCACTTCATGCTCTGGAAACGCTTGATAACTAATTGATGCACCGCCAAGATGATCAGAGCCTTCAATTAAAAGTACTGATTTTCCAGCCTTAGCAAGATATGAAGCTGAAATAAGTCCGTTGTGGCCACCGCCAACAACAATTACGTCATAAATCATGGCTAGAGGAGAGATTTAATTCCGGAAAATGCACTTTGTAAAATTTCAGCCGAAGTTCCAAAATTTAATCGAACAAACCCTTTGCCAGGATCCCCAAAAGCTAAGCCACTATTTACGGCAATTTTTGCCCGCTCTAAAATCACAGCGGCTGGGTCTTCGCCTAAATCTGTGTCTCTAAAATCAATCCATGACAAGTAACTATTGTGCGGGTTACTAACTTTCAGGGGCGTACCACTAACTAGCTCATCGATAAGTTTTTTGTTTATTTCCAAACGGGCAATTACTGAATCTAGCCACTCGTCTGAATCGTTAAAAGCCGCCACCATTCCGAAAGCACCTGTGATTGATGCGCGATGATGAATACCCATAGCCAGAGGCGCTAGTGCTTCGCGCAATTTTTCACTTTGAGTGTAAAAGAATCCACACTTCAATCCAGCCAAATTCCAAGATTTACTCGCTGAAGTTACGGTAATTCCTACTTCTCGGGCAGTATCACTAACCGTTAAAAAAGGAACAAATTTTCTTGCAGTAAAAGTAAGTGGGGCATGAATCTCATCACTAATAATAATTACATTATGATTTTTTGCTAGTTCGGCAAGTTTTGAGAGATCTTCCTTTTCGTAAATCAAGCCAAGTGGATTATGTGGGCTAGACATTAGAAAAAACTTTGCACCACTGGCAAATGCTTTTTCAATCGCTGCAAAATCTAAACGCCAACTTCCATTTTCTTCGATTAATGGGCGTTCATCCACTTCCATGTGGACTTCTTTAATCCAATATGCAAAAGCTGGATAAACGGGAGTAGTAATAACAACGCGATCCCCTGGTTTACCTAGCAATCTTAGAATTTCAACAATCACGACACCCACATCAGTGCCTAAGTGCACATGCTCAGGCTCTAATATCCAATTCCATCTGCGCTTTGCAAAGGATGCAAATGCTTCTGGAAGTTCTGGTACCGAAGCTAAATAACCTAGATCTGATCTATCTACTAAATCATGAAGTACCTTTTTAATTGAATCTGAGATTTGAAAATCCATTTCAGCAACTGGCAATGGAAGTACATCCGCTGGAAACGCCCGCCACTTAGCGCTTTTGCGTTTGCGAAGTTGGGCCAGCGAATCTGCCTCAATTGGTTTCATTTGACTGATGGTACTCGATGAACTTTATGTTGAGCCGCTTGTGCAAGTGGTCGCACTATCATCGAATCTATATTGAAGTGATGTGGAAGCATCACACTCCACCTGACTGCCTCGGCAATATCTTCGGCTGTTAAAGCCTCTACACCTTCGTAAATCTTGGCAACTCGTTCTGCATCGCCGCCATATCGCACCATGCCAAATTCATCAGTCTTGACCATACCTGGCGCAATCTCAGTGATTCGAATTGGCTCTCCACTCAATTCAAGTCGCAACGTTCTAGCGAGTGCTGTTTCGCCGGCTTTCGCGGATGTATAACTTCCACCATTTTCATAAACAATATGTCCTGCAGTTGATGAAATGATAACAATATGTCCGCGGCCAAAACTTTTCATTATTGGAGTGATTGCGGCAACCATTCGAACCGATCCAACAACATTTACTTCATAAGTTTTCATCCAAAGCTCTGGGTCTGCATCTGTAACCGCTAAGGCATCAAAGGCTCCGCCTGCGTTTGAAACCAGAATTGAAACCGGTTTACCTTTTAGATGTGCCGTTAATCCCTCTATGCTTTTTTGGTCAGTCACATCCAAAAAAAATGGCTCAATATTTGAATCTTCTTTGGCTAGTTCGGTTAGCCGATCTTCACGGCGAGCAGCCGCGATGACGTGATAACCATTTTTTGCGAGCAAACGTGCCGTTGCTGCGCCGATACCACTACTTGCTCCTGTAACAACTGCATACTCTTTAACTGACATTTTCATCACTCCTCTTCAGATTTAATTGCGCTTCGAAGTTACTCCAAGGCTGATGAGGGTCGTAACCCCCAAAGATGCTGCGATTACGCCAAGGCTTACTGCTAATGAGACTTCAGGAATGTGCACTCCTAAAATGTCATGAACTCCAATTCCATGGAGTGCCTCGATAATCAATTTAACGCCGATAAATCCGAGAATTATGGACAACCCTTTAGATAAGTAAATTAATCTATTTAGGAAGTCTCCAAGTAGGAAATAAAGCTGACGTAATCCCATTAATGCAAATGCATTAGCGGTAAAGACAATGTAAGGATCTTTGGTCAAGCCAAAAATAGCTGGGATTGAATCAAGAGCAAATAACAAATCTGTGGTTCCTACTGCAACCAGAGCAATTGTGAAAGTCGATGCTCCTCTTGCCCTCAGAGCTGTGATTAATTTATTTTCTTTCCACTGCTCATCGTGAAGACTTCCCGTGCTGTTTTCTGTTGCTAAATGCCACGCCGTATAAAGCAGGAAGACACCGAAAACGAAAAATATGGCAATAAATCTATTAATGAGCGCAGCGCCTGCTGCAATAAAAGCGCCGCGAAGCACCAGCGCCATAATTATTCCCCAAAGTAAAACAAGTTGGGCTTGGGTCTTTTCAATTTTTAATTTAGTCAGAATTATGATGAATACAAAGACGTTATCGATAGATAATGAATACTCAGTTAACCAGCCAGCAAAAAATTCACTATGTGATGCCGGGTTATTGGTTGTGTCTAGGGTGGCTCCAAAAAATATTGCTCCCAGAATATAAACAGTGATCCATATTCCAGCTTCTTTTGTTGATGTAACTTTGGAGCGATTTTTGACAGCAAGCGCTAAGTCAAGAGCAAGCACGGCTACTAAAACCAATATAGTTATTGCCCAAACGCTAACTGGTGTCATTTCTCTCCTGGTAAGTAATGATCGCTCAGTCTAGAGTAAGCGAATGCTCATTTCAGCACCAAAGATGAAGTCAATTTGTGCAAATATCTGTGAAATAGACTCAAAATTTGAAGATGTTGTGTCAAATAATCCACTGTGCACAATAGGCCGGAAAGCATCTAAAGAGAGTAATTTTCAATCTTTGGTTTCATCTGTCGTCTCCCAACAGTTGTCAGGAAAGGCAGCGAGCACAATTCATGGGCGCTTGCAAGAATTAGTTGGTGGCGATATAAATCCAAAGACAATTGCTTTGCAATCTGTTGAAAATCTTCGCTCGGTAGGACTTTCCGGTGCTAAAACAAAAACGATTTTAGGTCTAACTGATTCCGTGCTGGCTGGGTTGCCAATTGAGCAATTACAAGATTTTGAAGATGCCGAAATTCTCAAACTACTGACAGAAATTTGGGGAATCGGTGATTGGACGGTTCATATGTTCATGATGTTCCAAATCGGTCACTTAGATATCTGGCCCACCGGAGATCTAGGAGTTCGCAAAGGTTGGGAGTTAATCCATGACTCGCGGAAAGAATTAACTCCCAAAGAGTTGGGTGTCAAAGGAGAAAAGTTGCGTCCATATCGAAGCGTTGTGGCTTGGTACTGCTGGCGTGCTTTAGATAATCGTTAATCCTTCAGCTCTAAATCTAGCGATACAGAATTGATGCACCATCTTTGATCAGTTGGAACCTCATAACCTTCACCCTCAAATACATGCCCAAGATGGGAACCACAGGCAGCGCATCTAACTTCGGTGCGTTTCATTCCCATTGTAAAATCTGAGATTAATTCCACAGCATCATCTTCTTTTGGTGCATAAAAACTTGGCCACCCGCAACCTGAATGAAACTTTTCTTTACTGGTAAAGAGCTCTGCAGAACAGGCGTTGCACCGATAAACACCTGAACGTTCTTCATCTGTGTACTTGCCGGTAAATGGGCGCTCAGTGGCGGCTTCGCGTAAGACAGAGTATGAAAGCGGATCTAATTTGGTTTTTAACTGTTCTTCATCGATTACAACTGGATAATTTTTAGAACTAGATTTTTTCATGAACAATTTCAGGGTATGCGATTCCAGTTGTGGAATGACAATCGTAACCATTTGGATTTTTTTCTAAATATCTCTGGTGATACTCCTCCGCGAACCAAAATTCAGGAGCTGGCAAAATCTCAGTCGTTATTTTTGAAAAACCATTTTTTGTTAACACTTCCTGATATGAAGAGAAAGTTTGAAGTGCTAGTTCCTTTTGCTCATCACTGGTATAAAAAATTGCGCTTCGGTACTGAGTTCCAATATCTCCACCTTGGCGATTCAAAGTTGTTGGATCATGCATAGTCCAAAACTCTCTTAGAAGATCTAGGTAAGTAATTCGTGATGAATCAAACTCGACCATCACTACTTCAGCGTGACCAGTTGCCCCGGAACAAACTTGTTCATAAGTTGGGTTTTCTCTTAGGCCACCCATGTATCCAACGGCTGTCTTCGTGGTTCCGGTCATCTTCCAAAAACGCCTTTCGGCGCCCCAAAAACACCCAGTACCAAAGTAAGCAAGGTTCAATGATTGACTCATAATCACTAACTCTGCCATATGAGTTCGGGACGCACACTTTGGACTGATAACCTCATCAATTAGTTGCCCCCGTAGCTCAGGGGATAGAGCACCGCCCTCCGGAGGCGGGTGCGCAGGTTCGAATCCTGCCGGGGGCACCAGAATTTAAGAGATTTGTCGCATATGTGAGAGGGATTACCACTCTTTATAAAGGTATGTCCTTGAACTAGGTGAAATTGAGCGCGACAATAACTACTTGAGTACCTCATACTCTTTTTGATTTGCAATACATCTGGATGTTTATTGAAAGAGACCAAAAAGGGTCTAATTGATCGGGACAAGGCGGTGGTTAGCCATGATGGATTGGCGCCATGAAGCAGCCTGTCGTGATGAAGATCCTGAACTTTTCTTTCCGGTGGGAAATACCGGTCCTGCGCTTTCTCAAATCGAAGAAGCAAAAGTAGTTTGTGCCCGCTGCACAGTCACAACTGATTGCCTTAAGTGGGCATTGGAAAGTGGACAAGAAGCTGGCGTGTGGGGTGGATTGTCGGAAGATGAAAGAAGAGCGCTTAAACGCAGAGCTGCTCGTAATCGCGCACGTGGAATTGAAAATCCAAATCCATTTGAAAATTTAGAAAATCGTTAATCGAATAACTGCTTTAGTACCGGTTGGAAGATTTTGACTAATTTTTAATTCTCCGGCTAGTTCATTTGTTGTAAGAGTTTGAACTATCTGTAATCCAAGAGTCGTAGAACTATCTATAGAAAAATTCTCTGGCAATCCTGAACCATCATCAGTAACTTCAATTAACATTTCGTTTTCTACTCGAGTTACTGAAACTATCAATTCTTTTCCTGAATTTACTAATCCGTGTTCAAGAGCATTTTGAATCAACTCAGTAAGTATCAAAGCTAGCGGTGTTGCAACTTCAGGGCGAAGGTTTCCAAACTTTCCAATTCGAGAAATTTCCACACCTTCCCGGCGAGTTCCAACATCTTTCAAACCTGATATCAAACGATCTAATACGTCATCAAAAAGAACTACTTCTTGAGCACTCGTAGACAAAGTTTCATGAACAAGTGCAATAGAAGCGATACGTCTAACTGCTTCCTCTATCGCCGCTTCTGCTTGTGCATTGTCAGAACGCCTAGCTTGAAGACGCAATAGTGCCGAAACAGTCTGAAGATTGTTTTTAACTCGGTGATGGATCTCTCGAATTGTTGCGTCTTTGGAGATCAACTCCTTTTCACGCCTACGAATCTCAGTCACATTATGAACTAGAACCAATGAGCCAATCCGATCATTACCTGCGACGAGCGGAAGTATGTAGAAATCGACGGTTCCTTGACGATTTTCTAACTCAACCTCTCGCGCATTTCTTCCACTCAAGATTATTTGCCAGGATTCATCACGTGGCAATCGCGCTGAACTTTCGCTCAAAAGTTCTTCGGCAATTAATCCAAGATTTTTCAATTCAAGGTCGCCTTGCAAACCTAATCTTCTAAAAGCCGAAATTGCATTTGGACTAGCAAAGGTGACCATTCCATTTACGTCTAATCTTATTAACCCGTCTCCAACGCGTGGAGTGACTTCAGAAGTTAGAGCTTCAATTGGGAATGAGCCTTCTTTGATCATTCTTGCTAAATCGTTAGCGGTTTCTCGATAAACACCTTCAAGTCGCCCGGATGATCGAGAAAGTTCTGCATTCCTATGGCGTGAGATAACGGCGATAACTCGATCACCATTAACAACTGGAATACTTTCTTCCTTTACTAAAATTTCCCCTACCATTTCAGCGTCGCCATCTAAGAAAATCTCACCTTGCGATAGTGCTGAATCCACTTTTGCACGTTGTCCCCATTGGACTCTGTTACCAATCAAATCTCGAGGATGAACTGTCGCAGCTGTTGTAGGTCTCATCTGTGCGACCACAACGTGGCCTTCAGGCCAACTGCTAGCTGTTTCTCGAATTGGAACCCAGAGTAATAAGTCAGCAAAAGATAAATCTGCAAGTAGCTGCCATTCTGCAATTAAAGATTGTAATCTTTTTAAATCTGACTCGTTCAGTGAACTAGTGCTCGTCAATTCTTCAAAGCCTGACATGGTTAACCCACTTGTCCCTGCAGATATAAATCAATTTCTTGGGTAGCAAACCATTGCAGTTCATCATTCCCTGGTGCCGAAAGTAAAAGAGAATCAACTTCTTCAATTGATACTGACCGACTTAAAGTGATCTCTCCATTTTCCCCTTGCGCAGTTTCTTTTCTTGGCAACTCTGCTGTCAAGACATAACCGTAGGACTCTTTATCAATTCCGCGCGATATATCCCTTGCGCGCTCACTAGCTTCGTACTCCAATTCCTCTTCCGATAACTCAATATCGAATTTGTCAGGAACTGCGAATCCAGCTGAAATGGCGATGAATCCTGTGCTCACTAAAGTTTCGAGATCGGACCGAGTGGCAGGAAGGTAGATTCGCACCTGCCTAGCCTACAGAGTCGCCGTTCATCCTGGTTCCACTATCTGAACTAAGCCCGTTTATTAGGCCAGACAAAGACGCGGCTTTGCTACCTTTCAATTCGCTCATTAGCACACCATCTTTGACGCATTCAGCGAAAAGTTGGTCGGCTCTGGGTAAAAAACAGATGTCTAATTCTTTTGATCCAACTATTTGATTCTTTATTTCTAACTTTGTTTTTGAATTACTTTGAGATTTGTTTACGATAATAATAATATTTGAATCTTGATTAAAATCTAGAATTTGATCAACCATTAATTTTAATCGCAACAACGAAAAAATATCATCTTGTCCAACTAAAAAGATTTTTTCTGCACGCCTAAGAAAATATGACTGCAATGATGAATTCATTGCTAAATCTAATACCCCGCCATCTATTACTATCTGTGAAAATCTCTCTTGACATTTTCTTCTTAGATCAGCCCAATATTCTGGTGTTGTAATTTCTATGTTAGAACGAACCAGCGGATTGCAGAGCAAATCATAATTTGGACGTATCGTAAGAGCGGCAAAAGTAGTTGTGCTTCTACTTTGATCCTCAAATCCAAAAAAGAGTGCACCTTCGGCACCATCAATATTTTCCTCAGCAAGTAAAATCCTATGACCTCTTCGGGCCAGCTGTCCTGCATAGTTCCAAGCCAGCGTCGAAGTTCCAGGCGAGCCTTTACTTCCTAAAAATAAAATTTCGGTAGCACCCACAACAATGTCCATCCGATTAACTTCATTCATTTTTTCAAACAACTTCGCTGGAAGTAGCTCCACCTCTTCTGATGAAATTATCATGTTTGGCTTAAAAGCTTTCCATCTTTCATCATGAGCACTGCCGATTCCAACTATCCAATCTGCCCGTATTTCTTTTTTACTTTTCTGATCTGGAGTGAGAATCAGTATCACTTCTTTAGAATCGTCTCTTACAAAATTATTCAAATCAAATAATCTCTCAGCAATATGCAGATCAGCCTTAATGAAAGCTCGGATGATTTTGCTCTCGATCGAAGGCGTTGAGATGGCTGTAACCACTCTAAACTGAGTTTTTCTATCCGGCTTGATGTTGGACAATTCTAAAATTCCCTCCCTGGGTATTGCTCAAGATCTGCTCTACCTTTTCCGCTGGGACTATCAATGTCAGGTTTACTAAATTGTTGAAATCAATCCCTTTTCGATCGAATGCCAAAACTCCAAGATCTTTACCGATTAACTTTGCTTTAAATGGTGACTCGGTAGAGACCGAGTAAAGATCAATTTTCTCACCCGATGCCAAAACAGTTGAGATGAATTCCCTCCCTATTGGCAAGACAATTAATGAATTGTTAAATAGTTCTAAATCCTGTGAAATTGCTCCCGTGGGAATCAATTCATTTTCCATAACTGCCCGCGTTATTTGCATACCAATAATGGACTCTTTGGCCGATAGGTAGGAAAGTGCTTGAGTCTCAAAACGTACTTTGCGGATTTCTAAATCATGACTCTTTATAATTTGTCCAAGAAAAAGATTATGTCTTGCTGCCCACATATCCGCTGTTTTAGGTTGATTAGTAGAAACCAAGTAAAAAGCTATCGAGGCTGAGATCACAAGGCAGAGCCCAACTAAATATCGTATTCGCACTCCCCTTGAATACTTCAACAAAACCATTGAGATTCAACTTTTCCCACAGTCATCTAAAAGGATGAACAGAATTCAACTTTTTGGTGGAATTTTTTAATCCAGAAAAAAGCCATGCTCCTTTTAACAGAAGGGCATGAAAAATGAATACAACACAAACACTCACAACTCATCACGGTCTGATCTTTAGAACTGCGCCATCTATCCGGCGAAGTGATAGTCCAGAAATTGATGAAGAGGTAGATTTCGATCCAAAGAGTTTGATTTTCCAAAGTTCTCTACTTGGATTTATTCCTACTCCTGATGATTTAGAAGGAGAAGCGGATCGAGATTTCAGCAGAGAACCAACTCTCATTTGCAATCTTCCCGACGGGGATATTTGGGCGGAAAGATTTGTAATTTTGGCTCTAGAAGTTATGGCTGGATCTAGACCAATTGCTCAAATGTCTCGCTGGTGCTCAAGGAAAGTTTTCACTTATCTAATTGAAAACATTCACCCAAAAAAATCTGTGCCAAAACTTGGCAAATTACATATCGGTAGACCCACAGAAGAATGCATGGAAGTAGTTTTACTTCTCCATAGCCCGGTAAGAAAACGCGCCCTAATGGCTAGATTTGAAGCTGTCGATGGTCGATGGCTTTGCACTTGCCTACAAATTTTGTAAACGTTATCGATTACGAGGATCTCCGTGGCACCGCTTGTATTTTTTGCCAGAACCACATGGGCAGAGTGAATTACGAGAGACGTCATCTGTTTTTGCAACCGGTGCCGAGTACTCACCTGGTGCCGAATATTGCAACTCTCGATTTTCCTCTTGATTTGAAATTCCTCGTGCTTGAATCTGTTCACCCTCATTTGTACTTTCGACGGAAACTTCAGCACTAAATAGCAAACCTACGGACTCTTCTTTAATGCCTTCCATCATTGCGGCGAACAACTCGTACCCTTCTTTTTGGTACTCAACAAGTGGATCGCGTTGAGCCATGGCCCGAAGACCAATACCTTCTTGCAGATAATCCATCTCATACAGGTGATCACGCCATCTGCGATCAAGCACCGACAATACAACTCTGCGTTCGAGCTCTCGCATAATCGCAGGAGTTAAAGAATCCTCTCGTTCTTGATACTTCTTTAATGCATCTTCAACCAGCACTTGTTGTAAATACTCCGTTGAAATTCCACTTCTTCCGCCACAATCTTCTTCCAACTCACTTATGCTCACCCCAACTGGGTAAATGCCATGCAATGAAACCCAAAGAACCTCCAGGTCCCAATCTTCTGGGAAACCTTGTGAACTTCCGAAAGCTGCAGAAGTTCCGACTGCGTCCTCAATAAATGCAGTCATCTGCGATTGAAGGTTTGCACCTTCAAGCACTTCACGTCTTTCGCCATAAATTACTTGGCGTTGACGATTAAGGACATCGTCATATTTAAGAACGTTCTTACGAATCTCAAAGTTTTGACTCTCGACCTGCGTTTGAGCTGATCGAATTGCGTTGCTCACCATCTTTGACTCGATTGGGACTTCATCAGGAATTCCTGATGCACCTAAAAATCTTTCAACAAGAGCTGAATTGAAGCGGCGCATTAGATCATCTTGAAGCGAAAGATAGAATCGAGACTCTCCAGGATCGCCTTGTCGACCAGATCTACCACGAAGCTGATTATCAATACGGCGCGATTCATGTCTTTCCGTACCAAGTACGTACAAGCCACCAAGACCCACTACTTCATCATGCTCAGCAGCAACTAGTGATCTCTGGCTTGCTATTTCCGTTGGCCAAGCCGCTTCATACTCTTCAGGAGTATCAGCAGGAGATAATCCACGTGATTGCAAATTAAAATCAGCAAAAAAGTCAGCGTTTCCACCGAGCATAATATCTGTGCCGCGGCCGGCCATATTTGTAGCAACGGTTACAGCAGCTTTGCAGCCTGCGCGCGCAATGATTGTCGCTTCTCGTTCGTGATGCTTTGCATTCAAAACCTCATGCTTTATACCGCGCTTCGTTAACAAACCAGATAACTCCTCTGATTTCTCAACGCTAACCGTACCGACTAACACAGGCTGTCCTTTTTTATTTCGCTCAACAATATCTAAGACAACTGCGTTGAATTTAGAAATTTCTGTCTTGTAGATCAAATCAGATGAATCAATTCGCTGCATGGGGCGGTTTGTTGGGATTGGCACTACTCCCAATTTATAGATCTGATGAAACTCTGATGCTTCGGTTGTGGCAGTACCAGTCATGCCAGAGAGTTTTTTATAAAGTCTGAAATAATTCTGAAGAGTAATAGTCGCTAAGGTTTGGTTCTCATCTTTGATCTGCACTTTCTCTTTTGCCTCTAGTGCCTGATGCAGGCCTTCGTTATACCGTCTTCCATGCAAGATTCGACCGGTGTGTTCATCAACGATTAGTAATTCTCCACTCATAATTACATAATCGCGATCTCGCTTGAATAGTTCTTTTGCTCTAAGCGCGTTATTCAAGTAAATAATTAGTGGAGTGTTTTCTGCTTCATAAAGATTTTGAATCCCAAGTGCTTTTTCAACTTCAGTGATTCCAGCTTCTAAAACACCAACTGTTTTTTTCTTCTCATCAACCTCATAGTGAACATTTGCTTGCAGGCGAGTGACGATATTTGCAAATTCCGAATACCATTTTGTTGGACGATCAGAAGGTCCACTGATAATCAAAGGGGTACGGGCTTCGTCAATAAGAATAGAGTCAACTTCATCCACAATCGCAAAGTTATGTTCGCGTTGTACACAATCTTCGATTGACCATGACATGTTGTCGCGTAAGTAGTCAAACCCAAACTCATTATTTGTGCCATAAGTGATATCGCATGCGTAAGCATCGCGTCTTTCTGTTGAATCCATGGCGCCGACGATTACTCCAACTTTCAATCCAAGAAAACGATGTACGCGTCCCATCCATTCGCTATCTCGCTCCGCAAGGTAATCATTTACCGTAATTACATGGACGCCTTTTCCAGTTAGAGCATTTAGATAAGCTGGCAAAGTTGAAACCAGAGTTTTACCTTCACCTGTACGCATTTCTGCGATATTGCCGCGGTGGAGTGCAATTCCTCCCATGAGCTGGACATCGTAATGACGCTGGCCCAAAGTTCGCTTAGCAGCTTCACGCACGACGGCAAAGGCTTCAGGAAGTAAATCATCTAAATCTTCACCATTTGCTAGCCGCTTGCGAAATTCAATAGTTTTATTTCTAAGTTGTTCATCCGTTAATCCAACGATCGCAGGCTCGAACTCATTAACTTTTTTAGCAACCTTTTGGAGATCTTTTACGACGCGTCCTTCACCTGCACGCAGGATCTTGTCTAATATCGCAACCACGGACACCTTCTCGTAAACGCTCGCTCAGTATGGACAATAATTACCTGGGGCTACTCTAATCGTGAGGGGCTCTTGGCTTCCAATTATCCGCCTTATTTATGCCGCGAGAACCCAGTATGGGCTGCCGTGATGGCCCCAATTGGCGCGAGCCCACGCTGACCAAGGGCCCGCACCGCTTCTCGCAAAGTGGCCCCAGTGGTCAGTAAATCATCCACCAAAATTACGGGGGAAATCAGATTTAAATGTGGATTTTTTGAATAGCAATCAAATGCGCCGATCAAATTTTGAGATCGTTGTTTTTCATCAAGTTTACTTTGATCTTTTACATCCCGATTCACTCTAAGCATCGGCAGGACTTTATCCCCACTTTGAATTGCGACAACTGTACAAAGATCCATCATGAAATCACGACCTCGTCGCCGGATTGATTTTGGATTTGAAGGTATCGGGACAAGTGTGCACGTTAAATTACTACCAATTGCAAGACGAGCTTTGATTAGTGCATCGGTTAAAACTTTTCCGGCTTCCCCTTCACCGTCCTCTTTGTACGCGAGCAAAACAGAACGTACTTCATTTCGATACTGCGCAACTGAAAGAACGGAAACTTTACTTTGTTTCAAAACTATGGTGACTGGTGGGCATTGCCAATAACTTTTACAGGATTCGCAGATTCCAAGCGATGGGAGGTGACACCCAGGGCATTTTTTTGGATAAACCAAGTCTAATAGTGGGCTCAGGAACATTCTCATGGTTAAGTAATACCCAGAATACTTGGTAAAACAAAGTAGAAAAGTATTTTTTGCGGATTACTCCACTATGTGCAAAATTGGAATTGGTCGCTCACGCAACATTTGTCCGCGCTCTCGGGGAAAAGTGAAAGTGAATTGCGCACCTTTTCCAATTTCACCCCAAACTTCAATAACTCCCCCATGTAGTTGCGCATCCTCTTGCGCGATTGAAAGTCCGAGTCCAGTTCCACCTTTAGTTCTTGCTCGCGCAGGATCGGCCCGCCAAAAACGATCAAAGACGCGACTCAATTCACTTTTTCTTAATCCGACTCCAAAATCTCGCACACTTACTGCCACGCTCTCTTCGGTAGCTCTAATCAGTACTTCAATATCTTTGTTTTCGGCATGCTCGATAGCGTTAATAAGTAAATTACGTAGAATTCGATCAATTCTTCTAGGATCTAAAACAACGGATATTGCTTCCTCGGGTTCAGTCACATGTATGTCAATCCGATTGTCATGGGCGATTGGAATTAGAGCATCAATACTGCGATGAACAATAACTTTGAAATCTAAAATTTCCGGCTCCAGTTTTACAACACCTGCATCGAAACGACTTACCTCCAAAAGTTCGCTCAACATGTATTCGAATCTGTCTATCTGTGCCAGTAGTAACTCCGCACTTCGCGAAATTGTGGGTTCAAAATTATCTCGGGCTTTATACAAGACGTCTGCTGCCATCCGCATCGTTGTTAATGGAGTTCGGAGTTCATGGGAGACATCCGCCACGAAGCGCTGTTGAACTCGAGATAAATTCTCGAGCCGCAAAATTTGTTCTTGTAAAACGTTTGCCATGTCATTGAAGGAACTTCCAAGACTTGCTATTTCTTCTGCTCCCTCAGTGCTCATTCTTTCTTCCAGCTGGCCAGCAGCTAATTTTTCGGCAATCTGTGCAGCAGATCTAACTGGTCGAACAACCTGCCTGACAACGACCGCGACGATGATCGCTATTAAAAGTATGAGAGTCAGACCACCGACCAAAAGAGTGCTCCGAACTAAGGCAATATTTCGGTACTCATTTTCAATGTTAAATAGAAAATAGATTTCGTAAATACCTAATGTAGGAATTGCAACTTTTCCACCCACGATTAGGGCTCTGGGATTATTAACCGGAACCGTTAGCGGCAAGATATTTTCACGAGAAATAATCGAACCATACGCATGTTGCAACTCTGAAGTGTCACGAACTCTAGTACGTAACTCTTCGGAAATAGAATTTTTTGAAATTAAATTAGTAGTGCGTTCCGTTTCTAGCAAAGTCCCTTGTGGAGAGTTTTGTTGAATCAAAATTACTTCTCGACCGATACCGCTTTGGTTGCTCGGTGTAAAATTAGTAATCACATTATCTAATGCCACTTTGTAAGAACTTACAAGTTGAGTAGTAAGGAATGAAAACTGTAGCTCGGTTTGATAAATTGATGACTGACTCTCTGAGAGTGCTGCTTCTAATCTTGAATTCTTAATTCCATCTTCAACTCTTATCAGAATTACAAACGCAAGAATCGAAATTGCAATTGTGCATAAAATAACGGTACTGGCAACAACTCTCACACCTAAAGAGGTTTTTTTCATAATGTTTAAATCATTTACTTTGGATGAAATTTCCAGCGCGATAGCCAACACCACGAACAGTCATTACTAATTCAGGATTGTCCGGATCCCGCTCAATTTTTGAGCGAAGTCGCTGGACATGAACGTTAACTAATCGGGTATCTGAGGTTTGTCGGTATCCCCAAACTTCAGATAGCAGGGCATCTCGTGTAAATACTCTTCCCGGTTCCCTCGCAAGTGCAGCCAGCAAATCAAATTCAAGTCGAGTAAGTGCAATAACCCGTCCATCACGCTTAACTTCATGTGCAACAAAATCGATACTAACTTCACCTAGGTTTAAAGACGCCGTCGATGATGGAACTCGGCGTAATCTAGTTTTGATTCGAGCGATTAACTCCCCAGGTTGAAAAGGTTTCACGATGTAATCATCAGCACCGAATTCAAGCCCTTTTACAATGTCGGTGGTTTCCCCTTTTGCAGTCAGCATGACTATGGGAACCATAGATTCCGCTCTAATTTGTTTACAAACTTCAATGCCATCAATTCCTGGCAACATAATGTCTAGCAAAACTAAATCTGGTGGAGAAGCGCGGAAAATTTCCATTACTTCATCTCCGCGCCCCACTAAATCAACTTCCATGCCTTCGCCGGTTAAGACGATAGCGAGCATCTCTGCAAGATCCTGGTCATCATCGACGACCATAATCAATGTCATTAGCTGCCGTGCTCCCACGAATTCAAGTAGAGCTCTTGGGCCGGAGTTAAGGAATCGATTGAGCCGCCCATGCTGGCAAGCTTCAAGCGAGCAACTTCCTTATCAATCTCAGAAGGTACGTCATACACGCCAGGCTTTAATCCTTTACCGGCTTTGACTAACCATTCCGCGGTAAGTGCCTGATCAGCAAATGACATATCCATTACTGCAGCAGGGTGGCCTTCGGCCGCTCCAAGATTTACTAAGCGTCCTTCTGCGAGTAGCAGAATTCTTCTGCTGTCAGCCATTACATACTCATCAGTCTGGTGGCGAATCTTCAAATTCTTCTTTTTTGCATTGATTTCTAACCATGCAACATCAATCTCAATGTCAAAGTGACCTGAGTTTGCGGTGATGGCTCCATCTTTCATAACTGCAAAATGTTCTTCACGTAGTACATCGCGATTTCCGGTTACAGTGATAAAGATGTCGCCCACTTTTGCGGCATCAAGCATTGGCATTACTCGGTAGCCCTGCATCATGGCATCAAGTGCTTTAGTTGGATCAATCTCAGTGACTACTACATCCGCGCCCATGCCTTTGGCGCGTTCTGCGACTCCTTTGCCGCAATAACCAAATCCAGCGACAACAACAATTTTTCCAGCAATCAAAGTATTAGTCGCGCGGAAAATCGCATCTAATGTCGATTGACCAGTTCCAAATCGATTATCAAACATATGTTTTGTGTCAGTATCGTTCACAGCAATCATCGGAAAAGTGAGTGCACCGTCTTTAGCCATTTGATGCAAACGAATTACGCCTGTGGTTGTTTCCTCGCATCCAGCAGATACATTTGGAAGTAACTCACGACGGGTGGTGTGTAAAGTATTTACTAAATCGCAACCATCATCGAAAACTAAGTTTGGTTGCAGATCAAGAGCGGCATTTATATGTCGGTAATACCCGTCACGGTCGATTGCATTATGTGCAAAAACATTAATTCCATACTCGTGGACAAGTGCAGCTGCTGTGTCATCCTGAGTGGAAAGTGGATTTGATGCGCAAAGTGAAAGCTCGGCACCGCCGGCAGCAAGAGCACGCATTAAATTTGCAGTCTCGGTTGTCACATGCATACAAGCTGAAATGCGGACTCCGGTAAATGGTTTTTCTTTTTCGAAACGAGCACGAATCTGTGCCAGTACAGGCATGTTTCGCTCGGCCCACTCAATTCTTTTTTTGCCTTCGGCAGCAAGAGTTAAATCGGCAACATCATATTTGTCGGTCTTGTTGATGGCGGTAGCGGTCACTTTAATCCTTACTCGAATCGGTCAATAGCCAATTAATTGACCAAGGTTTAGAGCGCTTACCTTACTAAGAAGTGCCCGAATTAACCTTGTGACGCTAGCCAAAGCGAGCCAATGCCGCTGTATTCAAACCGTCCTGCTGGAATAACTGCGCCTAAATCCCCGCCAATCGTGATTGAACTCTCCCCGCTGGCGACGTTCACCAGGACACGACCGCCCCATACGAAGGCGATCGTGTCGGTCGCAATCACATGAGATCGAGAACCTTGAGAAACAGGGAGTTCTACCAATTTAAGATCGGGGGCACTCCAAGCTTTGCCATTTGTTAAATTCTCCTGAACAACCAGGTAACTTTCTAAACTTTTTGCCGAGGTATCTGCAATCTCTAAAAACAAATTTAAATCTATTGGTTTGATAGTTAAGCCACCTCGAACCACATTGTCACTTGCAGCCATTACCTCAACCCCAGTGCCATTTAAATATGCATGGATCGTTCGTGGTGGAAGATAGATCGCTTGCCCAGGGGTTAGTTTCACAAAATTACAAAGTAATGTTGCAAGAACATCAAGTCGATCTGGATAAGTATTAGCTACCTCTAAAGTCCAGCTTTGTCGATCCGTAGGATTGGTTACTAGTTGCAAATTACTAATCAATTCTGGAATCAAATTCAAATTATCTGGGACTCCTAAGAGAATGCTCAATATGTCACTTATTGAATTTCCGTTCTTTATTTTGGAAATCAAGAAATTTGAAATGCTTGGAGTGCTCATTGAGTCGACTGCATCAATAATCGCACCCTCACTTGCAATTCCAACTAAGGCGTAAAACTCAGATAAAGCTACAAGCATCTCTGGTTTGTGATTTGCATCTGAAAATAAATCAGGAGATGCGGCAACTTGCGATTTATTTGGATGAACTTGTAAGGATAAAGTTTGGGCTACAGCTAAAATTTTTGCGAGAACTGGGAGTATCCCATTTGGAAAATCCCCAAACCACAACTCCGCTTCGGGTTGCTCGCTACTTTTGACTCCCCTGTTGCCCGCCAAGACAGAATGGGATCCCCAAGCGTAAGTTTTTACAACTCCATTAAGTTGTTTAATTTCGCTCATTTCGAATTTATATCTAATTAACGTTTTCGCGCTTGATCAATAAGTAAAACCGGGATTCCATCTCGGATTGGAAAAGCAAGTGGACATTTGGAGCACAATAATTCGGAATCGATTTCCACCAATGGAGAATGACATTCAGGACAAGCTAGCACCGCTAATATTTTTGGGTCGATACTCATTTGCTCATCCCGTTCTATTTGATTACTTATCCTGGATCAACTTACTTTAACTTAGCAATCATCTCCAATACTTCATCTCGCATAGAGGTCATTATTGCCCCAGTATCCCCCTCAACATTTAAGCGTAAAAGTGGTTCAGTATTAGACCCTCGCAAGTTAAACCACCATTTTTTCGAAATCACCATTAATCCATCCAGTTCATCGATTTCCAGGAGATCAGGATGGTTCAAGTAATTTGATTTAACTTTTGAAATGACTTCTTGAATATCACTTACTTTGGTGTTTATTTCTCCACTTTGAACATATTTTGCATAAGGTGACAAAAGTTGGGACAAAGTTGTACCTGTCTCAGCAGCACCAAGAGCAGCTAAAGTGTGAAGAGCGGCTAAGGCTCCTGAATCGGCACCCCAAAACTCTTCGAAATAAAAGTGACCGGAGTGCTCTCCGGCAAAAACTGCGCCAGATTCAGCCATCATCGCTTTGATAAAAGAATGACCCACTCGACTTCGTAGAGGTTTGCCGCCATTAGCTGAAATGGTCTCAGGCACGATGCGTGAAGAGATAAGACTATAAATAATGGTTGCTCCGGGATTTTTAGCAAGTTCGCGTTGTGCAATTAGGGCACTCAGCAACGAAGGATCAACTAAATCTCCTTTTTCATCCACGAGGAAGCAACGATCTGCATCCCCATCAAATGCAAGGCCCAAATCTGCATGGTTTGCTAACACACTCGCCTGTAAATCCACCAAGTTTTCTGCATCGATTGGGTTTGCTTCATGATTTGGAAAAGTTCCATCTAATTCAAAAAACATCGGAATGACATCAATTGGCAAGTTTGCAAAAATTTTTGGAGCAGTGTGTCCAGCCATTCCATTACCTGCATCGATTACAACCTTTAGAGGTCTGATTTCTTTACAGTCAACTAAATCATTTAAGAATTTTGCATACTCATCGAGTAAATCTTGAAAAGTAGTACTTCCTGTTTTGTTTTTATCAGACACTTCATAATTTCCATTTACTAAAACTTCCCGTATGAAATCTAATCCAGAATCTCGACCGATTGGTTTTGCAAATGCCCGTGCCATCTTAATTCCATTGTAAGGAGCTGGATTATGACTGGCGGTAAACATTGCTCCAGGCATTTCTAATCTTCCAGTAGCAAAATAAAGCTGGTCTGTTGAGCAAAGTCCAATATTAATTACATTTGTTCCTTGTAAATTCACGCCCTCGCTGAAAGCTCGAACTAACTCAGGAGATGATGGACGCATATCATGACCAATTACTATGCATTCACTTTTTACCAACATTGCAAAAGCTTGCCCAATATCAAACGCAAATTCTGGAGTTAAATAATTTTCTACTAAGCCACGTACATCGTAAGCTTTGATTATCTGATCAATAAAACTTAACTCATATTTCATTTCTTTATTCCGACGGTAGTGCGCGCAAATGCCCTCGACGGCCAAGTGTCGGATGAATTACCTGTGATTGCGGCGAAGCTACGCTGCGCACCGCTTCAGCGATTGCAAGTAAATCATCATGAGTCGGCCCAGATGCGAACTCTTCTGCCGCTAATTTAATTAACTCCCAACCGCGTGGTGGAGTTAGTTTTTCTCCATGAACATTACAAAGATCATAATTATGTGGTTCAGCAAATGTCGCAAGCGGCCCAAGTACAACTGTGGAATCAGAATAAATATAAGTTAGCGTCAGAACCGCTGGTTCACTGCATCCCATCTTGGCGCAGCGCCGCATAGATGGTCTAGAGGGGCGAGAAGAGCGAGTGGGCTCATTACGAGACATGTATATAAGGTAGTCGTTTCAATTAAGAGAGTTTGGGATTGGCGCGATAAAAAAGTTGATATTACTTTCTTGGAGTCAAGACTTCGCTATCTGAAATTGGAAGTGCTGAGCGCTCTATCGCGGTCACTGGCCTAATTGCCATGACTGAGACTCCTCGAGAATCCAGAACTGAAAAACTCGCAAAAACCGGCTTAGCTCCAGGAATTATTCGAATTGAGCGTACGTTGCTAGGTATTTTCCAGGTGCTGATTCCTGACAAATTTCTGCGAGTCACTTTTTTTCGATTTGTTGTAGCTTCGACTACAACAGAACTTTCTTCTGTATAGACATTAAGTTTCATTCCAATCGCAGGCACAGTGATTGCCTCGATATTTTGTGCATTTATTGCTTCGGTTCCTGAACTCCAGACGAAATCAGTCAGCGATCTCTTAACGCTTGAAAAAACTGATGCAATTATTGGCTCATTTGCGTCTATCTGTAAAGCAAAAAAATCACCCGTCGGCAAAGACGAGAACGGAATTTCAACAACTTTGCCAGCTGGAACTCTCAATTCTGCCAAACCAACAGGTGAGTAAATGCCAGATTTTGCTAAGTAAGTAACTCTGATTACGGCATCCACTTCCCCTGGTGCGAGCAACCGCAGAAACTGCGAATTAACTTTCTGAGTTTTATTTTTCCTTATTACGGATGTGATAACAACTCTTTTATTTGGAATTGCATTTGGGGTAACAAAATCTCCACCTAATTTCGACAGACCCTTTTTTCGTTCATCAAATAAGACGGCCGAAAATCTTCCAGCCCTAGCGATTAGATGAAAACCTAAAAACTTTTTATCCGTGATTAGAGAGTTAAGTTGCACAATTCGCGTGCTCTGCGATGAGATCACCAAACTTTGGTTACTTTCTTTTCCGTCTTCACTCCAAATTTCTAAATCAATTACCGCTTTGCTTTGATTTGGATTTACAAATTGAAAATAGCCAATACTAGAAATGGTAGACGTTCCACCTAAGAACCATTTCTCACTAATCGCAGGCGTGCATTGAGTCAGAGCCAGCCAACTTTGCGGTTTGACAGCAACTAACAGCGGGCTTGCACCTAGCCCTTCGATTTCTTTAGCTTTACTCCCCATGGTAATTGACGAGGTTTTTTGAGCTTTAAATTTCCGCTCTCCTTTTTTAATTGTTGCTACTCCTCTTTTCTTGGCAGATAAATAGACAACAGAGTTAACTCCTGTGGGTTCAGCCGGACAAATCGTTGGCGAAATATTTTCACTATATTTTTTAATCTCAGGTTTTGCCGAAAAAATCTGTGAAAGAAGAATGATAAAAATAGCCGATATCGCAATCGCCTGAATACGATTGATCCTAATCTCCTGAATTTTTATCATCTGGCCAACTCGACATCTGAAATTTGCGATCTCTTTCTACCGCGTGGAAGCGCAAAAAATATGATTAAACCAATTGTAAGTAGTTGTAATGAGACTCCTGCTCTTTGCAGCGTTCCATCATGAACCAATAAAGCGTCGCCCGGGATTTCAACTTTAAACTTAGTTAACCCATCTGCTGTTTTTTCTGCTTTTACAAACTGTCCATCAACAAGTAATTGCCAGCCAGAACTAAAACGCTCAGCAAGTAAAATTTCACCAGATCCCGGAATTTGAAAGTTCGCTGAGATTCGATTTGAAGGGAGTGCAATTGGCTCAGCGTCAGCGCTAGCGAATTTTACTCGGGCAGAATTTCCAGCTATTTTCCAAAGTACTCCATCTTTTGTGGCAGACAATCTTACAAGTCCTCCAACGCCATCAATTTTGCGTGCGACCTCTTTATCAACTGGCTCATTTAAGAAAACATATCTGACACCATAACTTGCCAATTGTTCGCTTGGGTATTCTCCGGCTCCATCAACAATTTCTGAAACTATTTTGGTAATAATTGGATCCTCTTTATACATTAAATCCATCTCGCCAAAATAAAGATCACGCTCTCTTAACAGAGCGTATGAAACGCTGGTACCAAGATCGGTTTGTTGGCTTTGTAAAATCAAAGTTCGAGATCTTTCTTCCCCAGCAGTAGCAGCCGCGACAAAAGGCGGAATTATTTGTAAATTTCCGGCACGGGTTGGGCTATCGGCGCCAGGAATAACCCACCATATTGAAAGTGCAAGCGTTGAGTAAATTGCAACAGTTGAAAGAATTGCTGTTGAAATATGTCTAAATCCGAAATTTGAATTTTGCAATCGATGTACTAAACCATTGAGCATCGTAGTTAGCGCAAATATGCCAAAAAAATTGGCTAAGGCAAGAGATGCCCCGGGCCAAACTCTGGCATGCAGCGAGTCTCCATTTGCATGAATTGCGATCGCCATCAGAACTGCACTAAAGCTGGTTGCGATAAGCGTGAGAGCACCTAACAGAACCGCACGTGAGGAACGAAGTGCGATCAAGCCCACTAGAGCGACTATTCCCAAAATAAATATTGGTGGAGAACCAACACCGCCCGGGTTACCTATCAATACTTGCCAAGGCTGACCTACATCGCTACTAATTCCACTTTCCATTAGCCATTTAGTGGGATGCATAATTGCATTAGTAGACCAAGGAGCAAGAGCCCCAATGCTCGCAATAGTTAACACCCCAAATTTTTGAAGACGTTCATAAAAAATACTAGAGCGCCACTTTGCATTAATAATCAAGAAAATCATTGACCCGACGCCAATTAAGAAAAATATTGGGCTAAGTGAGATTAATAATGCAAAAAGTCCGCTTAAAAATGCGACTCTTCTCCAGCTTACATTTTCTGGAGTATTCACATGTTTGGCGCTAAGTGCACACAGAGGTAACAGGATTATAAAAAGTAAGGTTCCAATTCGACCCGAGGAAATTGACGTCATAATCAAAGGATTCACTGCATATAGCAATGCTCCGAGAGCCGAGTTGCCTTTTGATAAATCACGATCTCTCAGAAATGCAAAAAAAGTTGCTGCTGCCAAAACTGGGCCAAATAAAAATAAGATAGTTACCAGTAGTGATACATTTCCAAAAGTGATAATTGATAAAAATGACAACAATGGAAGTATTGGTAATGCAGGGGTGTTTGTACCTAGAGCAACTGCATGCCAAGAGTCGCTGTAAATTCTCATTAACTCACTTGCACTTGTAGGCAGCTGAAGCAATGTTCCGCCAGAGATTTCTCCTAGTCGGTTTCTCCCGGCTATTAATGAAATAAAAGTAAGTGAAATTAAAAGTATCGGTAGCGGTCTGAATAAAACTCGAAAAGATTTAGGCTTACTTTCAGAGTCCATCAAATCAGCGTCTTCATTTATTGGCTCAGTGATTACTGTTGTAGGAGCACTATCAGTGCGGCGCAGTACCAAATCTCGTAAATTCTCTAACGGAAGAATAATTTGGTCTCTCCACGGAGCTAGAAATGGTCTAACTACGCGGGATGGAAGTAAGCGCGTTAACTTCCGTCGTTTTCTAGCTTTTCTGAGAATATCAATTCGCGAAAAGTTCAGTGCAATAGCAGCAATCTCATCTAGGGCATATCCAGGTAACTTTGCAAGTAAATAACCTGATGCACGCAAAATTGCAGTAAATAACAATCGGATTGAAACCCACGGAAGAATCCATGTCGGTGCATTTACAAGCAAAACATATGCAGCATGTCGTCGATCCAATAAGTGTGGACGATGAAGCGGTGCACCTTCTACATCAACTTCACGCCGTTCTGTTGCGGCAGCTTCTGCGTGGTAAACAACGGAATCAGTTACACATATAACTGAATACCCGGCAACATGCGCACGCCAACCAAGATCAACATCATCTCTAAACAAAGTTAGATGTGGATCAAATCCACCTAACTCTTCAAACAAGTCTCGGCGAATTAATGCGCCAGCAGTACTGACTGAAAGTACATTTCGAATTCCATCATGTTGGCCTTGGTCACGTTCACGCGCTTCTAAACCGGTCCAACGCGCACCATTCACTCCAATACTTATTCCAACTTCAAGTAAATAACCGCGATCATTCCAACCGCAAATCTTGGGGCCGGCAATTCCGACTTGAGGGCGTTGACTTACTGCTTCAAGCAAGGCGGCGAGCGCACCGGGTGCGGGTGCGCAATCATCGTGCAACAACCAAAGCCACTCATCTGAGCCGTTACCGCCACTACCGCCATCACTTTTGAAACCGATCTCAGGCAGAGTTTCAACCGCGATCGCTACGGCTTCACCAAAACCGCGTTCGCGCTCTAATTCAATTAGCGGTAAACCTGAGTTTGAAATCAATTGACGAGAAGAATCTAAAGAGCCAGTGTCTGCTACAAGTACTTGATTGGCTGGTCTGGTTTGTGAAGAAATCGCGGCCACAACTTCTGGAAGCCAGCGCGCACCGTCATGGGTCACCAGAATCGCAGTGACATTTAAATCTGAATAAGTTTTATCAGGCTCGGGCGCCAATAGCCCCTCTGGAGTACTCATAACAACCCCACCTTACGGTGCTGGCTTACTGGGCGGTAATCGCCCAAATGAACGTAAGTAAGCGCAAGATTACGCTGGACGGCGCTTGAGTCGGCGTCGTTCCCGCTCGGAAAGACCGCCCCAGATTCCAAAGCGCTCATCATGAGCGAGGGCGTATTCAAGGCATTCAGTGCGTACCTCACAGGAGAGACAAACCCGCTTTGCTTCACGGGTTGAACCGCCTTTTTCCGGAAAGAAGGCTTCTGGATCAGTCTCGGCGCATAGGGCCCGCTCCTGCCAACCTAGTTCAACTGAATCATTATTGGCATCTCCCGGCATTGGAAGCAGTTGCGCCATAGCTAATCCCCTTAAAGTTTTGCCCACGGCAAGTGAGCAACTAGGGAGAATTACACGCGTGTAACTCGCTTTCGTCAAGTCGGATTGGTGAAAATTTGAGGCTGAATAGTTAAAAAAGCGATATTTCTTGCCGCAAAATCGACATTTCAGCGATTTTTTCGCCGTCAGCTACAACAGATCCAATAATTTGGGCGGAATCTCCGACTACTACTGCGCGACCCAAAATTGAACTCTTAATCTGGGAATTTGCAGAAATTTGCGCACCATCACTGATGATTGATCCAATAATCTCGACGCCAGCTTCAACTGTAACGGCATCCCCGATTGTGCTTCCGCCTGAAATTTTTGCAGTCGAATCAATTCTGGCACTTGGCGAAATAACACAATCATTAATTTTATTTACAACAGCAGGTGATGAGATTTTGCCAATTGCTAAATCACGTGATGCAGTAAGCAGAGCTTGTGGAGTGCCAACATCTAACCAGTAAGAGTTATCAATGAAGCCGCGGATATTTGCACCAGACTTCAATAGATTTGGGAAAGTTTCCCGCTCGACACTAACTACTTTATTTGCAGGAATTTGATCAATAATTGAACGCTTAAATATGTAACAGCCGGCGTTTATTAGATCTGTGATTGGATTTTCCATTTTTTCAAGGAAATCTAAAACCCGACCAGATTGATCACAAGGAACGCACCCATAGGCCCGGGCATCTTTTACTTTAGTCAGATACAAAGTTACGTCGGCATTTGAACTTTGGTGAGCGGCTATTTGACCGGGCAGATCATGCCCGCTCAAAACATCACCGTTAAAAATTACAATCGAAGAATCTGGTGTGCCCGATAGAAATTCCGCTGCATTTCTTATTGCACCACCTGTACCTAATGCACTTTCTTCAACTGCATAGATTAAATCGACACCAAAATCTGATCCATCACCAAAATAGTCCGTGAAAGTTTGCGCCAAGTATGAAGTTGCCAAAACAATTTTATTTATTCCTGCTGCCTGCGCTTGGGCAATCTGATGTGCAATAAATGGAACTCCACCAACCGGAAGCATAGGTTTTGCGATTGCATCAGTTAGTGGGGCTAATCGAGTACCTCGACCGCCCACAAGTAAAATCGCTTCACGTTTTTCATCACTCATTAATTAGAGCGCTTTACTTTCAATTAATCTTTTCGCCGCTGAAGCTATCTGTGCATCTGTTGAGGTAAGTGCGACCCGTAAATGTTTTGCACCTAATTCACCGTAGAAAATTCCTGGAGTAGCCAATATTCCAAGCTCTGCCATCCAAGCTACATCCGACCAACAATCATTACCACGTGTTACCCATAAGTAGAGACCAGCTTCAGAGTGGTCAACCTGGAAACCAACATTTAGCAAAGCCGCTTTAAGCATCTGGCGGCGAGCGCTGTATAGATCTCGTTGTCCTACAACATGATGGCGATCATTTAATGCTGTGGTCATTGCATGCTGGATCGGGAGTGGAAGCATCATCCCTAAATGTTTACGAAGCTCTCGAATCTTTCCAATTATTTTTGGATCTCCGGCAATAAATGCCGCTCGGTATCCTGCCGCATTTGAGCTTTTTGAAAGTGATTGGACACTTAGCAATCCGGTGTAATCACCATCAGCCACACTCAAAATTGATTGAGGGTCCGCTTCCCATCCAAAATCTAAATAACACTCATCACTTGCAACAGTGACTCCATGTGAACGAGACCAAGCAATTATTTTTCGCAATAACTCTGGTGAACTAACTTGTCCAGTGGGATTTGATGGAGAGTTGATCCAAACTAAATCGGCAGAATTTAATTCTGGCCAGACGTCTGGGTCTAGTGGCACTGGAATAACTTCCGCACCAGCGACCAATGCACCAACAGCGTAAGTTGGATAGGCAACCTCAGGAATTATTACTCTATTAGCCTCAAGAAATGTTGGAAGCCAACCGACAAGTTCTTTTGAGCCAATAGTTGGTAATACATCTAATCTATTTTGATCAGTCGCATCAGAAATTTTTAAT
>Ga0209297_1000293_pt1 | contig 33582 bp, 37 predicted proteins | sample S_130805_MF_Meta_FD_187322 | JGI IMG/M metagenome (GOLD analysis project Ga0209297, IMG submission 187322) | Freshwater microbial communities from Lake Simoncouche, Canada to study carbon cycling - S_130805_MF_MetaG (SPAdes) (version 2) | ecosystem: Environmental > Aquatic > Freshwater > Lake ...
ACTTACGCCAAAATTTCAGAAGATCGTGAATGAAAAGATTGCGCGTGCAGGCGGGCCTAATTCGTATGCACGAAATCCAATTGGTTACGGCATGTGCGGTCCAACGGTTGTCGAGTGGGGAACCGAAGAACAAAAGCGCAAGTATCTGCGACCGCTATTCACTGGTGAAGAAATTTGGTGTCAACTCTTCTCCGAGCCTGGTTCGGGTTCCGACTTCGCCGGACTTTCAGCAAAGGGAGTGAAAGACGGCGACGAGTGGATCGTCAATGGTCAAAAAGTGTGGACCACACTCGCGCATCTTTCAAAATGGGGTCTGTTGGTGGTTCGTACGGACGCCGAGGCAGTCAAGCATGCCGGGCTCACAGCTGTGGTTGTCGACATGCATGGCCCTGGTGTTGAAGTTCGCCCATTGCGGCAAATGACTGGTGAAGCAGAATTTAACGAGGTGTATTTCACTGACACCCGAGTTCCAGTTTCGGAAACGCTTGGTAACGCCGGTGATGGTTGGCGAGTGAGTTTGACGACGTTGATGAATGAGCGCGTTGCTATTGGTGGAGCTATTCCGCAAAAAGGTTCGGGACCAATTCGTGAAGCAGTTAAGTTGTGGGAGAAATTGCCAGCAGATCGCAAAGATGCTGCCACTAAAGACAAGCTCATGAAGCTGTGGATTCGTTCCGAAATTGCACGACTCACCAATATTCGAGCCGGGCAGAACAGAAAAGTTGGAGTTCCTGGACCAGAGGGTTCAATTGGGAAAATGGCAAGCGCCGAACTCAACAAGGAAACGTACGAACTGTGCATCGAACTCCTTGGCGCCGAAGGCATGTTGTATGGAAGCTACGAAATGGTTCGCCCAGATACCGCGATGAGTTTTGATTCGTTACCAAAAGCATTCTTGCGTGCACGTGCGAACAGCATTGAAGGCGGTACATCAGAGGTGATGCGCAATATTTTGGGTGAACGCGTGCTCGGTCTTCCTGGAGATGTGCGTGTAGACCGCGAGATGCCTTGGAGCAAAGTTCCGCGCAACTAATTAGTCAAGCGACGAAAGTACGTCACTGGCACTAACCAATCGATCATCCACGCTCGTTGCAGACGAAACGGATGCACCGATCATTGTCAGAGCTGCATTTTCGATGCCTGATTGCAGTTGGCGAATGTTGCGCGGGGGAGGGAAGTATTCCTCTTCGCGAGTAATTCGAATCTCCTCTACGCCATTGACTGGATTGAGAAAAGCAAGTACTTCGTTAACGAGATCTTCGGGGGCAGACGCGCCTGCAGTAACGCCAACTACGCCGTGAAGGGTGCGTGGAAGTTCATCCACGCTATTGATGCGGTACACATGTTCGCATCCTTCGTCTCGTGCGAGCTTCTCTAGCGCTCGAGTATTTGAAGAATTGGCCGAGCCGATAACAATGACTGAGTCGCACTGAGCGGCAATTTGCAACAGCGCGCTTTGACGATTGGTTGTCGCGAAACATAAATCACTCTTGCCAGGTGACCAGACTGACGGATATTTCACTTTTACCGCGTCTGCAATGCCGGCCCAATCGCGATGAGAAAGTGTTGTTTGTGCAAGTAGTGCAACGGGCTCAGAAAAATTTGGAAGCGCTTGTACTTCCTCCATCGATTCAACTCGAGAAATTGAATCTGGCGCAACAGCCATTGTGCCCACAGCTTCCTCGTGGCCTTCGTGTCCTACATACACAATTCGGTAACCCTTGCCTGCACGAACTCGTACTTCGTGGTGCACCTTGGTAACCAGAGGACACACAGAATCAACTACGTAGTTGCCGCGTTGACGAGCCATTTCGACAACCTGAGGAGCAGATCCGTGGGCAGAAAGCATGATGGGCATGCCGATTGGTACTTCTGAAATATCGTCAACGAAAATGACACCGAGCGCAAGGAAGCGATCGACCACGGCGCGATTGTGAACGATTTCGTGGTAGCAGTAAACGGGCGCTGGAAACGTGCGCACCATCCACGCGAGTGCTTTGATTGCCATTTCAACGCCTGCGCAAAATCCGCGTGGCGCAGCAAGCAGGACACGGTCAACGTTAAGTACGGTTTCGGGCAGTTTTTGCATCGAGAAACACAATACTGCAGCGATTTTCAGGGCCATGAGTTCAGACCATTGTTTCAATGGCGACAGTACAATGAACGGGTGACAACCGAACTGGAAAACGAAATTCCTTCGACTCTTCCAACAGTGGTCATTGTTGGAAGACCAAACGTTGGCAAGAGCACGCTGTTCAACCGTTTTATGGGTTCGCAGGTGGCAATTGTTGAGGACCAGCCAGGGATCACACGCGATCGATTTGAGCGCGAAGTGGAATGGACCGGCAAGAAGTTCAATTTGGTCGACACGGGTGGCTGGATGCCAGGTGGATCAGAACTCGACGTCAAAGTCAGTCGCCAGGTTGAAGAGGCTGCAAAGTCGGCCAGTTTGGTGCTGTTTGTCGTTGATACCGCCATCGGCGTCACTGATGATGATGAGCAGATTGGTTTGTGGCTTCGCCGTTTGGCTTGCCCAGTCATTGTGGTGAGTAACAAAATCGATTCGGATAAGCGTGAGGCCGATCGTTGGGACTTCCTGAAGCTGGGATTCGGCGATCCGGTTCCAGTATCTGCTCTGCATGGTCGTAAATCGGGTGACCTACTCGACATGATTCTGGAAATTGTTGAAGCACCAGACGTAGTCGAAGAAGTTGTCCTTCCGCGCGGAGTTTCTGGAATTCCACGCGTGTCAATCGTTGGGCGTCCAAACGTTGGCAAGAGCACGTTGTTTAATCGTTTGGTTGGCGAAGACCGTTCCATCACACATGACATGGCGGGAACAACGCGCGATGCGATTGACACAGAGGTCGACACACCAGATGGCCCAATAGTTTTCGTAGATACTGCTGGAATGCGTCGTAAGAGCCAGGTTGATGAATCTGCCGAGTATTACTCGTTCGTTCGTGCATTGCGTGCAGTTGATGAATCCGACGTTGCATTGTTGGTGATCGACGCTCAAGAGGGTATTACCAACCAAGATCAACGACTTGCTGAGCGTATTGACGCTGCAGGTTGTCCGGTGATCGTGGTTCTCAATAAGTGGGAAACACTCGATGCGGACGGTCGCGAGCGCATCGATACCGAAATGACGAGGAAGTTGTACTTCATCGGCGATGCACCAGTGTTGAAACTCTCAGCACTCACGGGCAAGGGCGTTCATCGCTTGTTGCCGATCTTGCAAGAATGCATTGCGGATTACCACAAGCGTGTTCCGACAAAAGATGTCAACCGAGTCATCGCAGAAGCTCAGCAAAAACAGCCTGCTGGCGCTGGTGCGCGTGTGTTGTACGCGCTTCAGGGAGCAAATGACCCACCGACATTCACCTTGTTTGTTAACCGCGAATTGCCGCAGCACTACCTGCGTTACCTTGAGCGTTCAATTCGTGAGAAGTTTGAATTCGGAAGTACGCCAATTAAGTTGCGAGTTCGCAAGCGATCGGACTGAAGCAGGCCGATATGCCGTGGTGTGAACCATGCTCAAAGTATTTCGCACCAAGTGCGGTGTCGGACGATGGTCGCTGCCCAAATTGTTCAACCGAAATTGAAGTGGCATCGGCTCACGGCACCATTACCGCGAAGAACCTGGATCTCAAAAAACTCGCTGGAACAGACGGCGAAGAAGATGTTCCACTGCCATGGCACTTCAAATTGTTGGTTGGAGCTCTCGTGATGTATTTGTCGTGGAGAGTCATCGACCTGTTCCGTTAGGCTCGGCTCCATACGGGCTGTAGCGCAGCTTGGTTAGCGCGCTTGTCTGGGGGACAAGAGGTCGTGGGTTCAAATCCCGCCAGCCCGACCAGATTTGTACTGGTTAGACACTCACCATTACAAGCGATGCGGCAGCAAGAACCATTCCCACAGCTTGCGATTTGTGTAAACGCTCGTGATCAATCGTCATCGCCAGTACAACGGTTGACACGGGGTACAGCGCAACGATGACAGAAACAATCGACATCATCCCCGTGTGAGTCGCAAGCAAGTACAGACCATTTGCTGACGTATCGAGAATGCCGGCAGCCAGTGCAAAACCGATCGCCTTTTTCGGAACAGAAATTCTTCGGGTTTGAAATAACGCAATAGCTGCAACAGTTGGAACGCTGACAATGCGCTGTCCAAACAGTGGCCAAATTCCATGATCATGACTTGCATTGGCCATGCAGACGAAGATCATGCCGAATCCAAAACCTGCGGCAACCGCCAACCAAATTGCATCGATTGAAGTAGGCAGATCATGTTTGTCAAGCACATCTCCAACAAGAGCGACCGCAACCACTGCGAGTGCAATACCAAACCACGCAAGCGGTTCTGGACGTTCACCCTGAATGAATCCTGCAATAACAGGAACCGATAAACCAATGACCGCCGTAATCGGTGCAATGACGGTCATCGAACCTTTCGACATTGCTTGATAAAACGCCACGAGGGCAATGGCTCCACCGAATCCACCTCCAGCCGTCCACAGCCAGCTTTCTAATGGTGGAGGAGATGACCGGAAGAGCAACAGGTACGCAGAAATGATCACCAGTGCTGCGGCTTGACCCGTGAATGTGATCGCAGCCGAATTCGCTAAACGAGCTCCGCGGCTTCCCGAATAGTCAGCAACCCCGTAGAACATGGCGGCAGTGAGCGCAAACAACAACGTCATATAGCGTGGAGGTGTGATTGGGCTCGGAACATTGATTAATACTGCCACAGTGGTTGTTGGTGGCACGGTTGGTATTGCAATGGGCGACAAAATTCCCGAACGAGTACGCACCATTGTTGTTCAAGTTATTGGAATGCTCACGATTGGTTTAGGACTGAGCGACTTGCTCAAAACTCACAACATGGTGTTTCCACTTCTCGGTATGGTGTTCGGCGCTGTCATCGGTGAGGTTCTGCGTATCGAAGATCGGCTCGAGGGCATTGGCGAAATAATTCGCCAGCGCTTTGCAAAGCGCCAAGATCCTGGACCGTTCATTTCCGGTTTCGTGACTGCATCTTTATTGTTCTGCATCGGCCCGTTAACGATTCTTGGAGCAATTCAAGATGCATCAGGTGCTACACCACAGCTGTACATCATTAAGGGAACCCTTGATGGTTTCATGAGCGTCATTTTCGGAGCAATCCATGGTGTTGGCGTGCTCTTTAGTGCTGTCAGCGTATTTATCGTGCAAGGAACGTTGACACTGTTTGGCACTCGTTTGGATTCATTGCTGAATGATCGAATGCGAATTGAGTTATTTGCCACTGGTGGTTTGGCAGTTATGGCTATTGGTCTCAACCTGCTTGAGATTAAGAAGATTCGTCTGGGATCACTGCTTCCTGGCCTGATCATCACCCCAATTTTGGTGAAACTTTTCGCAGACAGTACAGGATTGTTGAGATAGTCAAACATGTGTGGAAGATACGTGCGCAAAACTGGTGCGCAGGAAATAGCACATGCTTTCTCAGCAGTAGATAGCGAAAGACATCTTGCGCTCAATTTCAACATTTCGCCGACCAGTGATGTATTCGTGTTACGCGCTATTGACGGAGTGGTACGGCTTGACGTGATGTCGTGGGGGCTAGTACCCGTGTGGGCGAAGGATGTTTCGCGGGCCGCAAGTTTGATTAATGCAAGATCAGAATCTGTTGCGGAGAAACCATCCTTTCGGAATCTCATCAGCAGACATCGTTGTGTGATGCCAATGAATGCCTATTACGAATGGAAGCCGATGAAGGCTGCTGGTAAGCCAATGAAGCAACCGTTCGCCTTTTTCCCGGGAGTTGGTTCCGGTTACGACCACGAATCCCATTTTGCTGTTGCATCACTGTGGTCAACGTGGCGTGACAGTGAGGGCAACGAACTCAATACCTGCGTGGCCTTAACTACCGAGGCCAACGAACGGGTATCTCAGGTTCATAACAGGATGCCTGTATTGCTGACAAAGGATGGAATTTCGCAGTGGCTGTCAGACGATGTCGTTGCGCCATTGCATCTAGCAAACGGAATTCCAGATGCTGCAGTTGACTACGTTCCTGTATCAACAGATGTGAACAATGCGCGAAATCATGGCTCGCATCTGCTCGATGCGATCACGCTGCCAGAGGAGACGCCCGAAACCTTGTTCTAGACGAGTGCCGCAGTAATGCTTGCAGCGACTGCAGCAAGATCGCTGAAGTCAACACTTGCGGCTGCGTTATCAAATGACACATCGGCAATTGTCGTGGCAGGAATGACATGCAGGTGGCAGTGTGGCACTTCGAATCCAGCGATGATCAACGCAACACGATCACAGTGAAGAACCTGCTTCTGTGCCTTGGCAATTTGCTTGGCAACGGCAAAGCAATGTTGAGAGATGTCATCTGGCAAATCTGTCCATTGATCTATTTCAACACGTGGAACAACAAGGAGGTGTCCACGCGAAATGGGGTTAATGGTCATAAAAGCAACGCACACATCGTCGGTGTACACGAATGTGCCGGGCAATTCGCCTGCAATGATGCGAGTAAATATTGAAGCCATCGCTTTAACAGTACAACGATTCCTTGTATTGTCGCTGTGTGGATGACAACCAGGAGTCAATGTGGACAGGGATGTTAAGCGTCCCCAACTTCATCACTTTGGCGCGTTTGTGTGTGCTTCCTGTGTTTCTGTACATGCTCTTTGCCAAGGACGAACGTGCTGGTGCGGCTCTGTTGCTTGGCGTGCTGGGAATGACCGACTGGGTTGACGGTTGGTTTGCGAGGAAGTTCAATCAGGTTTCACCATTTGGTGCAGTTTTCGATCCAACGGTAGATCGGTTGTTGTTTGTGGTGAGCGCGATCAGCGTGTTGATCGACGGCGCGGTGCCACGATGGTTCTGTATCGCCATCTTGGTTCGCGAAGTAGTCGTTGGCGCGATGATGGTGGGTGCCACGTTGTTGGGAATGGAGCGCTTTCCGGTTAGCAACAACGGCAAGTGGTATACGTTTTTGTTGATGATGGCGGTTCCGTTTTTGTTGCTCGCTGGAAGTTCGCACATCACGGCCGATTTTGGTCGGGTAGTGGGCTGGCTATGCGCTATCCCGGGTTTGGCTCTGTCGTATTACACCGCGGTGACGTACGTGCCGCTTGTGCGGACCAATCTTCGGAAGGGGAGAGCCGCCAAAAGGCTACGGTAGGGGTATGTCGTACGTGTTTTGTAATAGTTGCGGTCATCGCAACCCGCCACAATCGGGATTCTGTTCAGCGTGCGGTTCGGTGCTCGATTTACCAGATGAGCGAACCATCGTTCTAGCAAAAGTTGATCGACTGCAAGATGCACCTGGTGATGCGGACAATGTCTCACTGTCAAGTGCAGAGTTGCATTCAGGTAAAGGTCTGCTCGTCATTCGTTCAGGTGCACAGAGCGGCAATCGTTATGTCGTTGAAGGCCTAACAACTATTGGTCGTCATCCGGATAGCTCGATTTGTCTTGATGATGTGACGGTGTCGCGTCGCCATGCCGAGGTGGTTCATGAAAATGGACGCTATGTGGTCCGCGATTTGGGGTCGCTCAATGGCACGTATGTCAATCAGATGCGAATTGATGACTTTGCATTAGAGCAAGGTGACGAATTGCAAGTTGGCAAATATCGCATGGTGTTCTTCAATGGATGAGAAGAACTACAAATCCATCGGTGAAGTTCTTGGGTTACTCCTTGATGAGTTTCCTGACGTAACGATTTCAAAGATTCGGTTTCTTGAAAGCCAGGGTCTCATTGAGCCAGAGCGTACGCCATCGGGTTATCGCAAGTTCAGTAACTCAGAAGTTGATCGACTGCGATTCATCCTGCGCGAGCAACGCGAAAATTACTTGCCGTTGAAAGTCATACGCACACGTCTCGATAGTGACACGAGCGATGGCATGGTGCGTCCGTACGATGACACCGATCCAACTGGCGTTCGTGGAATAGTTCATCAAGGAACTCATCCCGCAGCAGCGAAGAAATTATCTTCAGCGCCATTGGCTCCACATAAGTCGCGCGCAACTCGAGATGACACATTGTCAATCGATCGTGGCGAGTTGCTGAATGCAATTGACATGGACGAGAAGTTGCTCAAAGAGATCATCACTGCTGGCCTAGTGTCGCCGCGCAAAGTTGGCGAGCTGGAAATGTATTCGCCACTCGACCGCGAGATTTTGGAAATCATCAGCAAGTTTTCTGAACTTGGTATCGACGTTCGCAACTTGAAGCGTTGGAAGCAATCTGCAGAATCTGAAGTTTCACTGTACGAAGGAAGAATCAAACCGTATTTCATGCAGAAGAATCCTTCGTCTAAGGCGCAGGCAGAAGACATGCTGGATGACTTGATCGAACTTGGTGAACAACTTCGTTCGACTCTGGTTGAAGTGGCCGCTCGGTCGTTCCGTGGTAATCGCTAGTTACAGGCAATAAGGTGATTGCGTCATGACGAAAAGACTTGCAGCAGAACTCGAGGGCATTCGCGTCGAGGTTCCATCCAACATCCCGGTCATGCTGATTCGCGAAATTGACGAAGCCCGCCGAGTCATTCCCATTTACATCGGTGAAGCCGAAGCCTCATCAATTTCTGTTGCCCTGAGCGGTGTAGTGCCAGATAGGCCACTGACGCACGATTTGATGTTGAATACCATCGCAGAAATGGGTGGGGAAGTGGTGATGGTCGTGGTTACCGACGTGCAAGAGCACACCTATTTCGCCAACATCCACATCGCTGTTGACGGTGTTGAGAAGGTCATCTCGGCTCGTCCGTCTGATGCCATCGCGCTGGCTGTCCGTGCAGAGGTACCCGTATTTGTTGAATCTGATTTGATGGACAAGGTCGGGAAGTCGGCTGTTACGGCCGATGAGTCGGATGAGGAAGAGATTCTCGATGATTTCCGCGAGTTCATCAACTCAATCAATCCAGAGGATTTTCAGGGTTAGTCAAACCCCCAAAGCGCCCGTAGCCTGACCTCATGCATCAGGGATTTAGCGGCACTCAAGCAGCTGAAGTAGTCGGTATCTCATATCGCCAATTGGATTATTGGGCGCGTACCAATTTGGTTCGTCCATCTGGTTGCGACGCGACGGGAAGCGGTTCGCGCCGTGTGTACAGCTACCGCGACTTACTCGAACTTCGTGTGATCAAAAGCTTGCTGGATGCCGGAATCAAACTTGAATCAGTTCGCGAAGTGTTTAATTACCTTCGCAGTCACGTCGATACCGAAATCACTGCGGCACATATCGTGATCAGCGGTCAATCGGTTGTGTTGTGTCAGGGTGATCAGCTCGTAGACGTCATGCGCAACGGGCAAGGTGTGTTGAATGTGTTGCCGCTGTCTGGAGTGAAAGATCAAGTTGATTCACAAATCGTGCGTATGGAAAAGGCAAGTGCGCCTGTTCAACGCGTGGTCGCAGCACTTGACATCGCGCTCTAGTCGCAAGCGTTAGTGCGCGTCAGGCGTAGGTGGGGTAGTTGGTTCTTTGGGTTTTGAACCCTGTGGCATGAACGCCATGAGCGGTCCTAATCGTTTGCTGAGTTCTGTCAATGCACCTGACATGTCAGCCAATTTGTTTACTGCGCCCAAAGCGCCATTGACGTGAGGCATGACCTGTCGCATCGGACCCTCAATGTCATCGAGTAAGCGATTAACGCGCGATGCAACTTGGTTCATGTTGTCCATTGACTGCACGAACAACTCCATCGCGGCAATCAGCGATTCAACGGTGCGCTTCGCCTGATCGACAGCTTTAGCTCCAGAGGTAACAGGATTGAAATCAGAAAGCAACGAGAACAATTCGTTGACTTGTTGTTGACCAAAAGCACCGGCGCTTTGGTTATTCGGTTGTTGGTCGGTCATGGCATCACTCTAGGTTGCCGTAACTGCCTACGTCTCCCGATAGGCGAGTGCTGAGCACGGTGTTGATGCTGGCATCTAAGTCACTAACGAAAGCGGCAATTTTGTCATGATGAATTGCATTCACCGTGCAGTGCAGTGAATCGGGCGGGGTTTGCCTGTCCACATACCAACCACGAATACGCAGCTCATCTGCTACTGCAAATACGTTGAGTAAAGTTGGATCTGCTGCACCGAAACAGATAAGCGTGGATTCGGGGTACGCGCGCAATACCAATTGCGGATGAGCAACGATGTGATCGGCAAGTTGCACTGTTGCGTTGCGGGTTTGTTGTGTTAGCGCGGTGTAGCCATCTTCGCCGAGGTATCGAAGCACAGCCCAAGCGCTGGCAATGGAACCACCAGATTTCGTGCCCAGCATTCCAGACGATGCGTACATTCCGCCAAGCCAGTTGTCGGTGAAGAAACCTTGATGAGCACGCAACGATTTACTGCGATACATGACGACTGATGCGCCTTTGGATGTGTACCCGTATTTGTGGAGATCAACTGAAATGGAGGTCACGCCAGGCACGCGCAAATTCCATGCCGGAATGGGTTGGCCAAGTTTTTCAAGGTAGGCGAGTGTGACTCCGCCCATGCATGCATCTACATGGCAATTGATGCCGTGTTGTTGGGCGAGTTCGGCAATACCGGTGACATCATCAATGACACCTTGGGGATATTGCGGGGCAGAGGCAACCAACATCACGGTGTTGTCATCAATCAGCCGATCCATTGCAGCGATGTCTGCACGCCAATCTTCGCCAACATCGGCACGACGAGATTCGACACCGAAATAGTGACAGGCCTTTTCAAAAGCGGCGTGAGCAGATGTGGGTAGAACGATGTTTGGCTTGGTCACGCCTTCCGTCTGGGCGAACTGGTCTCGGGCTGCCTTGACGACCATCAGGATGCTCTCGGTGCCACCAGATGTCATGAACCCAGCAGAGTCCTTGTCGGCACCAAGCCAAGGGCCGACCATCGACAGCACGTCAGATTGCATCATTTTCAGGCTTGGGAATGCATCGGTGCTGAGTGCATTTTCGCCGCTGAACCGACGGTACGCATCTTCGGCTACAGCAATGGCTTGTGGTCCTGCGTAATACGCCAAACTAAATACGCGTCCGCTGCGCCAATCAACATCGCCAGCGCGCAGTGATTCCAGTTCATCGAATACCTGCGGGGCAGGGATTCCCTTTGTAGGCAATGGTTTCATGATCTGTCCTTACTTTACATAACTATGATTATGGGCTAAAGGTCTGGATCAACCAGGCTGGGAAATACCCGAAATTGACTCGTTGATCAGGGGTTTTGCGGCATCTAACAACCATGTCAATGCTGCTTTGAAATCTCGTGTTGTCGGATCGATGGATGGATCAAGATCTTGTTCAACGTCATCGATTGCACATTTCAAGATGAAAATCTGGTCGCGCAATGCGTCGAGTTCGCTGCGCGTAACCACCAACTCATCTTCGCTTAAAGCCAGCTCAGAGGCCCTCTGACGAGCCACCCAGTCCCATTGCTTGCAGGCTTGAGTGCAGAATCTGCGAGGCCGTCCAGAGCCCGTTTGCACCGGTAACGGGGTTCGACACCACACGCATTTGGCGATATCAGTGACTGGACGCTCGGTGCGAGTGCTCCCCAGCTCGCCCGGCCTTGTGACTGCCAGATCATGCGATTTAGTCATGACGAAAAGATAAGCCAAGACTGATTTCAATGTGTGGATGGCACCCCATACTGGTTCTGTGACAAAACTTCCTGCGCCACCGAAATCATCGTTTGCTAGCGACAACGTTGCAGGCGCTCACCCACTGGTTCTCGAGGCAATTGCTGTAGCCAATGTTGGACATGTGCCCGCATATGGCGCTGATCCAATTACTGCACGCACGGAAATTGCGTTCAAGGAATTGTTCGATCACGACGTTGTCACCCAGTTTGCCTACGGCGGTACTGGTGCAAATGTGTTCGCCCTTGCCAGCATGTTGCGTCCGGCAGATGCAATTGTGTGCGCAGCACAGTCACACATCAACGTTGATGAAACGGGAGCGCCTGAGCGCGCGCTCGGAACCAAACTCATCACGGTTCCAACAACAGATGCAAAACTTCGTCCGAGCGATTTGGAATCGGTGAAGTCAATGTTTGGTAATCAGCATGCTCCCCAACCAGGAATTGTTGCCATTACACAGGTAACGGAATTGGGAGCTGTGTATTCGGTTGAAGAAATTCGTTCGTTGAGCGAAGCCGCGCACAGCATGGGCATGTACGTGTATCTCGATGGTGCACGAATCGCCAATGCCACTGCCGCGCTCGGTGGGTCTCGTGATGCGTTGCGTGCATTCACTCGTGATGCCGGCGTAGATGCGATGACGTTCGGATGTACAAAAGCGGGTGGAATTTTTGGCGAAGCTGTTGTGTTCTTCAATCCAACGTTTGCCGATCGATCCGTGTACGTGCGCAAACAGGTAACGCAACTGCATTCGAAAATGAGATTCATTGCAGCTCAATACGAAGCAATGTTGCGCGATGATCTGTTCATCACTCTTGGTGGTCAAGCTAATAAGGCAGCGCGAATGTTGTTCGACAAAACGAAGGACATTGCATCGTTGCAACTGAATACCGCACCCGCGGCCAACAGCATGTTCCCCATCATCGCCAAAGGTCCGCGTGCGCAACTCCAGGAATGGGCTCACTTCTACGACTGGGACATCGCTGCTGACCAGGTTCGCTGGATGACCGCATGGGACATGACCGAACCAGAAATTGACGTTTTTGTGGCTGGAGTTCGCGCTCTCCTGGCCTAACCGCCGAGCACATGGTCTAATTGACTGATCGGTTAGTTATCCCCTAATCTCTCCGCAGGGCAGGTCAATCGTTGCGGGGGCATCATGGCATCACTGGAGTTCACTACTAAGCGAGTGCAAACCGATGATGGGTGGATGGACGTTGCGGAATGTCGTGGACTCACCGAAGTGTTCTTCCCACCAATTGCAGAACGACCACAGGCCCGCGAGCGACGTGAAGCTATGGCTCGCACCGTGTGCACGCAATGCGCAGTACTCGAAACGTGTCGCACCTTTGCGCGTGAGAATCATGAGTATGGTTTTTGGGGTGGAGAGTCTGAAGAAGAACGGCATGCCGCCGGTTATCGACTCATCGCGCCGATTGGCGTTCGCGCAGTCGCTCAGCGTTAATCATTCAGCGCACGCAAGCGCATTCGGCTCGCTGTGACGGCATTCCCCTCCCGCGAACTTGCTGAGCAGTTGATCGCAACAGCTTGGTCGGAGTACGACGGTACGCGCACCATTGACAACTTGATTGAAGTCAGCGCCCACGTTTCAACCAACCGCGTGTTCCGCGTGGTGTTCGACGATACGTCGCACATTGTGGCCAAAATATCGTCCTATGGTTCGTATTTTCTCTTCGCCGAAGATCACGATCGATTGTTCACCAGCGCGCAGTTGTTGCGAGGTTCGCGTTGGGAAGGTTTTCTGGCAGAAGTTTTGCCACGCGATGGACACGCTTACACGTGGTACGACGGTACGTATTGGGTGGCTTTCTACACCGATATAGAACGAGCGATGCAATTGCCATCAATATTGAATGACGATCAAATTGGCAACCTCGCTCGAGAAATTGCATCCTTCCACCGCGAGTGTTCTCAAATTTCAGGGAGTTTGCCGGCAACATCTAATTCTGTCAAGGGCGATGCGATCCATTTACTCGACCAACTCTCTCACGAATTCGCGGCGGAACATTTTGGATTGCGTCATGACGATATAGAAATTGCTAAACGATCTACGCATGAATTCTTGCTTCATCTAGAGAAGATCCGGTTTGACGAATGGGAGAAGATCCCAGTTCTCGTGGATTGGAATCTTGGCAACTTTTCCGTCAAACATCATCGCGCACAGTTCGAATTGTTCAGTCGTTGGGATTACGACTGGTTTCGCATTGATACTCGCATGCTCGATTTCTATTTCTTTTCGCGAGTGTCGTCCGAAACTGGCGACCGAACGTCTTTTACCTATTCCCCGCACACGCTGTTAGAGCCGCGGTTCATCAAGTTTCTGCGTCAGTATCACGAAGTCTTTCCACTCACGCAACGCGAGTTGTTATTTCTGCCGTGGGCGTACCGGTTCTTTATTCTCAATTACGTCATCCGCGAAGGCGCAAAGTTTTTCCGCGAAGACATCAGCGTAAAGTTTCGCAAAGACGCAACACGCATCTATTTGCCGATGCTTGATCACTTTGATGCTTCGGCATTGCTTGCCGTTCTTGACTAAAAATCAGTCAGAGATCTTGCGCATGGATTGTTTAAACCACTTGCCTTTTTCAACATAAACAGCTGCACCAAACTCGATATCTGATGTACGAGCACGGCCCTCTTTGATGACGGCGGGTGCTCCCACGGCGAGCGCGCCAGGTGGGACAACTTGATCATTGAGCACGACTGCATTCGCAGCGACAATGGCACCTGTGCCAACTCGCACTCGGTGCAATACAACTGCTCCGGAAGACACCTGAGCACCATTTTCGATAATGCAGCACTCAAGGTGCACGATGTGGCCAATGACGCAATCATCGCCAACAATGGTTGGGTCTTGTGGTGTGGTGTGGATGACGGTGTTGTCCTGAATGCTCGTTCGCGCGCCGATTTTGATGTATCCGTCATCGCCGCGGAGAACCGCTCCAGGCCAGATCGTTGATTCGGCACCTATCTCGACTGATCCAATGATCACCGCATCGGGATGAACGAACGCCGTTTCATGAATGTTTGGAACTTGGTCGCCAAGTGCATAAATCGCCATGCGCCTACCGTAGTGCGCACGTTTATGGCGTGCGTATTGGGGAAACTCACTTTTCGCAGGTACCGTAGAGCCCCATGTCTAAGCGCATTGATATCGAATTGACCAGTAACCGTGGAGATGGAACGTGGACGTGGCGTGCAGCCGGCGCCAAGACCCCTAAGGGAACGCTCAATGGTGCAATTCTTGATGCCGGCGCAAAGACCGGTGACACGCTCAAGGTCGAAGCTGAGTTCGATCTAGACGGTGTAGAAATTCTTTCTCTTGTTAAGACAAAAGAAAAATCCATTCGTGGAAATATTTTGCAACTGCTTGGCTCTGAAAAAGAGTTTCAGCCAGTAACTCAAAAACTTGCAGACAAAAGCAAAGACCGCAAACCAAAACGCGATGGCGAAAAGCGTCCACCACGTGATGGCGAACGCAAGCCACGACGTGATGGCGACAAGCGTCCACCGCGCGAGGGTGCTGAAGGCGAAAAGTCTGGCGATCGTCGTCCACGTCGTCCGTCATTTACTGCTCCCCCAGAATTGCCGAAGCGTCCTGCTGCTAAACGCCTCAAGCCAAAGCGCGTTCATCGCTCCGCCGTTCTCGACACACTTCCTGTTGAACAGCGTGGAGTTGCAGAGCGTGCACTCATCGGCGGCATCAAAGCTGTTCGCGATGCTGTAAAGGAACAGAACGATCAATTGAAAAAGGATGGCAAGCCACTCGTGCCTGCTGAAGGTCTGATTTCAATGGCACAAGAATTGCTTCCTAAGTTGCGAGTTGCAGAATGGCTCGACAAAGCAGAAGCTGCAAAAGCTGATATTGAGTTGCTCGACTTGCGTGATCTTCGCCAGGTTGTTGTCGGCGCCGACGATCCAATGGTTGTTCGCGACGAAACAACTCGTGCGCTTGCAACCGAATTGAAGGCTGCGCTGAAGTCTCGCCAAGAGTTTGAACAAACACGTTGGCTGGAAGACATCAAGTCGGCTATTGCCGTGTCGCGAGTGATTCGCGCGTTGAAAATTTCGAGTGAGCCACCAAAGGCCGGTCAACCATTCCCTGCAGAACTTGGCGCGCAGTTGGCAGCAGCCGCTTCAGCTGCATTGTCTTCGGAAACTGCGCCTGATCGATTCTGTGCACTGTTAGAGGCAATCGCGTTTTCTCCTGTTCGTGGTCAAGTGAAACTCGCAGCAGTTCTGCCAAATCCAAACGAAACAGTGCTGGCAACGGTGAAGCGTGTTGCTCCCCTTGTGCCACAGATTGCACAAATGTTCGGAATTGTCGTGGCTCCAGGTGCACACAGCCCTCGCCCATTGCGACCAACACGCCCTGTGCGCCCCAAAGGCAAGCCTGCACCAGCGAAGGCTCCTCAGGTAATACCAGCACCTCCAGTTGCAGACGCACCGTCAACTCCAGAAGTGACGGCAACTGCAGACGCACCTTCAACTTCCGAATAGGACAGCTGCCGACATAGTCTTGGGCTATGTCTGACGTCGTAACTTTTGAAAAGCAAGGTCAAATCGGTTTTATTACACTGAACCGTCCGGAAGCACGAAACGCTGTTAACGGCGCAGTTGCTCAAGCATTCGAGATTGCTCTCGATCAGTTAGAAAATGATCCCGAAGTTTGGGTGGGCATTCTTCGTGCAAACACAGAAGGTCAAGAACGGCCAGTGTTTTGCGCTGGAGCCGACCTGAAGGCCTTGAACTCTGGAGAAAACAATCTCTTCACCGAGCGCGGCGGATTTGCCGGTTTTGTATATCGCGATCGTAAGAAGCCAATCATCGTTGCAGTCGATGGTTTAGCAACTGCTGGTGGATGCGAAATTGTGTTGGCTGCCGACATGGTGATCGCCACTACTCGCTCTGCATTTGGTCTTGCCGAAGTAAAGCGCAACCTCATCGCAGGCGCAGGCGGCTTGTTCCGACTCCCACGCGCAATTGGTCAAAACGTCGCGATGGAAGTGATCCTTACTGGTGATCCGCTCTCTGCACAACGTGCCTATGAGTTAGGACTGGTGAATCGATTGGTCGAGCCTGGCAAAGCTGTTGAAGCCGCAATTGAGCTAGCAAACAAGATCGCTCTTTCGGCTCCACTCGCAGTGTGGGCATCACGGAAAATTGTTTTGGCATCGGCTTATGAATCTGATGAGAAACTCATCAGCATGACTAACCAAGAATTTGGTGCAGTTTTGAAATCGGAAGACACCAAAGAAGGTCTGACTGCATTTATCGAAAAGCGCCCACCTCAGTGGAAGGGTCGCTAGAGGTCACTTGATGCAATAAGCAGCCGGGCTTTCATGCCCGCACGCTCGAAAAGATTTTTGGTCAGCCGATCACCCGGCAACGCGTAGGCGTCTATTCGCGTGCATCCTTGCGAACGTGCGTGGGAACGCAGTTCGTCTATCAGCGTGGCTCCTGCGCCCAAATCACGAGCCTTTGGACTGACGTACACACGGCGGACCATGGCAATCGATTCCGAAATCTCCATTTGAGCAAATCCACAAATCTCGCCAGACGACTCAATAACGAAAACAATGTGGTGTCCATCGATTTGGAAGCTGTCGAGTTCGAGCCCGATGAGTGGCGCCGTAGACAACAGTTGCGAGCTTCCACGAAAACTGTGGGCTTCGTGAACACATAATTGCTCTAATGCAGCAAGCGCAGACGCATCCTCGGAAGCTGCACTTCGAACCGAGAACAACGCGGCGTTCACTGTGGAGCAACTACCGATTGTGCTGCAGCAATAACTACTGCCCTGTTGCGGTGCGTGCACTCGTATTCAAGAATGGTGCGAACTTCTGACGCGTCTATTGACGCGATGAGTTCAACCACTTGTGTGCCGGTGAGTAGGTCGTATCCATCGCGCGGTTCGGCAGTGCGTGGCAGAGATGGTGTTTGATCAACAACAGGTGCCGGCGCATCCTCTGGGCGAATGCGTTGAACAGTTTCTGGATATACAGACGAACGCATCTTTGACACCACGCTCCAAATGAGCCCAGGCAACTTCTGAGCACCAATTTTGACCGTGAACTCACCAATCATTCGTGCGTTGCGCACGTCTTGTTTGATTCGATCAGTTATTTGAAAAGTGGGCATGCATCGTCCTCAACAGGACAACCAGGGGCACTATTGCGAACGAGGAGGAAGCACTGGGTGCACTGATTTTCGTCTGGCCGGCGAGGTTGCAGACGTTCCATTCCATCGGTCTTGTCGTCAACAACAACGTCTTCCTCGTCTTCTTCGGGAGGAGAATCGTCCGCGGCGGTAAGTTTTTCACGAAGGATGGCATCGAGGTCTGCTTCAACATCGTCTTCAGTGCGCATGTCGTCGTCATCGTCGTCGTCATCCGTCGACTTCTTCGTAATGGATTCAACGGGAATCTCATCAGGGTCTTCAGCAATGTCAATTGCCTCGTCAACGGCAAAGCCATCGTCTTCAAGACCATCTATTTCAAGTACATCTCCATCGAGTTCGTCACCGTCTAACTCGGGGGCAGAAAGTATCTCGCTATCTAGATCATCTGGACCGATGACATCGTCGTCTGACATTAAAAATTCCTTTCACTGCGTGCGGCGAGAGAGTACTCCATAAAGGGGTCAATTATGCGAATTTCTTTGCTTTACGCGAAAATTATGAATTACGCCGGGTTTCGGCCTTTCGCTCCGAGTCCAATCGTTCAAGCGCTGGTGCCTCAAAGGTCATATGGGTCATGGCATCCGCAACTGCTCTGTGTCCTGCTTTTTCGGCAATGAGACGATGCATCTCGATCACCACGCGTCGATATGCGGGGTGTCCCTGAGGGGCCGAACGCAACTCCAGTAGGTGAATTGCCTCGCGAGCGTTGAATTGCATGCTGTAGCGCAAGCGGTACGCCATGGAGATTGCGTACGCAGCCTGTTCTGGGTAATCCGGTCGCAACGCTTCATACAACGTCGCAGATCGGGTCATGGTCTCTTCAAATTCATCGGCAACGCCAGCTTCAGCAACAAGCTCTGGCATGACGTAACCATGGTCTGGAGACAGTCTCTGCCACTCGATGGTCAGCAAACGATGGCGCTGGAGGTCCCGGAATGCTCCGTAGTCACCGAGCACATCGAAGCGGTAGTCGATTCTTTCAAAGGCACGACCTGGTTTGTGACGACGATTCTCTCGAGTTCCCACATAAGCCGCTATGAGACGAACCTTTTCGTCATGACTCAATTGGGCGACGCGATTGAGGAGTTGTGACTCAGGTAGATGTGAATGCGCATAACAAATTGCTGCGAGCAACTTGTTCTCGCCATCTGGATCAAAGTCGATCAACTCCACTTCATTGACTGGGTCGGGTTCGAGCGCGCCAAACATATCGTCAACCAAGAAGGCGGTTTGTTCAGCATTAGTAGCGAGGTAGCTACTCCATTTTCCCCCACGCTCTGGAATATCGACACGTCGCAAAAAGCTCGGAACAACTTTTCGTAGTTCAGTAAGCATCATGTCGGCGTATTGACGCGACTCCGGAAGAGCGTGAGCACGCATGCGCAACAGCATCTGTTCATAAGCCTGTCCGGTGCCAAAAATTCCAACATTTGACAGTGCACTTGCAGGCAGTATTCCTCGCACAGCATCAAGACCTTTTGCTCGCGTTGCCTGGCGATACACAAAATCGGAGTCATTGATTCCGCGAGGGATTGATTTGCGCACATGTTCTGTGACGGTTTGAACAAGTGAGCTGTAGCTATCGAACATGCGATCCATATCGCCCACATAACGCGTTCCATATGGACCACTCAATATTTCAGGATCTCGGTAGTACCGGTACCTTCCACCCAATCGAGCGTCGTAATTGATGTATCTCGTACTCTGCTCGAGATAACTCATCAACCTTCCCCACTCAAGAATCTTGGTCAGCAGGTTGGATGCCTGTTCGCATGCCAGATGCACACCGCCAAGCTGTGCGACGGAGTCGTCGCCGTACTCAACAAACACCTTTTCGTAGAGTGCCTCTGCTTTGTCTATGCCAATGGTGGCGTCAACGCCAATATCACCAGTGAGGTCGAGATCGTTAACGAATTCATCGAGGAATAATCGGCGCAGACTTTTGGGGCTGCGGCTGTATCGCGCAAACAACGCACCCTTGACAACTTCCGGCAGATTTACGAGCGCAAAAACAGGGAGGTCAAGGTTCGTGAAATACCGTTTAAGTATTTCCGCCTCTCCATCTTCGAAAACCTCTGGAATGTAGACCGTCACGAGGGGCAATCTTAGAAGTCCCGCCCTGTGTTATCGGGTATGCCTATTAGGCGTAGATCTGAACGCAGTCGCTCTGAATACGGCACGCAACCTTGGTGACAGTTGCTACAAATTGGCCGTCAATCGTGAGTCGCTGTGGACTCCCCTCCCAATGAGAGAAGTCACCCTGACTATAGGAAAGTAACGGATGTGGAAGATGGGTCCCAAGAGACGTCTTTTGCCACATCAAGCGGCGCTGACTCCAACGCATAGCACCTGATACTTCAAAAATATCTAGTTTTCCATCGTTGAGATGCGCGCGCGGTGCCACTTCGTGGTCGTTCCAATATCCGCTATTGCTCACTATGCAAATTGCGCCTCGCAGGAACCTGCGTGCAATGCTCAAGGATCCGATGCACACATCCGTGTGTTCCACGCCATGAGCGTCGGTGTAGGACACAGATATCGCGTCGACAACCACGCGTATGCACTCGTCATTGTTCGAGCGACTCTTCACGCCAAGAACTCGAGTGATGTCACCTGATTGCATGAATAGCGATTGTGCATGTATTTGTTGTGCGGAATTATCACGAAGGAATAATCCAAGTTGGCGATCCGACGACATGACACGTGCATGATCGGGAATCGGTGACGGTGTTCCCCATTCGGATCCAGGGCTAATAGGCATCGTTACATCTTGCCGATTTGACTCGATGCAGCAATGACACCGGTGAAGAGGGACTTGGCAGCAAGTGCGCTCGTAGATGTCGAAACAGACTGGTCATCAAGAGTGGTGAATTGCCGGAGGATATCGATGAGCTGCTTCATGGTGCGCACGAAGTCTCCTGCAGTTACATCGTCTTCGTCCAATATGTCGAACAGTGACGTGCCATGCGACCAGTCAAACGCAGTGGCCATAAAGCCAGCGTCTGGAGCGCGATGCGGGAGTAGACCAGCGCGAATCTCACTCGCTGTGATTCGTCGACTGATGTTTTCAATCTCGGACCATCGCTTTTTCAATTCAGCATTTGGAAAATGGGGTTTCGCAGATTCATCTCGCCGACGATCTTCGTACACAAATACCGAAGCAAGACTTGCTAAATCATGGGCATTTAGACCTGAGAAAATGCCTTCGGAGAGACATTCTGCAATCAACAAATCAGATTCATGAAAGATTCGTCCAAGTACGACACCTTTTGCCGTCAATGACCATTCGCTTATGTATCCCCACTCTTCAAGAAGGTTCGTGAGATCGTCAAATTTCTTACTTACTGACTGGGCGGAATTAGATACACGCTTTTCTAATTGATCAAGTTCTTTTGTTACGCGGTCCGCTGACTCTGCGGCATTGAGCTTGAATTTGGCATCAGGGTCACGCAAAAACGGATGATCTGAATTCGCTCGCGAATCCTTTTTGCCACTGCGAGAAAGAACACGATCATTGATTTTGAACTTCGCTAATAGCGTTGAAGTCTCTTTCAAAAAGCGTGAGTTAGTCGGCTGGAATGGCATTGGCAATTCAATGTGCCCCAGTGTGTAAATTGTTTCAGTTACGTCGCGCGATGTAACTGTGCGCACTCCCCTGTTGATCGACAGAAGCGACAACTTGCCACCCGTGCCTCGGCTTGCCGTAGAGATCACCACCAGGCGATCACTTGCCGTTGCTTCACCAATGAGCACGACATCGCCAGGACGTAAGCGCGCAAACTGAGATTCCAGATCAGTAAAACTTTTTGTCTTTACGTTCCCCTTCCTGAAGTTCTCAATATCGCCGTAATCGCTGTAGGACTGTTCCCGAAGTCGTTGTTCCTCTTTGCCTCTTCGCGCAATACGCGCTTGAATCTCTACTATCTCGCGACCAGATTGGAACTGTGCGAACGACAGGTTGAGTAAATGTCGTGCCTGCACTCGGCTCGTTGTTCGGATCAGGTTTGCAGCCATGTTGTAGGTCGGACGAAATGCCGAATTCAAAACAAACGATCGGCTTGATACCAAAGCGGCAACTTGTTCGAAAGTAACGAATGGGTTCCACAGTGTGAGTGCATGACCAACCGTGTCGAGGCCTCGTCGTCCAGCACGACCAGTGAGTTGCGAGAAATCGGAAGGCTTAAGAATTTGATGAGTCTCACCGTTGTACTTGGTGATTTTGTCGAGCACGACGGCACGAGCAGGCATGTTGATGCCAACGGCAAGTGTCTCTGTGGCGAACACCACTTTCACAAGACCTTGTGCGAAGCACTCTTCAACCGCTTCCTTGAAGCTCGGTACAAGGCCGGCATGATGCACACCGATGCCAGCCTCCAGTTGTCGCAGAAAACGCGTGTAGTTCAATGCGGCCAAATCGTCATCGGTAAACGCTTCTACGTGACTTTCCAGAATGCCAGCGATGATCTCTCGATCTTGTGCTGTGGTGAAAGAAATGCCCAACTTCAAGCACGAGTGTGCCGCCTCATCACATTGATTGCGGCTGAAGATGAAATAGATCGCAGGGAGAAGATCATCTGACTGCAGTTGCAACAACACATCGGGACGATTAGGAGTGAAGAACCGACTTGGCGGACCGCTTTGTCTGCCTCGTGATCCGTATGGGTGTTGCTTCTTTGTTTTTGGCGCTGACATCGCCTCAATCTTTGACACCTGCTCATTGGGCTTACCACCAACGATGGTGTCGAACACGCGCAACTGATTCGTCGTCTTGTCTCCGACCACATAATGATTCGTCAGCTCTACTGGTCGTTTACTTTCCACGATCGGCCTAGTTGGACCGCGAACGGTGGTGAGCCACTCACATAGTTCGTCAGCATTGCTCACCGTTGCAGATAGACAAACCAATTGAACGGTTGGATCGAGGTGGATGATCACTTCTTCCCAAACAGGACCACGGTAGGCATCCTGAAGAAAATGGACTTCGTCAAGGACTACAACACCGAGATTGTCAACATTTGAAGACCGCGCATAGATCATGTTGCGAAGCACTTCTGTAGTCATCACCACGATTGGAGCCTGTGCGTTGATGCTGTTGTCACCCGTAAGCAACCCGACTTCGTTTGCGCCATACAGTTTGACTAATTCATGAAACTTCTGATTAGAGAGCGCCTTAATTGGAGCTGTGTAAAACGCTCGCTTCCCCATCTTTCTGGCGAGGCCAATCGCGTATTCAGCAACAACCGTTTTCCCAGATCCCGTTGGAGCAGCAACCAGAACACTTTCACCGGCATCGATGCAATCAAATGCCTGAATCTGGAAAGCGTCTAATTCGAATGAGTAACCGCTCGTGAGCGAGTGGCGATGCGGGGACGTCACAACTAACTATTCGCCATCTGGCGAACGTTTCTTCTTTCGTCGCTGTGCGATAAATCCGATGAGAATTGCAAGCAGGAACAACAACGTCATCGGGATTGCTAACGCCATCATGGAGATGGGATCGCCGCTCGGCGTGATGACGGCTGCAATCAAGAAGGTTCCCATGATCGAATAGCGCCACTGTTTGATGAGGGTCTGAGGAGTCACTACTCCCACAAGCTGCAGAAACACCACAAGCACAGGCACGAGGAATCCTGCACCAAAGGCCAGCACCATCATTGCAACGAGGCTGATGTATTTCGAGATTTGGTAAGTCTGTTCAACACCGGCTCCAGACCATGCGATGAGGAATTCGAGCGCTTTGTCGAGCGTCCAATATGCAAGCCATGCTCCCGTGAGAAACAGAATCACCGACGTAACGATGAATGGGATGGAGTATTTCTTTTCTTGTTTGTTGAGTGCGGGAACAATAAATTTCCACAGTTGCCACATGATGACAGGAAGAGCAATGATCAAACCGCCGTAGCCGGCAATGCGCATCCGCGAAGTAAGACCCTCGATTGGTCCTAATGCAAACAACGTGCCTTCACAATTAAAATCAGGTCGGGTCTTGCAAATATTGCGATACGGCTGTGTCAGAAACTTAAGAAACGCATCGTAGAAAACCAAAATGATCGTTGATCCAACCGCGACTGCAAGGAGCGACCGAACAAGACGCATGCGCAGCTCTGCGAGATGTCCAAAAATCGTCATGCCGCCTTCGCTCGATGATGACTGGCCCCTCAACAAACTGACCACTATTGATTCTTCTCAGGCTGCGATTCGGGGAGCCCGATATCAAATGGGACAAACTTTGGTTCAGCTTCTGGCTCTTCGGTTTCAGTTGGCTCATTTGGAGCATCGTGATCAAAAGTTCCAACTTCGGAAAGCGTGTTGTTCACTTGCTGGCTTGCAGAATCGAACATGGTTTTATAACCCTGTGCGGTCTCTTTCAAATCACCTATGGTGTCACCGAAAGCGCCCTTAAATTCAGACTGCGCATCGTTGGTGATCCGTTTAAATTCGCCATACAACTTTCCGGCTTTGCGAATCACGCCAGGAAGCTTTTCCGGACCCAAAATAACGAGACCCAAGATCATCAGGAAGAAGATCTCGCTTCCAGAGAAATTAAACACATTGACAGTCTAAACCTTGATCCATCTGGGTATGCGTAGCATGGCGATGTGCAAGAGCGCATTTCACCCCTGATCGATAGACAAATTACCTTCGCCCACCGTGGGGCTCGGGCTCACCTCCGTGAGAACACCATCGAAGCGTTCGAGTTAGCCATTCGGTTGGGTGCGTCTGGGCTCGAATCGGATACGTGGTTCACTCGTGATGGAATCGCTGTTCTTGATCACGATGGAATCGTCAAAGGACGGTTGCGTAGTAAACCAATCTCGTCAGTTAACAGGGACGCTCTCCCCGACTGGATTCCCTCACTTAAAGATCTGTACGTGCGATGTGGATCCGATTTTCATGTCAGTTTGGATATCAAAGACATAGACAGCATGGCTGATGTTGTGCACACAGTGGCCGAATATGGCAGACCCGAAAAAACGTGGTTGTGTCACCCGGACTTAACATTCTTGGAATCATGGATCGGTCGTGTGGATGGTGCTCACCTCGTTCACTCAACGCGGTTGAAAGCAATGAGTCTTGGACCCGAGCGACATGCGGCGACACTGCGTGACCGCGGAATCTCAACAGTCAACATGCCCTTCCCCGATTGGAACGGTGGGCTTGTTGCGCTGTTCCACAGATTCAATATTTATTGCTTCGGGTGGAATCTTCAATATCCAGAAGTGTTGACTACTGGTTTACGCATGGGACTAGACGGTGTGTTTAGCGATTGGCCTGACCGTGCCACAGATGCGATGAGAACTGTGAACGGTTGAAATTACAGCCAGTGGAAAGAACCAATTGGCCAAATAATCACGAATGCTCTGCCAACGACGAGTTTTTGATCAATCGTTCCAAACATTCTGCTGTCAAATGACTGAGGACGGTTGTCACCCATAACAAAAAGATGCCCGCTCTCAACGGTGGTGTTTGCCATTTCTGGAATGCGGCAGCGATCGTCCAAATTTGTTTGAGCAATGTCGTAGTCGTTTAGGTATGGCTCATTGATCGCCTTGCCGTTTACCGAAACCACGCACTTTGAAATGGAGATAGTGTCGCCGGCTAATCCAATAACCCGCTTAATGAGATCGTCATGTTGGACGGCCACACCATCGGTTGTTACGCGGTCAAAAACCACAACATCTCCGCGGTGAATATCGTGCAATCGGTATGAAAGTTTGTTTACGAGAACGCGATTGTCCTGGAACATGGTTGATTCCATGCTTGGGCCACTGATGTAAAACTGCTGAAGTGCGAACCCACGGACAACAAAGGCAATGATCAGGGCGACACCAACGACGGTCACCCATTCTCGAATCGCCTTCAATCCGACTTTCGAATTTGATTCAGCAGCATCGGACATGGATCACCAACCTAGCAAGTGGCTTTTACGGGCGCGGAAATGCTCCTTTGGTACAAATTCACATGACCAAAATACGCATCTAGCGATCATGGCGATGTAGTCTGATGGGCGAATTAGTCGTCAAGAGAATTTGCCAAAGGAGTACATGACATGAAGGTCTGGATTGATCAGGATCTCTGCACCGGAGACGGGCTGTGCGAGGAAATTGCACCAGATGTGTTCACGTTGCTCGACGATGGCCTTGCCTATGTGCGTGAAAAAGACAAGATTTTCGCTACTGCTAAAGGCAATGCACAAGGCGCCGAAGGAATGGCGAACTTTGAAGACAAAATGATGGACGCTGTAATTGAATCCGCCGAGGAATGCCCCGGCGAATGCATCTTCATCGAGCCGTAGTCGCTCGTTTAGTCCATTGACTCGGCGGTAACGCCGATATATCGCGCAACTGTCAAAAATGCGGTGTGTGCAACCATTCTGTGGTCTGGACGAACGGCCATGCCCTCGATGTGCCACGTGCGATGCAACACTTCCATCGTGCGTGCCTCAATCCACGAGTTTCCGAAGCACTGTCGAACTTGCACAGCTTGCGTGATGCTTGGCGTATAGGCAACGAGTAACCCACCCTTACGCAACACCTTTTCTGCGTGCGGAACAACGTTCCACGGTTCTGGTAAATCAAGTACTACCCGATCGAAATCTTGACCATCGATGCCTTCGTACGCATCGCGTATCTGTACGTCGTAGCGATCCAAAGCTTCAGCACCGAGGAACGAGCGAACATTGGACTGCGCGCGATTTGCAAAATCTTCTCGCAATTCGTAGCCCGTGATATGTGCTCCGTAACGAAGCATGGTCATTGATAGAGCCCCGCTACCAACACCAGTCTCAAACACACGCATGCCTGGTCCAATATCGGCGATCATGCAAATAGGTGCAAGATCCTTCGGGTAAATAACTTGGGCGCCGCGTGGCATTTCGAGTACGAAATCTTCCAACGTCGGACGCAAAATTGAATAACTCGAACCTTTTGAGTTAGCAATGAGGGCACCTTCTTCTAGTCCAACAATTTGCGCATGCGTGATGACGCCCGAGTGGCTGTGGAATTCTCCCTTTTCAGAAAGCGTCGCAAGATATCTGCGTTTCTTGCTGTCAATGATCAACACTCGTTCACCAAATTGAAAAGTGCGGATACTCATAGTGGTGAATCTTTCTTGCGGATGATTACTTCTTCATCCTTGCGTAGGCGAACGGTTGTGACACTTCTTTTGCGGTTGCGTTTGCGGACCCACTTCAACACACGCCAAACAACTGGAATCCACCACAGCGACTCCCGAACAGATGGTGCGTTGGGCGAGGTTGCAGACTTCTTATCGCCGGATTTCGAGGACACTGCGACGCTTTCTACCGCTTCTCCGTCCAAATGCGTAAGCAAGAATCACGACGACACCGCCAGCTATTGCGGCGTACGTTGCAAGCGTTGACTTGTTGCGCTCGGTAGTTCCCTGAATATCGTCTTGAAGCGCCTTGAACTTTCCTTCAAGATCCGCGCGCGTAATCTTTGGATCTGCTTGAGTCACTACTTGTCTCCAGCGTTGTGCAGAAATGGTTTACGAATTCGCGACTGCGAAAAGACAACGAGTGCGATAGTGAGGGCGAGCACGATGAAATACGGTGCCCAACTCATGGCGCTGGATCCATCAAACACCGTAGATTGCAAAAGTCTGAGAATGCCAACGAGAACGAACAGCAGGCCGAGAAGAATCGACACGCCGCCCAAAGCTCCCCATGCCAACCAGCGACCCGTCCCCCGCAACTCGCCAATGGTTTCCTGCTTCGCATACGCGCGCACGAGGTCAATCAGTTCAGATATTGAAGACCCGGAATTGAACGAAAGCACCCTTACAGTCAATCAGCGCTTGGGCTAATTCGGTGCAATCTCACTTGCTGAAGGGCTTCCAGAGAACCCGCCTAGGGCGTCTGAAAGCGCATTCCATATGGGCCTGTACGTCGTTTGATTGGACGAATTTGCTCCATTGATAATCAGCGAAAACGACGACGCCTGATCTGCCGAAAAAGGAACAAAACCACTCAGCGCTTTGGCTCCCGTCAACGTCCCAGTTTTTCCCCGCAGCTTGCCCGCTCCAAGTGTGTCACCAAGAACATCGCGAAGTGTTCCGGTTTGGCTGGCTGTTGCCAGACCAACTCCAACTGGACCGAAGCCTCCATCCCGAGCGAGCAACGTGATCAATGTGTTACACGTAAGACGATTGCCACGATCAAGTCCAGAACCATCGACGAACTGCAGAACGTCAAGAGGAATTCCCCATTCCACGAGTTTTGCCTTGATCACTTCTAAACCCGCTTCACGAGTTCCAGTTCCAGAAGTTGCGAAGCCAAGTTCTTTAACTAATAGTTCAGCAGTGTTGTTATCGCTATTGGTCAACATCTCAGCGACGATGTCTGAAAGCGGAAGTGAATCAATCTTCACAATTACTGGTAAATCTTGTGGCGCAGTTCCAACCTTTGGACCACCCGTGACGGCAATTCCGTTATTTTGCAACGTGTTCGTGAATTCAGTTACTGCTCCTAAAGCGGGATTGTCTGGCTTGATTGGATTCCCTGAAACCACGCCGTCATTCACCATCAACGCACCAAGTGGTCCAACTTCAGTGCCCTTGATTCCAAGCCCGAGAGTTGGACTGAATCGCTCAGCGTCATATCTGGACTCATCGCCAACTATGGAACCGGCAATTCTTGTTATGCCTTTCGATGCGAGCGCGTCAAACAAATTTTCCAATCTCGTGAAATTGAACGATGGGTATGGCTCTGTAGCGGGATAGTTGCCGGTCACCAGTAGCGGGTCGCCTCCCCCAATGAGGTAGGCATCACCGTCGATTGAATTTCCATTTGCTTGACCGACGAGAGATGTACTGAACACAAATTCAGGCTTCAGCACATCGAGAGCAACCATGGCAACAACTAATTTCATGTTGCTTGCTGGCAGCAGGGGCATGTCTGGATTTACGTTGACAATGCGGGTGCCTTCAATTTCAATTGCGAGACAAGATTCAGCAGGAAGCCTGTTGCTTAATGCAGTGAGCTGAGTTCGAAGTGATCGAAAACGAACATCGTGTGACAGCGTTTGTGGTGTACGTCGTGCATTGATGATTGGAGCTGACAATGATTGCAATTCCGCACTACTTGCAATTGGAGTAACAGCCTGAGCAACACCGTGGACAAACTTCCAAGAAATTCCAAGCGTGAGTGCACCAAACAGCGTTACCGACGCAAGCAGAGAGCCAACTACACGAACAGATCCGACGCGAACCTTCTTACGTGCTCGTTGAATACTGTTCGAATCGTCTACGAGATTCATTGTGCAATACCGCGGTACCGTGCATACTCGTAGAGATGAGCAAGGCTTGTCGCCGCGCGCGCTCCAGTCGGATAGCAATACGCACCGGAATCACGCACCGACGCAGGACCAGAATTCTTCGGGTCGGTAACTGCGAGTTCAGTCGCAATAAGAATTGGCTTGCCGTGTTTACGTGAAACTTCCCGAGCAGTAATCGCATACCGTTCATCCTGCTTTTCGTGATAAGCAACTATTCGTTCCAAGCCGTGATCAGGGTAATAAGTACCTGCCCTCATCATTTTTGCTTGGTTACTTTGAATTCCTATCCCGAGGAAGATGACTGCGTCTATTGATTCATGACCAGCGACGATTTCCATAATTTCCGTCACCGTGTCGCGAGTTTCCCCGCCAGCGCAGTCGATTGGATTGTTACGGCTCCAACGAGGTGGAAGAAGTGCCGAAAGCTGTGACATCAGATCGTCAGAAAGGTCAACGAGGTCGAGAACTCCATCACGGGCAATTGCATCTGCTGTTACCACTCCCCAGCCACCAACGGTCGTCAAAACTGCAACTCGGTTTCCGCGGGGCAAAGGTTGAGTTGCAAATGTTGCCGCTGAATCGAATGCTTCTTCAACGGACGAAACTTTGATTGCCCCTGCAGAGCGGGTTGCTCCGAGGAATACGCGATCGTTGCTCGCCATCGCACCGGTGTGGCTTTGTGCAGCTTTAGAGCCAGCGGCTGTTGCACCACCCTTTAAAACAACGAGTGGCTTCACCGCAGTGATGTGTTTCATTGCTTGAAGCAGCGATTCACCGTTGCCGACATTTTCTATGTAAGTGAGCGCAACTTTCGTTTCGTCATCGCCTGCGAAATAGTGCAAAAAGTTTTCAACACTGACTTGTGTTGCGTTGCCGGCAGAAATAGCCCTCGCTATGCCAACTCCAGATTGTTGTGAGTAATTCAAAAAGCTCGACACAAAGTTCCCACTTTGCGACGCAACAGAGATGCCGCCAGATGGAGGGTATGGAGCGACAATCTGCAGACATAAGGATGATGGTGTGCTCACCACTCCCTGACCATTAGGACCGGCGATAAGCATTTCGAGAGAGTTAGCTAGCTCGAGTAACGAAGCCTCAGCCGTCTCCCCTGCTTCTCCCGATTCTCGATACCCAGCACTGGCTATGAAGGCACTTCGTATTCCAAGTTGCGCGCATTGTTTCAGTAATGCTTCGTTCGAACTTGCTGGTGTGCAGAAAAAGGCGAGGTCAATCTCTCCAGGTGGCAATTCAGAGAGATCTGCAACGGTCTGGACACCCAAGATGTTTTCGCGTTGCAAATTTGTCGCAAAAACCTTGCCAGCGAAGTTGTTCACAAGAGCATTGTGGAGAGAAACGAAACCAAATTTGCCGGGGTGGCTAGAGGCACCGATCACGACAATGGCGCGTGGGTTAAACAATGCATTGAAATGTTCTTGAGAAGGTGCGAACGAGTGACTTTTTCCATTCAAGGGGTCACTCTGCGTTCTACCGTTTTCGATGAGTGCGTCAACTGCAACAAGCGATCCGTCACTGCGAGCAATCAGCGGGTTGATGTCAAGGGATTCGATTTCAGGATGCGCCGCACAAACCTGGCCCATGCTGGTCAACACCATTGCTAACTGTGTTCGGTTAATGGGTTGGGAGCCACGAAACGCACCGAGTATCGATTGATGGTGCACTTCATCGATCATCTGCATTGCTTGCTCGAACGTCACAGGAAGTGGTCGAAGCACAACATCATCAATTGCCTCGGCGAAGATGCCTCCTATGCCAAGAGCAACCATGTATCCGAACTGCGGGTCATTGATAACACCGATGATCAGTTCTCGATCGCCCTTCACCATTTCCGCAACGAGAAACGAAACGTCGCCATCATGTTCCGTGACAAGTGCCATGAGGTCGCCACAGGCTTGGTCAGCTTTTGTGGCATCAGTGATATTCAGACGAACAAGACCGCGCTCAGTCTTGTGAGCAATGTGGTCTCCAGAAAGCTTGATAACAACTGGATATCCAATGGCATTGGCCGCCTCGATCGCCTGAGCGATAGATGAACACACTGTCTCCTGAGCGAACGGAACACCAAACGGCAAAAGCAGTTGTTTCGAAGCGGCTTCAGAGAGAGTCGACTGGTTTGCCACAGGCTCAAACATTAGTTGACCGATGCGTAGGCACTACCCTTGTCCCGTGCACATCGTGTCAACAGTGTTCATTGAGTCCTTCGAAATGAGGCAGGCACCTGGTCCGTCTTCACGGATCGATATCACGGGAATTTATTTCTCCCTAGCCGCTCCCTCGCTTCCTCCAGTCACGGTTGATCCCCATCTCATGGCGTTGATCTTTTGTCCGCTTGGCGAACCCGGAAATGGTGTCTTCGAGGTGGTCTTCCGAAAAGGGATTGACGAAGAATCAGAACAATTGGCCCGCAATGTAAGTCCATTCACCGTGGAGCCTGGCAAATTTACGTACCGACTTGTTCGCGGGGAAATTGAGCTCCAAGAACTAGGGCAAATATTTGCCCACTGTCGCGTTGACCATGGCGATTGGTCCATTGTTCCGCTCACATTGTTGCCTCCGGTTGCGTAATCGGAACTACAGTCGCGCCGTGACTTCTTCTGCATCATTAACTCCAGAAATAGACGCTCAGGCCATTGCCCTGATACGTGGATTGGCCATGGATGCCCCGCTTTATGCAAAGAGCGGCCACCAAGGAACAGCGATGGCATTGGCACCACTTGCACACGTGCTGTACAGCAGGGTGTTGCGCCATGCGCCTCAGCAATCTCAGTGGAGAAATCGCGATCGCTTCATTCTGTCGAACGGTCACGCCTCAATATTGCAATACGCGATGTTGTTCCTCAATGGTTACGGACTCGAAATCGACGACATCAAAGCATTCCGCCAATGGGACTCACAGACGCCTGGACACCCAGAGGTTGGACACACAAATGGTGTTGAAGTAACCACAGGTCCATTGGGACAAGGTTTCGCCAATGCAGTGGGCATGGCTATTGCCGAGCGCAACCTTCGCGAACGTTTTGGCCAAGACCTCATGGACCACCACACCTTCGTGCTTGCAGGCGATGGATGCTTCATGGAAGGAATTAGTCATGAAGCGGCTTCACTCGCGGGTCACCTTGGTCTTGATCGGTTGGTCTGTGTTTTTGATGACAACGGAATAACTATTGACGGCAGTACATCGCTCACATGTTCAGACGATGTTGCGAAACGGTTCGCAAGTTATGGCTGGAACGTGATTCAGGGTGGAGAAATTGGCGAGGACCTTGACGCATTAGAGGCAATGCTGACGTCTGCACGCAAACACACAGGTCAGCCAACGCTGTGCATTCTGAAAACTCACATTGGGTATCCGTCGCCAGATTTCACTGACGCACATGAAGCCCATGGAAACCCATTTACCGCAGAACATGTGTCTAAGACGAAGGCGCACATGGGAATTCCTGACGAACCATTCTGGGCACCGAACGACGTCGTGTCCCAGTGTCGTGCGCATGCTGCAAACAAAGGTGCCGCTCTGCTCAGCGAATACGACAGCGCTACTGCACACGCTGAAGGCAAACACGGCTTCGATCAGTGCTGGTCAGAACCTCAAGGAGACGCAGTAGCTGATTTGATGCCATCGTTCGCTCAAGATTCAACTCTTGCCACCCGGCAAGCAATTCAGCAATGCATCGAAGCAAGTGCTTCTGTCCTTCCTGGATTACTCATCGGATCAGCCGACCTCACGGGAAATACCGGTGTAAAGGTGAAGTCAGTCGGCGCGCAATCGAAGCAGCTTCCAACTGGTCAACAGGTGTATTTCGGAATTCGCGAACATGCAATGGGTGCGGCAATGGTTGGCATGGCTCTGCATGGTGGAACCATTCCTGTTGGCGGAACGTTTTTCGTGTTCGCCGATTACATGCGACCAGCGATTCGACTCGCTGCGCTCAGCAAAGCCCGCGTCATTTTCGTGTTTACTCACGACTCAGTAGGCGTCGGCGAGGATGGACCGACGCACCAACCGATCGAACATCTCGCGAGTCTTCGCGTGATTCCAGGTCTGCAGGTCATTCGACCTGCAGATTCAAACGAGACGAAGGTTGCTTGGGAGTGCGCACTCACCTATCCGGGTCCAACTGCACTTGTGCTGAGTCGCCAGTCATTGCCAATCACCACCGATGGAGATGCAGTTCGCTATGGAGCAGAGATCGTCGTCGAGTCTGAGAAGGCACAAATTGTCTTGGTCGGAACGGGCAGCGAGGTTTCTGTCTGTGTCGATGCTGCAAAACTATTAAAGGATTCCGGGGTGGAAGCAAGCGTCGTTTCAATGCCATCTTTCGATCGATTCGAGATGCAACCTTCTCAGTATCGCGATTCTGTTTTTCCAGCCAATGTTCCCGTCCTATCTGTGGAGGCTGGCGTGACATTTGGTTGGTCGCAGTATGCCGATGCA
>Ga0209297_1000294_pt1 | contig 33452 bp, 20 predicted proteins | sample S_130805_MF_Meta_FD_187322 | JGI IMG/M metagenome (GOLD analysis project Ga0209297, IMG submission 187322) | Freshwater microbial communities from Lake Simoncouche, Canada to study carbon cycling - S_130805_MF_MetaG (SPAdes) (version 2) | ecosystem: Environmental > Aquatic > Freshwater > Lake ...
ATAAGGCCCATAAGGCCCATAAGGCCCATAAGGCCCATAAGGCCCATAAGGCCCATAAGGCCCATAAGGCCCATAAGGCCCATAAGGCCCATAAGGCCCATAAGGCCCATAAGGCCCATAAGGCCCAAAATAGAAAAATGGAATTAGTTAAGCTATAAAGCTATCCACTTGCCTTATAATTATCAAATCCATAAAAAAAATCCGCGCCCAAAAAAATAATTCCCCAGGGTTGACAAGTTGATATATAGGATGCTAAAATTGATTTGGAGTTTTATTAAACACTATGGCAAAAGGATTCACAGTAAAAGCAAAGACAACAGCAGAATGGGATTACGATAAAATTAAAGAACAAATGAGAGGTAAGAATATAGTATTCTGTCTACCAGGAAGAAGTTGTTCTTATACGTTTTTAAAATCATTTGTACAATTAAGTTTTGATTTAGTACAGAATGGAATGAGTATTCAAATTTCACAAGATTACTCATCTATGGTAAACTTTGCAAGATGTAAGGTATTAGGTGCAAATGTTCTTAGAGGTAAGTGGCAATTACCTTGGGATGGAAAGTTACAATACGATTATCAGCTTTGGATTGATAATGATATTGTTTTCAATACAGAGAAGTTCTGGCAATTATGTGCCATGGCCCTTGATGTATCTAATATAACAGAGGGTAATTTAGAATATGTAAATCTATCGGATGAAGAATTAAACTCTGCTTCCAATGATGATATTGAAGTCCGTAGAGAAAAAGTTCGGCGCCTTAATTTAACAGGTAATCCAATTGTTAGTGGATGGTACGCAACAGAAGACGGCACCACCACTTCTTGTGCTCATTGGTTAGAAGAAGAAGAATTCAGAAAGAACGGTGGAGTAATGAATCACGAAACTGTAGAGAGTATTACAAAACGTTCCAAACCATTTACAGTAGATTATATTGGTGGTGGATGGATGTTAATTAAGAAGGGTGTATTTGAGAATCTTGAATATCCTTGGTGGGGACCTAAGCTTCAGGTATTTCCTAATGGCATTCAAGATTTTTGTGGAGAAGATGTTAGTTTCTGTTTAGATGCAAAGGACATTGGATTTGATATTATTGTAGATCCGAAAATTCGTGTAGGTCACGAAAAACAACGTGTACTATGATAAACATAATATACGACGGAAAAATAATTCATAAAAATCTAACAGAAGAACAATGTTCAGAACTTCTATTAGAATTAGCAGAAAAATTTTACAATAATGAATTGGATGTTAATAAAATTGAATTGGTTGAAACCGAATAAATTGGAAGACAAATTATTCGGAACAATCCAATAAGTTTGGGTCTTGAGATTCTTATAGGGTCTTGAGATTCTTATAGGGTCTTGAGAATTATAGGGTCTTGAGAATTATAGGGTCTTGAGATTCTTATAGGGTCTTGAGATTCTTATAGGGTCTTGAGATTCTTATAGGGTCTTGAGATTCTTATAGGGTCTTGAGATTCTTATAGGGTCTTGAGATTCTTATAGGGTCTTGAGATTCTTATAGGGTCTTGAGAATTATATGGTCTTGAGAATTATATGGTCTTGAGAATTATATGGTCTTGAGAATTATATGGTCTTGAGAATTATATGGTCTTGAGAATTATATGGTCTTGAGATTCTTATAGGGTCTTGAGAATTATAAATATCTTATGCGGGATAGAACCCCGACACATAAAAGTTCTAATATTAACTTAGGAGACTTCTTATGGCTAAAATAGTAGATCGCAACGTAGAATATATGAAGGAAATGTGGGGAACCACATCTCTAGTCACTGACTATAATAAGAATCTAATTAGAGAAATTACTTATGATGACCTAATTGATAAAAATATAGTTACCGAAGATTCAGAAATTACTGAATCCGAATCATATAATGATTGGGATTATGGTATTGAGCCAAGAACCATTATAGATTGAGTATAAATAAAGATAGCTGAATCGTTGAATAAATGCCTATAGAACGGGTAAGTAAAAGCTTTAAGGATATTAGTATGTCGTTCCAGGTTAATCCCCTTAATTACGACTTAGTAGATCTAAAAAACGAAGCCGCTATTTCCCGTTCTATTCGTAATTTAGTTTATACTATTACTGGAGAAAGATTCTTTAATAGCAATCTTGGGTCTAAAATCTCCCAATCATTATTTGAAAATATTGACGATATTTCGTCTTCTGTTCTTAAAGATGAAATAGAAAATGTTATTAATAATTATGAACCAAGAGTTAAGTTAATTAAAGTTGAAGTAAGTCCTAATTATGATGAATATACGTTTGATGTTTATATCCAATATAATATCATCGGTATTGATGTATTGCCTCAGCAGTTATCATTCGCACTGCAATCAACACGTTAAATGTCACTCGTAAACTTCACCAATTTAGACTACGACCAAATAAAAATTTCGATAAAAGATTATCTTAGATCGAATTCAAATTTTACTGACTATGATTTTGCAGGATCTAATCTATCAGTAATTATTGATACTTTGGCATATAATACGTACATTACATCTTATAATGCCAATATGGTGGCTAATGAGGTGTTTATTGATAGTGCAACACTCAGAGAGAATGTAGTTTCACTTGCTAAGAATATTGGATATGTTCCACAATCCAGAAGAGCAGCTAGATCAAATATAAGTTTTTTTGTTGACACCACAGAATTTGTTACTAAACCAGTAACAATAACATTAAAAGCTGGTATAGTGGCAACTACTGCTAGCACATTTGGTAATCAAAGCTTTACATTTATTATTCCATCTGATATCACAGCATCAGTTAATAGTGATGGATTGGCATATTTTAATAATATAGACATATACGAAGGAACATTCATAACCACAAATTTTACTGTGAGTTCTAATAATCCAAATCAACGATTTATTTTAGAAAACATAGGAATAGATACCTCTTTAATTTCTGTATCCATTAGAGCCAACTTATATTCATCTGTATCAGTAAAATATAACCAGGCTGATAGTTTATTTGATGTTAACTCAAGTTCTACTATATTTTTTGTTCAAGAGATTCCAGACGAAAAATATGAAATAATATTTGGAGATAATGTATTTGGTACGAAACCACAAGAAGGTAATTATATTACAGTTTCTTATCCCATAAGCAATGGAAGCAATGCTAATTCAATATCCTCATTTTCATTTAATGGTAGATTAGTAGATAATAATGATGTTGCTATTACTAGTGGAATGTCACTAATAACTACACATCAAAGTTCATATGGTGGAAGTAGTATTGAGGGAATTGATTCTATTCGTAAATATTCTTCTCAGATATTTGCTTCTCGCAATAGAGCAGTTACTACTAATGATTATGAGGCAATTATTCCTATAATTTATCCAGAAGCGGAATCTGTTGCGGCATTTGGTGGAGAAGATTTAATTCCTCCACAATATGGTAAAATCTTTATTAGTATCAAGCCACATAATGGAGTATTCCTCTCCAATTCGATTAAAGACAACATAAAGAGGAATCTTAAAAAATATTCTGTTGCCGGAATAGTTCCAGTAATTACAGATTTAAAATATCTATATCTAGAAATCAATTCAAGCGTTTATTATAATAATAATCTAACTTCATCTACAAATAAATTAAAAACATCCACATTATCAAATATAGAAAAATATTCAAGATCAACAGAATTAAATACATTTGGATCCAGATTCAAATATAGTAAATTCATTAAACTTATAGATGATAGTGATATTGCGATAACTTCTAATATTACTAAAATTAATATGAGAAGAGATTTAAGTGTATTAACTAATACATTTGCTAGTTATGAAATTTGTTTCGGCAATGAATTTCATATTAAAGATATGAGTGGATATAATATAAAATCCTCTGGATTTACAATCAGTGGAGTATCGGATGTTGTGTATCTATCAGATATTCCAAACACAAATAAAAAAACAGGAAAACTATTTCTATTTAAATTAAACTCCGAAACTCAACCAATAGTAGTTCGTAATTCTATCGGAATTATTGATTATACCAAAGGAGAAGTGATATTGAACCCAATAAACATTATTTCTACCGTGGTAAATAGTGGTGTACCAATTATTGAAATATCCGCAACACCACAATCTAATGATGTAATTGGATTACAGGATTTATATTTACAATTAGATATGAATAATATTGATGTGAATATGATTTCAGATCGTATATCATCAGGTGAAGATATTTCCGGAACATCTTATACGGTATCATCTAGCTATTCTAACGGAGTATTGGTGAGATAGGAATGATTGAAAATAGAGTAAAAATACAAAATATTGTAGAGAATCAACTTCCAATATTTGTAAGAGAAGAATTTCCACTGGTTGTTGAATTTTTAAAACAATACTACGTTTCCCAGGAATTTCAAGGGAGTGCGGCGGATCTTATTCAAAATATAGACAAATATCTAAAACTAGAAACAATAAATGAAGTTGTAGAATCTAGTGTATTATTGAATGATTTAGATTCGTTTGAAACTTCAATTACATTATCAGACACAAACTTTGTTAATTCATTACCACAAAACTATGGATTATTAAGAATTGATGATGAGATAATTACATATGTCAGTAAAACTGGATTAACATTAAACGAATGTGTAAGAGGATTCAGTGGAGTAACTTCTCTCTATGGTCCCAATACACCAGATGAGTTAGTTTTCACTAGTTCAGTTGCGTCTGACCATACCTCAGGAACATTAATATACAATTTATCTATTCTATTTCTTAAGGAATTTCTAAAGAAAATAAAAAAACAACTTATTCCTGGTTTTGATGACAGACCATTATATAATAATCTAAATCAACAATTATTCATTACCCAATCAAAAGATTTCTATAATTCTAAAGGAACAGATAATTCATTTAAGATTTTATTTAAAGCATTATATGGTGAAGAAGTAGAAATTATAAAACCAAAAGATAATCTCTTCAGACCATCAGATGCGGAATATAGAATAACAAAAGATATTGTAGTTGAGGAAATAAGTGGAAATCCATTAAATCTTATTAATAAAACTATATTTCAAGATGTCAATGAAAATTATAATATACCATCCGCTAGAGGTTCAGTAACAAATGTAGAAAAAATTTATACAGAAGGAAAAACTTATTATAAATTAAGTTTAGATTATGATTATAATAAGGATATTAATGTTAGTGGAAGTATATTATCCGATTTTTCAGTACACCCCAAAACAAAATTATTAAACTCCGCTTTTAGTGGTTTCACTACTTTAGATGTAGATTCAACTATTGGATTTCCAAATTCCGGTGAATTAATTACATTAGATGGACAAATTTTAACTTACACCGATAAATCAATAAATCAATTTTATAATGTTGATGGAATTACCAGTACAATTTTTGATACTGAAGAGATTAGATTAAATGTATTTGCTTATGGATATGAGGACAATTCAACAAGTTTAATAACAATAAGAATCAATTCAGTTCTTGAGAAGTTAAAAACATATCAGGATACATATCTATATTCTAAGAACGATACTATACGAATTCGTTCATTGGGTAAATTAGCAGACGATGTAATAACAAATAGTCTAATTTATAATACTAAGGTATATTATAATGTCAGAACATTTAGTGTATCTGATTTATCTGAATTAAAATATAATTTAATAACATATGATAATATTTTATTTCGTATTGGAGATAGTGTAACATTAACTGGTAGTGATGCATCTACAATAAATGGTATCGTAGAATCTATAATAACAAATAAGTCTTTCACTATAAAAACTGCATCGCCATTAAATTTAACTGTATATTATGTAATAGAGAGAAACATACTAAAAGTAAAATCAATATATTCTAATTTAGAGAAATACAATGCCAATATTCAGAATTCATATGTAAAATTTACTAATGATGTTCTAATTACATCTTCATCATTACCAAATTATCCAGATCAACCATTAAATGCATACTCCAAATTCATTATATTATCTGGAGATTATGATAATCAATTAATTACATTAAGTACATCCAAAGACCATGGTTTTTATACTGGAGATTCAATATACTATAATCAAAAGATTTATAATTCTTCTAATTTATTAAGTGGATTATACTTCATATACAGAGTAGATGCAACAACAATTAAATTAGCAACAAGTAAATATAATCTTTTAATAAAAGAATTTATAACTGTCTCTGGAAAAATAGAAAATGATGAAATAACATACTTTGATTTTCATAATAGAACAGTAAATGCCCAAAATATAGTAAGAGAAATTCTTCCACCAAATACTCTTAGTGGCACTTTTAATACTGTTCCGGGACCTGTTGGGATTTTAATTAATGGTGTGGAGATACTTAATTATAAATCTACGGATTTTGTATCTTATGGTGGAATAGATGATATTCAAATCACATCACCTGGATATGATTATGATGTAATTAATCCACCACTAATCAATATTTCAGATCCAATTGGTACTGGGGCAACTGGAACCTGTGCTGTAATTGGTCAATTGAAAAGAATTAATATTATTGATTCTGGTTTTGATTATACACATACTCCAATTATTACCATTACTGGCGGAAATGGTATTGGTGCAAAGGCAGAAGTAAATATGACTAAAATAGATCATATTGTACCTTTTAATGCAGAATCAACATATACAAGTGTTAATTTAGTTACAAACACTATCGGATTCTCCACTTATCATAAATTTAGAGACAATGAGAGTGTAGTATATCAAACTGATAATCAAAATGGAATATCTGGACTAACAACAGATGCGAATTATTATGTTTATATAATTGATTCATTTAGAATTACTTTACATAATACTAAATCAGATTCAATTACTGGCATTAATACAGTAAGCCTACAAACATATGGCTCTGGAATACATAATATAAAAGCAACAAATAAGAAGCAAATAATATCTAATATCGTAGTTACTAATTCTGGTGAAAATTATCAGAATAAAAAAAGAATAGCGCAATCTGTAGGAATTAATACATCATCAGATAAATTTACTATAAAAAATCACGGATATAATACTGGAGAAACTGTAGTATATTCATCAACTGGAAGTGTTATTGGTGGATTATCTACTACTACACAGTATTATGTCAATAAAATTGATAATGATACATTCTCATTATATAATACAACTATTAATGAACCGATTGATATAACCTCCTTTGGTTCTGGAACACATTATTTCAATTATCCAAATATAATTGTTAATATATCTGGAGCAATTGGTGTTTCTACCAGAACTGGACAGGACTTTTCTGCTAAAATACAACCAATCTTTAGAGGTGGAATAGATTCTATTGATGTTACAAATTTTGGCGTTGGTTATGGGTCATCAGAAATTTTAAATTATGTTCGCAATCCCGAAATATCATTTATTAGTGGTAGTGATGCTGAAATTACTCCAATTATCAATAATGGAAAAATTTCCGAAATTCTTATTAGAAACTCCGGTTCAAATTATAACTCTCCACCAAATATTATAGTCACCGGATCCGGAAATTATCATAAATTAACTCCAATTATTCAAAATGGGAAATTAATATCCATTAATGTTGTTAATGGTGGAATTGGTTTCGGTAATGATACTGAAATTAAAGTGGTTTCTGCTGGTGTCGGATGTAATGTTAATACACAAATACAGACGTGGAATGTAGATTTATTTCATAAAAATTTAAATATTATTGAAAATGATGATGGTATTATTGAAAAATCATCTGTAAATGCGGATGAATTACAATATTTTCACCTATATCCACCAAGAATATTAAGAAAAAATATTTACGTAAAAAATCAAGATAATGTAACTTTATATGGTGTTCCAGACTTAAAAGTCGAAAATAATGAGGAAAATATCCCTCTAAATTCCTTCAAACATTCACCAATTATTGGATGGGCATATGATGGAAATCCAATTTATGGACCATATGGATATACTTCCAATTCTGGTGGGTTCACTAGATTAATGAAATCTGGATATGAATTAGTAAATAAAGATAATCGGCCTAGTGTTTCCGCATTTCCACAAGGATTTTTTATTAATGATTACGAATTTAAAGGAACTGGAGACCTAGATGAACATAATGGGAGATTTTGTTTAACTCCAGAATTTCCAAATGGGACATATGCATATTTCAATACAATAAACCCAAATTCCAACGATAGTGGAGGAACATTTAATCATTATAGAAGACCAGTATATCCATATGTGGTTGGAAATACATATAAATCCAAACCAAATGAGTTTAATTTTAAAAAAACTTCCAATCAAATAGATACAAATTTACAAAATACATCCTGGTTTAGAAATACTACACCATATAATATCAACAATGATAGTAGTGGATATAATTATATAATTAATTCAGATAAACAATATATTGATATCATAGCAACATCCACAGATGGTATTCAAAATATTGGTATAATAACTGGTGGAACTAACTATGTTATAAATGATCGTATCATCTTTGATAATTCTACTACCGGTGGAACTGGTGCCGCAGCTAAAGTATCTAAAATATTAGGGAAAACTGTTTCTCAAGTAAGTACAGCATCAACATCTATATTCAATATTGAATTAACTCCAGATACCACATCTAATCAATTTATTGGTTTTTCCTCATCTCCACACGAATTAAGTAATTTTGATTTAATCTCAATATCTGGATTAAGTACATCTGTATCAAAATTAAATGGAAATTATAAACTAGGAATTCGCAATGATAATTTTGTATTGTCCCTAGGAATTGGTAGTACTCCAGTAACAGGAATAGTTACATATTTTTATATTTCTGGTGCATTGGAATATCCATTTATTCGTGAAAATGATATATTACAAATTGAAGATGAGGATGTGAAAGTTCTCAATATTGACCAAAAAACATCTAGAATTAGAGTAGTAAGAGAACAGAATTCCACCATAGGATTGGCGCATTCATCATATACTATTTTATATGAAAATCCAAGAAAATTTAGATTTAATGTTGGGTATAATACAACCAGAAATTTCCCAATAAATAAAGAAATTTATTTTGACCCATCTGAATCTGTTGGAGTAGGAACAACTTCTGGAATTGGTATTGGAATAACAATTACCTTTACTAATCCTGGGGTTGGACCAACAAATATATTTGTTCCCACACAATCAATATATTTACCAAATCATAATATTAAAACTGGAGAAGAACTTCTATATTCAAATAATGGTGGTAATTCATTATTAGTCTCCAATACTGGAATATCAACATTTTATTTGGGTGATATAGTATATGCTACCGCTATATCTAAAGATTTCTTAGGAATATCCACAATAAAAGTTGGATTAGGAACTACTGGAACATATGTTGGAATTGGCATAACAGCTGGGATATTATATTTCCACGACAATGGTACTGGAGTATATCATAGTCTTAAAACATCAAATCCCAATGTAGTTGTTGGTCAAGTTAATAAGAACCACGTCACGGTCTCCACAGCAGCCACTCACGGGCTTTCTGTGTTTGATTCCATTGATATGGAAATTAAACCGTTTAATATAACTACAGTATCTGTTAAGTATGATGACTATAATCGGAGAATAATATTTGATTCTAAAAGCTTCATTGCTTCTGATGTTGACATCACAAATAATACTATTCAGATAGTAAATCACGGTCTCATAACCGGAGATAAAGTAATACATACTTCGTCTTCTTCCTCGGGTGGACTTGAAAACGAAAAGATATATTATGTTATATTTTATGATAATAATAGAATAAAATTAGTCTCTGAAAAATCACAACTTGATGGTGATTATCCAACAACCATCAATATAACAACAGCATCAAGTGGAACTATTTCAAAAATAAATCCAATAGTAAATATTAGAAAAAATAATACTTTAAAATTTGATTTATCTGATTCAACTTTATCATTTGTTAATGGAGCAATCAAATATACCGCATTTGATTTTGATTTTTATATTGATTCAGAATTTAATACAAAATTATATTCATCTAAAACGACAAGTAAATTTGAAGTAATTAAATCTGGTAAAATAGGAATAGATTCAACTGCCAATGTTTCAATTCAATTAAGTGACCAAATTCCAAATATTTTATACTATAAATTCACACCAACGAATATAGATTTAAATACAGATACAAAACTTGGTATTGTCAATGATTTAGACGTAAAAAACCACAATCAAATAAATGTCATTAATAGTGTTTATACCGGAAACCATTCAATTTCTGGTATTGGTACAACAACATTTACTTTTACAATTTTTGAATCACCAGAATCAACAACATATGATAATACAAATGCAATAATAACATATCAAACTACATCCGAAACGGCCACAGGTTCAATATCAAAAATTAACATCACTAATAGCGGAATTGAATATAAAACCATCCCAGGAATCAGTAGCGTAAGTTCTCAATATGGTTCTGGGGCAATTCTTAAGGTAAAGGAAGAAATTATTGGTAAAATATTAGATAATAAAATACAAGATATTGGATTCAATTATCCTACAGATTCTACATTACGTCCAGTAGCTAATCTACCAGAAATATTAAATGTAGACCCATTATCATCATTCTCTAAAATTGGAATTTCTTCTGGTGGTAAAAATTATATTTCTCCACCTGGATTGATAGTAATAGATGCATACACAAACAAAATAATAGACGATGTTGATTTACAATTCGTTCTCGGTGCAACAGAAGTAAAAATTCTGAAAAATACATATGGAATTTATAATACAATTCCAAGAATTATACCAATAAACAATCCAAATGGTGTTGGTATTCACTCAATATCATATAATGATACAACAAAACATACTACATTATATTTGTCTGAAGATTTCAGTAATCCACAAGATTTCCCATTTGAGATTGGAGATAATATATTAATTGAAAATGTTAATGTCGGTGTAAATTCAACTGGCACTGGTTATAATTCTGAAGATTATAATTATCAATTATTTGAATTAATTGGAGTATCCACTTCTCTAGGTGGATCTAAATCAAATATAACATATAGTTTAGAAAATTTCTTAACTTCTGGTGAAACTCCAGGAATAATACAATTATTAAAATCAAATGGTAGAGCTATTCCAGAAAAACAATTTCCAATATTTGATATTGAATTAAAGAAGAATAATTTCTATTCTGGAGAAATTGTAAAATATGAAAATAACTCTGGAGTAGTTGAGAGTTGGAATAATAAAATTGATTATCTTAAAGTATCAACAAATAAAACATTTGATGTTGGTAATCTTGTTATTGGCCAAAGCTCCAATACTCAAGGTATAGTAAAATCAAAAATTAAATTTGATGCTGAAATTCTATTGAATTCATTCTCCATAGTTAAAAAAGGCTGGAGTAGAAATACTGGATTCTTAAACGACAATACACAAAGACTTCCAGATAATCATTATTATCAACACTTCTCATATGCATTAAAATCAAAAGTACCATTTGATACTTGGAATGACGCAGTAAATTCACTAAACCACGCTGCTGGATTCTTAAAATTCAGTGATTTGGTTATAGAGAGTGTATCTAGTAATAATCAAAATAATAGTAGAGATAGTAGTAATATTGAAATTGTTGTGGATATTGTTGGTGATGGTAGCCTAAATTGTGAATATGATTTTGACCTCGCCAGAGAAAAAGTAATACAAATTGGCACCAGAACAATATCTAATGAGATTATTCTAGAAAATAGAATATTAACAGATTATTTTGAATCTATTGGAAATAGAGTTCTTATTATAGATGATATTAGTCCCCAATTTAATAGTGAACCAAGACTCACCAGATATAGTGTAGTAGATGAATTTGATATAACATCAGCAAGAACTAAAAAATATTTTACTTTTATACAAGATAATAGATACACACACGAAAGACAGTTTCTTATCGTTTCTCTATTACACGATGGTTCTTTTGGATATATGAATCAATATGGTAGAGTAGAGACATTTACCGATCTTGGTTCATATGATTTTAGTATAGCTGGTTCTAATGGACAATTATTATTTTACCCGACAAAATATAGTATTAATGATTATAATTTAAGTTATATATCATTTGACTTGAAAGACACAACAGCTGGAATTGGAACTACATCATTAGGTGATATTATTGATATCCAGACAACAAATACAAATATTTCTATAGGAACAACAACTACTATTGTTGGTATTGCATCAACATATAGGTCATCTAAAATATTGGTTGAAATTACTGGAAGTGGAAATATATATGAGTTTAGTGAATTAAATTTGGTTCACGATGGAACAAATATAAATGTTCTTGAATATGGACAATTAACCAATCACTCACTAAATTCATACTCTAGTAGTGGATTAGGAACATATTCAACCTATTATTCTGGATCAAATATTAATATTGATTTTATTCCTAGTGCTGGGGTAGCACTAACTGCAAATACGGTAAGAGTATCTATAGCAAATACATTAGCAACTGGAATTGGAACTATACCAATGAACACTGGGGTACTAAACTCAAGTTACACCTCTATTCCATCATCCGTTTCTCCAACTGAAAATGTTATAGCAGAATATGAAAATGGAACATATAGAGGAGCATATTATTTAATAAGTGTTGAAGATACCACAAATAATGAATATCAATTATCTGAAGTTGTCCTGATTGATGATACTACAGTATCATTTTCAGAATTTGCGAATTTAGAAACAAATAGTAATCTTGGTACTATTGGAGCCATTATTTCTTCTGGGGTAACTCAATTAACGTTTACTCCAATTGCTAATGTGAATATTGAGGTTAGAGTATTTCAATTAGCACTATCTCTATATGGAGAAAGTACATCAACAGATATTATTGATTTGGGTAATTCCAATATCGTAAGTGGATATGGTGATTATGATGGTACAGAAACTACAATTCTTAGAGAATTTGATTTAACACATAGATTGAATAAAATATTTGAACGAACAATAGATGGATCAGATTCTTCTATTATTAACACTATAGATGATACAATTTTAATTCCATATCATTATTATGTAACTGGAGAAAAATTAGCATATAACAATTCTGGAATTGGAAATACTCAGGCAATTGGTATAGCATCAACTAGCTTTGTTGGAGTTGGTATTATTGATAAATTACCAACAAATGTATATGCTATAAAAATTGATGATACGAAAATAAAATTAGCTGGATCCGCTGAGGATGCACTTAAATTTATTCCAAAGCCTTTAGACATTACTTCAGTTGGAATTGGATCTGTACACATATTTACAGCAACTAATCAAAATGCTAAAACTCTAATATCACTCAACAATATAATTCAATCACCTATTGTATCAACCGCAATAACCACAACACTTGCAGATTATTCAAATGAATATGACTCAACAATAAAAATTAATCAAATAACTTCATTCTTTGGTGGTGATTTAATAAAAATAGATGATGAATTGATGAAGATTCAAACTGTTGGATTCGGTAGTACTAATGTATTACTTGTTGATAGACATTGGATGGGAACGGGAATCTCATCACATCCATCTAATTCAGTGGTTAGAAAGTATCAAGGAAATTATAATATCGTAAATAATATTATTAATTTTGTTGAGGCACCAACTGGACTAACTCCAATAAGCTCAACAACAAATCCACCAAATGAAAGAGATTGGATTGGAATTTCTACTAGTTATACCTTCCACGGAAGAGTATTCCTACGATCTGGAGATGTAAATGGCGTAAGTGAAACATATTCTAAAAATTATGTATTTGATGATTTTTCAAATGAATTTACTGGGATGGATAGTGATTTTACTCTAACATCTAGCCAACAAAATGTTACTGGGTTTTCAACAGATAATGCAATAGTTTTGGTTGGTGGGGTATTTCAACAACCACAAGGAGTACAGAGTGCATTAGAAAATTATACTATTTCAGAAAATTCTGGAATAAGTACAATATCATTCATAGGAGCAGCTTCATCTGTTGGTTATGATATCAATACATCTAGTCTTCCTGTTGGTGGAATTATAGTTTCTGTTGGATCTTCTAGTGGATTTGGATATCAACCACTAGTATCTGCTGGAGGAACTGCGATTGTTTCCATTGCGGGTACAATATCATCAATAAGTATTGGTAATAGTGGAGCTGGATATAGGGCGGGAATTCAAACTCACGTAAATGTTGGAGTAAGAACTGATGATGATATCGCGGCTACTATACAATTTATAGGAACAGCAGCAATTAGTAATGGACACATTGTTAGTGTTGCTATAACAAATCCAGGAACTGGATACACAACCACAAATCCACCAACTGTATTTTTTGATGCGCCATTTAGTTACTCCAATATCCCACTAATTTATAGCACATCTTCTTCAGTTGGTGTAGGAACTGAAGCAAATATTGATATTGTTGTTGGTAGTGGTTCTAGTATAATTGACCTAACAATTAATAATTTTGGGTATGGTTATCAACCAAATGAAATACTTACTGTAAATTTTGGAGGATTGTCTGGTATACCTACTGATTCTTCAAAACCATTTGAAGAATTTCAGATACTTATAGATAAAACATATAACACTAGTTTCTCCGCGTGGTCTATAGGGCAATTACAAGTATTGGATAGATTAGATCCACAATTTGATGGTACAGCTAAGACATTTGGAATATCACTAAACGAATCGCCAATAACTATTCGTGCTAAAAAAGGATCAAATATAGATATCCAAGCAACACTATTTGTGTTTATTAATAATGTATTACAAATTCCCGGAGATGCATATTTATTTGATGGTGGTAGCACAATAACATTTAATGAATCACCAAAAGCAGGTGATTTATCTAAATTATTGTTTTATAAGGGTAGCGGAGAAATAGATGTCATCTATAATGATATATTAGAAACTATAAAAATTGGGGACGATGTACAATTAAGAAATTCACCAGAACTTGGTCAAAATAATTCTTTACTTCAAGATGAAAGAGCAGTAACAAGAATAAATGCAACAGATTTAATACAAACAAATCCATATCCGGGACCAGGATTATCTAATGATGAACTAATAGTTAGACCAATTAATTGGTGTAGACAACTAGTAGATAAAATTATTAATGGAAAAGTTGTTGGAAAATCAAGAGTAAAATATGAACCATTAATTAATCCAACGACTTATATGATTCAATCAGTTGGTATTGGGTCTGATGTGATGTTCGTGCAAAATGCAAGACCACTATTTGATAGTTTAAATGAGAATTCAACAGACCAATTACAAAAATCAATTGTATTAATATCACAAGACGAGAGAATTGGTGCAGCAGCAACAGCTATTGTATCAATAGCCGGAACAATTTCTTCAATTAATATATCAAATGGTGGTAGTGGATACGCATCTATTCCATCAGTAACGATTAGTTACCCCATAGGAATTGGTTCCACTTATATGGCATCTGCACAATCAGCCATAACATCCGGAATTGTTACTAGCATTAGTATTATAAATCCAGGAATCGGATATACCCCCACAAATTCACCATCTGTATTGATTGAATCTCCATCATTAGTATATGAAGAAATTAAAAATGTATCCTATTCTGGGGACTATGGTATTATTGTTGGTGTTAAGACTACTTCTGTTGGTGTAGCTTCTACTGGAATAATATTTGATTTATATATTCCTATGAATTCGGATTTAAGAAATTCAGTTATAACTGGAGTGACAACTATAAGTGGAATACAAACTGGATACTATTTCTCAACATTTAATACAAATATTGGAAATGGAGTAACTTCGTTATATCAGAATTCATCAATTCTTGGTATTAGTACACAATATCTAGATAATGTATATGAAGTTGCTGACGTATCTATTGCTCAAACAAGTGTTACTGGAATTGGAATAACTCATGTATCTAGAGTAATTGTTAGTGTTTCTAATTATAATTCATTGACTGGAACTGGATATAGTTCCTATTTTGGTGAATTTTCTTGGGGTAAGATAGTATTGGGGGATAGATCCATACCACAAGAATTTAATGCGTACACTAGAAACGGAATTATTGGATTAACTACCTCTTCGGTAGTAACTAGAATCAATCCACTAAAATATCTAAACTATCTATCCTAAATAAAGAAAAATATTTAAAATGCCTGCTATTATAACTGACCAATTGCGTATACTAAACGCCAAGAACTTTGTTTCTGGAGTATCATCCACTAACAATTCATACTATACTTTTGTTGGATTACCAAACGCCACTAGTTTCCAATCCGACTGGGATGTGTCTCCACCTTCACCAAAAGATAATTTTGATGAAGAAAACAATTATTGGGATACAATGATTGGATTGAAGAAAATCAATTCCAATGATGTTAGTCAAGTTATTAAAAAATTGAGGTGGACTTCTGGCACAACATACGATATGTATCGTCATGATATAAGTGTTGATCCAAATAAAGGAGCTAACCCATCTGGCTCAACAAATTTATATTCTGCCAATTATTATATTCTTAATAGTGACTATAGAGTATACATTTGTCTACATAATGGAATAAGTCCTGATAATATTTCTGGAAGACCATCTCTTGATGAGCCAACATTTACAGATTTAGAACCAAGAGAGGCGGGTACAAGTGGAGATGGGTATATTTGGAAATATCTCTATACAATTAAACCAAGTGAAGTTATTAAATTTGATTCCACCAATTATATTCCAGTACCAAAAAATTGGGAATCATCTATTGATAGTGTATCCATTAGAAATAATGCAACATCTAGTGGACAATTAAAAATAATCACAATAACAAATAGAGGAATTGGAATAGGTTTACCAAATAAAATATACACAAAAGTCCCCATCAGAGGTGATGGATATGGGGCGGAAGCAACTGTTGTAATCAATGGTGATTCAAAAATAGAATCCGTTGTTGTTTCTAATGGTGGTTCTCAATACACTTATGGTACTCTAGATTTGGTCGCTGGTGGTGTACCAACTGGGTCCATACAACCATCTTTTGATGTAATAATTCCACCAGACGGTGGGCATGGATATGACATTTATCGTGAATTGGGTGCATATAATGTACTAATATATTCAAGAATTGAAAATGATACAGAAAATCCAGATTTTATAATTGGTAATCAAATAGCCAGAGTTGGTATAATTGAAAATCCAAAATCATATGGGTCAAGTGAAAATTTAACTCCCGATAAAGCAAGTGCTGTTTATGCACTTAAATTGAGTGGAACTGGATATAATGGAGCAATATTTACTGCAGATACATTTGTCACACAAACAATTGGAATTGGTTCAACTGCAGTTGGTAGAGTAATATCATATGACCAAAATACTGGGGTATTAAAATATTGGCAAGATAGATCCGTTGTTGGATTCAATACAGATAATTCATTAAATTCATCTCCAATTTATGGATTTAATTTAAATAGATTTACCGCATCACCAACAACTAGTGGGAATTTAATCATTCACGGTGGTACGATAAATCTTGGAATTGATACTGGATTTACTGGTATATCTACTGTAATAAATAGTAGAACATATTATCTTGGTCAAAATTTTAATCAAGGTGTTGCACAACCAGAAGTTAAAAAATATTCTGGCAACATAATTTATGTTGATAATAGACCATCTATAACTAGATCCACTTCTCAGAAAGAAGATATAAAAATCATCTTGCAGTTCTAAAGTATTATGCCACAAGAAACTAGTCTTAATGTTGCTCCATATTTTGATGACTTTAGTCCCAAAAGTGATTATTATAGGGTATTATTCAAACCAACATCCCCTGTTCAAGCTAGGGAATTAACTAGTTTACAGTCAATATTACAGAATCAAGTAGAACAATTTGGTACCCACTTCTTTAAAGAGGGAGCTAAAGTAATTCCGGGACAAACAAAGTACTCTAGTAATTTTTATTCAGTACAAATTGAGAGTGAATTTCTTGGAATTCCAGTATCTTTATACTTAGATCAACTAGTTGGTAAAAAGATACGTGGGCAATCTTCTGGGGTAGTTGCCAAAGTAGTGACTTATATCACCAATTCGGTATCTGAGAAGAATAATTATACAATATATATTGATTATCTAGAATCAAATTCAGTAAATTTCACAACGAGAGAATTTACTGATGGCGAAATTTTAATTACAGATGAGAATTTAGAATATTCAACTACCTCTATTTCTGCTGGAGAGGGATTCTCTACGGTAATATCATCAAATGCATCTTCAACTGGATCGGCATTTACTATTAGTAGTGGGGTATATTTTCTAAGAGGACACTTTGTTAATGTTAATGACCAGATATTAATATTAGATCAATATACCAATACACCTAGTTATAGAGTTGGATTTGATGTATATGAACAAATAATAACTCAAGAACTAGATCCAACACTGAATGATAATTCCCAAGGATTTAATAATTATGCTGCCCCTGGAGCAGATAGACTAAAAATAACAGCAACACTTGCCAAAAAATCAATAAATGATTTTGAAGACCAAAATTTTATTCAACTAGCTACAGTTGAGAATGGGATTTTGAGAGATATTAATGATTCCATTGAGTATAATATTTTAGGGGATGCGTTAGCAACAAGGACATTTGATGAATCTGGACATTATTATATAAGAGAATTTTCTGTTTTTTGTAAGGAAAGTTTAAATAATGGATATGGTAACCGTGGATTATATAATTCCAATCAACAGACATCCAGTGGAAATGTCCCAAGCGATTCTATAGCAATCTATAAAATAGGTCCAGGAAAAGCATATGTTAGAGGATATGAAGTTAAGACTGAGGGACCAACTTTTCTAGATGTACCAAAACCAAGAACCACAAATAAAATAAATAACCAGGCAGTAAATTTTGGATTTGGTCCAACATTGTCTGTAAATAGAGTATATGGATCAGCAACTATTGGATTTAATACATCCAACACATTAAGTTTAAGAAATGATAGAGTTGGGTCAACTCAAACATCTGCTGCTGGTAAAGAAATCGGTATTGCCAGAATATATGATTTCAAAATGGAATCTGGTTCATATAATACATCTAATTTAAATATAAATGAATGGAGCGTATCTTTATTTGATGTACAAACATATACTGATATTACAGTTAATACTCCAGTAACTCTTACATTACCAACTTATATTAAAGGTGAATCTAGTGGAGCAACAGCATTCCTAAAATCTGCCGTTAGTGTTGGAACTGGATTAACTGCATATCAAGTAAATGGTAATTTCTTTATTGGAGAAAATTTAGTATTCAATGGGGTATCTAATAATAGTAGAGTAAGTATTGCCGTTACTAATTTTGGTATTTCCGATGTTCAGTCTGTATATGGTATTGTTGGCACATCAAGTACATTTACTGCAGATGTTATTCAGACACAATCTAAATTTATTGGAGTAGCGGATATATCTGCTACTAGTGGTGGAATTTCTACCATTAGTACTTCTCAAATTACATTTCCAGGTACAGTATCCGTTGGAAATATAGTAAGATATTCTAGAGTTGGATTTACAGATAAATCATATGCAAAAGTGACCACAGTATCTACAAATTCTATTGTTATATCTGGTGTTACTACAGTTACTGGAGTATGTGATGGTGGACTACCATCCGCACTTACCGCTGTTACAGATTTAACTGTAGTATCATCTGATATACAAAAAATTTCTGGTAGTGGTAATGCAGCAGATAATAGATCATTATTCAGTATTCTACCAAAAGAAAATATAGAATCTATAGACTTAATAAATTCTAGTTTAACAATCCGCAAGCAATTTACTACAAATATAACAAGTAAATCAACTGCAACTATTTTTTCTGGAGAAAATGAAGTATTTTTACCATTTGATGAAGAAAGATATATTCTAATTCGCTCAGATGGTGCTATTGAACCACTATCTTCAGATAAATTTAGTTTTACTCCTGGTTCAACTGAATTAGTAATTAATGGACTAGGCACAAATAATACTGGGGCAATATTAATAGCAACGTTAAGAAAAGATAAAATAAAATCAAAATCTAAAAAACAACATATTGTATCTAATCTAGTAATAAGTAAATCAAAATATTCATATTCTGGAACCGGACAAGCAACAGTAAATGATGGATTAACATATGGAAATTACCCATTTGGAACAAGAGTTCAAGATGATGTAATTTGTTTAAATGTTCCAGATGTTGTCAGGATATATGGTATATTTGAATCCAATACAACTGCAAACCCAACTGCTCCATATATGACTGTTGGTTCCTTAGATGGACCAACATCAACAACAAATGATTTAATACTTGGTGAGGAGATTGTTGGTACTGTAAGTGGAGCAAGAGCATTATATATTGTCAGGACTGGAGATTCCAGTATTGAATTTATACAAAAAAATTCAATTTCATTTGAGAATGGCGAAGTTATTACATTCACTACCTCTAATGTTAGTGCTATTGTATCTCAATTAAATTCTGGTAGTAAGAATATAACAAAAAATTATACTTTCACAAATGGACAAACATCAACTCATTATGATTATTCAAGAATACTAAGAAAGTCTGAAGTAGAAGAACCAAAGGGTAAATTAATTGTTTATTTTTCTAAGGGAGTATATAATTCTTCAGATATTGGTGATATTACAACAGTAGAATCATATAATGGATACAATTACACGTCAGAAATCCCAACTGTTAATTCTATTAGAAATACAGATATAATAGATGCTAGACCTAGAGTAGTTGATTATACAGTAACTGTAGATTCTAGATCACCATTTGAATTTTATGGTAGATCATTTGATTTGGGTACTACCGGACAACATAGTTCTAAGAACATCATAGCGTCTGGTGAGTCTATGTCTCTATCATATTCTTATTATTTGCCAAGAATTGATAGAATTTTCATAGATAAATCTGGAATTCTTACTGTAAAATATGGAACTCCTTCTGATAATCCACAATTACCAGAAGAAGTTTCTGGTGCAATGAATATTGCTAATATAGCATTACCAGCATATCTTTATTCTGCAGAAAATGTCAAAATTACTTCTATTCCACATAGAAGATATCAAATGGATGATATTTCTAGATTAGAGACGAGAATTAAAAATCTAGAATATTATACTTCACTATCAATAGTTGAAAATGCAACATTTAATTCATTTATTTCAGATTCTAATGGATTAAATAGATTTAAATCTGGTATCTCCGTAGATAATTTCACATCTATGGATAATCAAGATGTTAGTATTGGAGTCAATAACTGTATTGATATAACAAGAAAAGAATTAAGACCATCTCATTATAGTACCGCATTAAATCTGGAAATAGGAACAAAAGCAACAGCCAATCAAGATACTAGATATGCAGATATCCTAGGAACTAACACAAAAAGAAATAAAGATGTAGTCACACTTGATTATAGTGATACATCTTGGCTAAAACAACCATTTGCTACAAGAACTGAGAATGTAACTCCATTTCTAGTAAAATTATGGGAAGGTTCAATTGAACTTGACCCAACGGTAGATGTGTGGATTGATGTTGCTCAACAAAAAGTAAATGCAGTAACAATGGAGGGGTCATTTCTTGGTGTTGCTCAGGCAATGCGGGCTGTTGTCACAGCAGATGCGAATGGTGCAAGAAGTGGAATTAGTCCAGTTATTTGGAATTCGTGGGAAACAACTGGAGTTAATGTTGATTTTAATCTAAATTCATCATCCAGTACAACTCCAACAACATCATCTAGGGCTGGAACTGCGGATGAATTCGCAATGCAATTTGGATCTGATGCTCTAGATGCTAGAAATGGAGTTGTTCCAAGTTCATTCTTGGCGGAAACAACAAATTCAGAAACAAAATCCACAGTAAGTGGAGAAGTTAAAGTAACATTAGATCAACAACGAACAGGAACACAAACAAAGGTAACTGAAAAACTAGATACATCAAATCTTGGTAATAGAATAATAAGTAGAAATATTATTCATACTATGAGGTCCAGAAATATCCAATTTACTGGAAAGAGATTAAAACCATATACTCAAGTCTATGGTTTCTTTGATAATATTGATGTAAACAGTTTCTGCTTCAGTAAACTTCTTGAAATTTCAATGTCTTCTGGAGTATTCCTAGTTGGAGAAACTGTTAAAGGAACAACACCAACCGCTAATCAAACAAGTACATCAGGTTCAACTACTACTATATCTTTTAGGGTTGCTACTTCTAATCATAAAGAAGGTGCATATAATATACCAAGCTCTACCTTTGATAAAAATCCATATGACAAAACAAATACAATACAATCAGCATATTCAGCAACTTCTACTATATTAAATGTTGATACCGCATCCCTATCTTCCGAAAGTTTACCTACACTCACTGGATGTATTAAAACTGGAATGATACTTAAGGGACAAACTAGTGGTGCTGAAGCAACTATTACTAATAATAGATTAATTACCGATAGTTTAGGAACAATAATTGGTTCCTTCCTAGTTCCTGATAGTAAAAATACGGCTAATCCAATATTTGAAACTGGAAGAAATAGATTAAGATTAACAAGTAGTTCAATAGATTCAAAAATCCCAGGGATAGTAACAACTTCCGCCGAGGAAATATTTTTCTCACAGGGAGATATAGATAATACCCAAGAAACTACATTAACTCTAAGAAATGCTACTGTTGACCACATAGATCAAACACCACAACATAGAACGTTAGATGGGTCAGATACCGCTAGCACTACATTCACATCAGGAACTTCATCTAGTTTAACTGGAGTATATCAAGACCCATTGGCACAAAGTTTTGCTGTAGATGAAAATACTGGAATATTTGTCACAAAAGTTGATTTATATTTTAACACCAAAGACCCAATTCTTCCAGTAACTCTACAAATAAGAGAAGTAGAACTTGGAACTCCAAGTAGAAAAATACTTGCGTATTCTCAAGTAATATTACCACCAGATAAAATTAATTTATCCGATGATGCTAGTATTCCAACCACTTTCACCTTTGATGCACCAGTGTATTTACAGGGGCAAAAAGAGTATGCTTTGGTAGTTATTTCAGACTCATCCGAATACAATGTATGGATATCTAGATTGGGTGAATTTAATGTTAACAGTCAAAATGGTGGAAAAGTTCCAGTAAGTACCCAAAGATTACTTGGTTCATTATTTACTTCACAAAATGCATCTACTTGGACACCCAGCCAATATGATGATTTAACATTTGAGATTTATAGAGCAAACTTTGTTCCTAATGGATCCGTTCAATTGTTTAATCCATCATTACCATCAGATTTAGAGCTATTAGCGAAGGATTCATTAATCACTATATCAAATAATGTAAAAATTGGAATTGGAACAACAGTTAATGATTCTGGACTAACTGTTGGTAATACCATTCTCCAAAATGGATCAAACGCAACTGGGAAATTAGTTGGGTATGGTGGAAGTGCTACCAATACTTTAACTATAACAAATGCTGGAGTTGGATATACCCCATCTTCGGGGAGTTATACATTTACCGGAGTTGCATTAACTAGCTATATTGGTAGTGGTATAAATGCTACAGCAAATATAACAGTAGCTAATGGAGTTGCTGTTGGGGCAACTATATTAGCTGGTGGACAAGGATATACTATTGGAGATGTATTATCACCAATTCAAATTGGGTCAAATACCCTAGGATTGGGAATGAAATTAAGTGTCGCTACTTTAACTGGACAGAATCAATTAATTGTTGATAATGTACAGGGAGAATTTTTAACTGGAATAACTAATTATATTAAATACGTCAATAATTCTGGAACTACTACTAATTTAAATGGAGCAACTGTTGTTCCATCATCCCCCATTACCACATTAAGTGATGGATTACATTTTAAAGTATATCAAAAGAATCACGGAATGCACGTTAATACGAATTTAACAGCGGCTTCTAATTTGATTAATGTTGGTAATGTAACTTCGGATACATTACCAACCACACTCACCACCAATTATGGTTCGGGAGACAGTGGGTCTATTAATATTACAAGTTCAACTAATTTTGGTACATTTGAAAATGTTGGTGTTGCTACTACTAATCCAGGATATGTATTAATAGGTGATGAAATCATTAAATATACTGGAATTTCCGGAAATACATTAACTAGTATAACACGAGGTATAGATGATACAAAACCATTCTCATATGCTTCAGGTGATTTAGTATATAAATATGAACTTAATGGAGTATCACTAAGAAGAATCAATACATCACACGCAATGAGTGACGTTATTGATGTTATAGAACAAACAAATCTTGACTATTATCACGTGAAGGTGGATACTTCAACAAATGGAGTAAATAGAAGTACAACGTCCTCTGGATTTCCAATACTTCATTTTAATTCTACTACCAATACCGGCGGAACATTAGCTAAATCAACTTATAATATTCCATTTGAGCTAATTACACCATCAATCAAAACTATAACTCCTACTGGTACAATAATTAATTGTTCAGCCAGAACAATTAGCGGAAGAAGTCTAAATGGGACAGAATCTGAATTTGTGGATAAAGGATTCCAGGATATTACATTAAATAATCCAAATTACTTTGATTCCCCAAGAATTGTTGCATCCGATATTAATCAATCTACTTATCTTAGTAGTTTACCCGCAAATAAATCATTTACGGTTAATATGAATTTATCTTCTTCTGATTCTAAATTATCACCAGCTATTGATTTACAGCACTGTAAAGTTGTATTTACTTCAAACCGAATAAATAATCCTATTACAGATTATGCAAATGACCCTAGGGTTAACAGTATTATTGATGACCCAAATGCATTTTATTATGCTACCAAAACAATTAATCTAGAAAATCCAGCAACATCCATACAATTACTTGTTGATGCATATATTAATAATTACAGTGATGTAAGAGCATTCTATTCCATTAATCCTGGAGCAAGTGCCAAGGAAGCAATATTTGTACCATTCCCTGGATATAATAATTTAGATAATAATGGAATAGTAATTGATAGCGCATTAAATGATGGATTACCGGATAGAAAAATAGCTAAAGTAGACTCTTATGTATTTAATCCACCATTATCCCTGTTTAATGAGTACAAATTTACTATTGATAAACTTACTTCATTCAATTCATTCAGAATAAAATTAATTGGAACAACCACAAATCAAGCAGTTGTTCCATTATTCAGAAATTTGAGAATCATCGCTTTAGCATAATATGAATTTAATTCCAGTTGAAGGTAGACCTGGACTCTACCGAAATTCGGTAACAAATGTTATAGTAAATAAAAATGAACACGATTATAATGTGTATGTGCAACAAAGAGAAAAAATGAATGATGAAAAACAACGAATAAAAAATTTAGAATCTGATGTGAAAATAGTTAAAGACGATTTATCTGAAATTAAAACCTTATTACGGAGTTTAATAAATGAACCCAAATGACATAGTTCTTGAGAATGTAAATAAATTATTTGAATATGAGAAAATATCAAGAGATATAGATAGTATATGTGATGTAGATTTATTGCGAAATTTCGCAAAATCGTATGTAAAATTATACCTTAAACAACAAGAAGTAATTCTGAGTTTCTAATGGCACAACCATCATCTAGACAAGAACTAATAGACTACTGCCTACGACAATTGGGTGCTCCAGTTCTGGAGGTTAACGTAGCGCAAGAACAATTAGAAGACCGTGTAGATGATGCTATTCAATATTTCCAAGAGAGACACTTTGATGGTGTAACTCAAATATATTTAAAATACCAAATTACTCAAAATGATATAGATAGAGGTCGTGCTTCAATTGCTCCTAATGCCGGTACAACATCTTCTGGTATTGTAACAACTACTGCGACCACTAATATTGCTGGTTCTTCCACTACTTTCTCTTATTATGAAAATAGTAACTATCTTCAGGTTCCACCATCTGTAATCGGCATTAATAAGATATTCAAATTTGGTGGTGCTAATAGTGTATCTAGTGGAATGTTTAGTATTAAATATCAATTATTTCTAAACGATATTTACTACTGGGGGTCAACTGAATTACTTTCTTATTCAATGGTTAAGAGATATCTAGAGGATATTGATTGGCTATTGAGTACAGAAAAGCAAATTAGATTCAATCAAAGAATGGATAGATTATATCTTGATATTGATTGGTCTTCATTAAAGGTTGGTGAGTTTCTAATAATAGATTGTTATCGGCTGTTAGACCCAAATGATTTTCCTAGAGTATGGAATGATTCTTTTATTAAACCATATTTAACAGCTTTAATTAAGAAACAATGGGGACAAAATCTTATTAAATTCCAGGGTGTTAAATTACCTGGTGGTGTTGAACTAAACGGAAGGCAAATTTATGATGATGCACAGAGAGAATTAGATATTATAGCAGAAAGAATGTCTAATACGTATGAACTTCCACCACTGGACCTTATAGGTTAAGATATGAAAAAATACTATTGCTACTTTTATAACCGAGAAGATGGTACTCCTTACTATGTTGGTAAAGGGTGCAATGGTAGGATAGATAGTAAAGCTCATCCTGGAATAAGTCTTCCCCTAAAAGAAAGAAGAATAAAAGTTGCAGATAATCTTACAGAGGAAGATGCGATGCAAATGGAAAAAATGTATATAAAAAAATATGGAAGAAAGGATTTGGGAACAGGTATTCTTTATAATAAAACTGATGGTGGAGAGAATCCCCCTCGTATGAAAAAAGGAAATAATAATCATATTGCAGGAGTACAAAAATTTTGGGATAATTTGTCGGTTGAAGACAGAAAAAAAAGAGGAAAAAAAATATCAAATACAAAAAAAGGTAAAGGAAATCATATACCATCAAAATCAGTTATGATAAATGAATTAAATAAAAAATTTGAATCAATAAAGGAATGTGCAGATTATATTAGTGGGGATACTAGTGCGATTTGTAAGTGTTTGAATAAAAAAGGACAAACTCGTCATCGTGGATATACCTTTAGTAGAGTATAATTATGTTAAATCCATATTTCTTACAAGGGTCAAAATCAGAACAGGGATTAATTCAAGATTTAATTAATGAACAATTAAAAATGTACGGAATAGAAGTATATTATATTCCAAGACAATATATAACAAAAAGAAGAATAATAAAAGAGGTTATTGAATCTGAGTTTAATCACGCATATCCAATTGAGGCATATGTAGATACGTTTGATGGATATGAGGGTGCGGGAACTTTAATGACCAAATTTGGCATTCAGCCAATGGATGATTTGACTCTTATTATATCAAGAGAACGTTATGAGATGTATATTGCTCCATTAATAGCCAATGTTCCAAATATTGAATTATCTTCAAGACCAAAAGAAGGAGATTTGATATATTTTCCATTAGGAGATAGATTGTTTGAAATAAAATACATAGAACACGAAAATCCTTTCTATCAATTACAAAAAACATATGTCTATAATTTAAAATGTGAACTATTCCGGTATGGTGATGAACTTATTGATACGGGAGTTGATTTTATTGATGATAATGTAGAACGACAAGGATATAGTGAGACATTTAATATGATTGGTGCTGGTATTACCGCAACCGCATCTGCAACCATAGTAAATGGTGGGGTTAGATTAGTTACTCTCACTAATAGAGGAGATGGATATAAAACAACGCCTCAAGTGAAATTTGGCTCACCAATAAGTGGAGTAACTGCCACTGGTATAGCAACTATGATTGGGGGAATTGTAGATTTATGTGAACCAGATTCAACATTGTTTAGGGTTCAAGGAGTTGAATTAACAAATTCTGGATATGGATATACTGTTGCTCCAACCGTTGCTTTTTATGGTGGTAGTGGAACTGGAGCAGATGCATATGCAACTATTGGAGATGGTATTGTTGGTGCCATTACAGTTAATAGTGGTGGTTCTGGGTATGCAACAGAACCTATTGTTTCTTTTGTTGGGATTTCAAGTGTATCTGCTTCTGCTAGAGTTACTTTAGTTAATGGTACAATTACAACAATTAATGTTATCAATTCTGGATTAGGATATACAGTAGCACCACAAATTATTATTGATAGTCCTTATATGATAGGAATTGGTACATATCAATATAATGAGACAGTTACTGGTGGAATAAGCTCACATACAGCCAGAGTTAAGTCTTGGGATGCTGGTACAAATCAATTAGAACTATCTAATATTACTGGACAATTCTACCCAGGAGAAATTCTGGTTGGTGGTGTTTCTAATGCAACTTATAAAATAAGAGTTGTAAATGATAATATAACAAATGATTCATTTGCCGAAAATGCAGATATACAGACAGAAGCAAATACCATATTAGATTTCACTCAAAGTAATCCTTTTGGATCACCATAAATATTAAATTAATGTAATCATATGTTCAACTACTTTTATAATAAGATACTAGAAAAAACAGTAGTGGCATTTGGTACACTGTTCAACAACATTCATTTACAAAAAGTAAATGATAATGGAGATGTTGTATCTATTACTAAAGTTCCCATTTCTTATGGACCAACGCAGAAGTTTCTAGCAAGATTAACTCAAGTACCAGATTTAAATAAACCAATTCAAATGTCATTACCAAGAATGTCATTTGAAATTATTGGAATTTCATATGATCCATCTAGAAAGCTAACATCAACTCAAACTTTTGTTACTCAAGACGTAAATGATGGGTCAACAAGAAAAGCCTATCTACCAGTTCCATATAATGTTAACTTTGAGTTGAGTATTATGACTAAGTTAAATGAAGATATGCTTGAAATTATAGAACAAATAATTCCATACTTTCAGCCAAACTATACATTAACCATTGATTTAGTGAAAGAGATTGGAGAAAAGAGAGATATTCCAATAGTATTGGATAATATTACTATGACAGATAATTATGAGGGTGATTTTAAAGAAAGAAGAGCATTAATTTATACTCTAAAGTTCACCGCAAAAACATATATATTTGGCCCAATTGAATCTTCTAGTAATACTACTAAAGATATTATTAAAAAGGTTTCCATTGGACTCGTTTCTGGTGATTCAACAAATACACCAAGAAGAGAAGTTACTTATACAGCATTACCAAGAGCTATTCAGAATTATACAGGAACTACTACAACTACATTAGCAAAAGATATTATTATAACAGATGTTCTAATAGAAGTTATAGATTCCACAAATATTCCAATTAATTCTTATATTGATATTGATAATGAGGAGATTTATGTTTCTGCAAAATCTGGTAATATATTAACTGTAACGAGAGGAGCTGATTCCACACCAATAACCACTCATGTTACTGGGTCTGATGTTAGACTAATCACCACAACAGACGATGCTCTTATTCAACCAGGGGACGACTTTGGATTCTCTGGGTCATTCAACTAAACTGAACTATGAAAATGACGAAAAAATTCAACAAGCTAAATGAAACTTTTAATATTGCTAGTGAAGTAATTTCTAGTGAAGTTGAAATTGAAACACCCGAAGAAAAAATTGAAAAAATATCATCTTCTATAGATGATGTTCGTAAAGATTATGATTACACCAGAGGTAATTTATACTCATTGATTGAGAAAGGACAAGAAGCAATCAATGGTATTCTAGAATTAGCACAGGAAACAGATACACCAAGAGCATATGAAGTTGTTGGGCAATTAATTAAAAATGTATCTGATGCTACAGATAAATTAATGGACCTTCAGAAGAAATTGAAGAGTCTAGATGATATAAAAACAACAAGAGGGCCAACAAACGTCACAAACGCACTATTTGTTGGTTCCACTGCTGAATTATCTAAACTTCTTAAGAATCAATTAAAAGATGCCGCAGATAAATAGAAGTAAAGTAATTGAAGAATTAGAATTTAGTTTATTGAAACTGAATAATACTTCTTATGATTCAATTGATACTTTGATGCGACGGATTATGAAGAAACATAATCTAACAGCAAAAGAACTTCATAATTCATTTGTGAGTAAACATAAACAAACACCAGATACTTGGATACAAAATCAAATGAAACTAGTAGTAGGCAAAAGAACGGGAGTATTACCACTCGGTCGTCAATCTGAAATACCAGGAACCACACCGCCTACGGAAGTATTACTACCAGGTGAACCGGGCCGCCCAATACCAACAAAAAAACCCAGTTTACCACCAGCAGAAAAAGGAAAAATAAAATTACCAACTATCCAAAAAGAACACAAGAGTTTAGTAAATAAAATTCTTGAGGAAATAAAAAATGGTGAGGAACCAAAGTGTAATAATACTAAAAAAGGCAGGTCTTGTCCATCTCACGGAACAAAAGAATGTCCATCTATAAAACCACATAAATCAATTGAGCAAATAGCAAAGAAGCATGGTGTTACAGTAGCTGAAATTAAAGCCCAACTCAAATTGGGAATTCAAAGTGAGCATGAACATACCAACGATAAAGATTTGGCTGCGGATATCGCCCTACAACATCTAGATGAGATTCCTGATTATTATACTAGATTAAAAAAGATGGAGACTAAGGAAAGTGTTACCATTGAAGATATGTTTGGTAATGTTGTTTATGAGTTTATAGACCTTATTAAGTGTGATTCTATTATTAAGGAATCTAAAAAATCTAAGCTTTTTAGGGAGGCAGCTCCAGTAAATGGGTTTAATCCAGTTACTCAAACCTCCCCACAAAAAGCAGCCACATTAGCACTCATACAACAAAAAGCAGATGCATTAGCTGCAGCAAAGAAAGTAATTCAGGTTGGAGCACCACCTATAGTAGAAGCAACTAGAATCCCAACCAAAAATGGCCAGGTAATTTCAACAGTTCTTTCTTGGAGAGGAAAAACCTATCAGACCCAAATGTTCTTCCCACAAATAAAAGTACCAAATAAACGGGAAGTGACCAATGAAATCCAAAAAATATATCCAGACTCAAAAGTACTAACCTTTAGAGTATGTGAACTAAACACACAACAACCCTTAATTCAGGTACAAAATACCAAATCCAAAAACTTCCTACTGAATAATGGGGGTTACTGAAATGGATTTTTATGATATAATGAAACCAATAGAAGCTAAATAGTAGTATCATAAATTAATTATATTATGTGTAATCTTATAAAAGTTCCATCAGAAAGATTAAATCCAACACAAGTACGGAAGATGGCTATGGAACATTGGGGATTAACAAAAGAACAAATGGTAGGAATGGAGGTACATCACTTATGAGTGGTTATGACGCTAGTTACAATAGAAATCCGCTTCTTAAAAAAGCTAATACAAAGTTAGAGTTTACCGAGGAGCAGGTCTTAGAATTTGCCCGGTGTTCTAATGATCCAATTTATTTCGCTGAGAACTATATGAAGATTGTGACCCTGGATTATGGATTACAGCCATTTACGCTATATCCGTTTCAGAAACGGATGTTATCTAGTTTTCATACTAATAGATTTAATATATGTAAACTCCCGAGGCAGAGTGGGAAATGTTTTTATATTAAAACAATAGTAAAAGTAAGAAATAAACTTACTGGCGAAATTATTGAATTACCAATTGGAGAACTTTATGAAAAAATCAAGAAAGAAAGCGATTTGTAATTAAGTTTAATTGATATAAATAACATTACCTGACTTGTTGGCGCTTTTCGGGTAAAGATTGGAGGGTATAAGTGCCCTCCTTTCTCATATAAATAGTGTTGCCAACAAGTTAGAGTTGAATTACGATACCAAGTTCCATTTTTTACATAAAGTCTCTACTGAAGTGGTACGCAAAAACCAAGCAATCACTTTAGAAGATCTGAATATAGATAAAGTCGGGATAGGGAACTGCCACGACTCTAAACGAACGCGGAGAGACAATAAGACTGCTTCGGTAGCAAGTCTCTATGATGCGTTAAGAATCACCGTTGCTTCAGCACGGTGAGTGTTTCAAAGAAATAATCCTCAAGAATGTGTATTAAAGTGTGTGGATTTCTTAAATGGCTGAATTCATAGAACAATTTAATTCTGATGAATGGGAAGTTGAAACTCCTTCTGGTTGGCAATCTTTTTCTGGTATAGCAAAAACCATCAAATATACTGAGTGGGTAGTAACAACAGAATCTGGGAAGTTTTTAATATGTGCGGATAAACATATTTTTATAGATAAAAACTGGAATGAAATATTCTGTGATGAATTAATAGTTGGTGATTATATACAAACATCTACCGGAATAGATAAAATATCTTCAATTGAAATTACATCCGATGAGTCAAATATGTATGACTTACTCAATGTACAAAATGGTAGTATATATTATACAAATAATATAGTTTCTCATAACTCCTCAGTAGTTGTGGCGTACTTGCTACATTATGCGATTTTTAACGATAATGTAAATATCGCTCTATTGGCCAATAAGGCACAAACAGCACGAGATTTACTGGGTAGATTACAAATTGGATATGAAAATCTACCAAGATGGCTACAACAAGGCATTTGTTCCTGGAATAAGGGGTCATTAGAACTTGAGAACGGCTCTAAAATATTCGCTGCTTCTACGTCTGCGTCATCTGTACGTGGTAATACTTACAATATCATCTACCTAGACGAATTTGCGTTTGTTCCAAATCAAGTAGCAGACTCATTCTTTAGTTCAGTTTATCCAACTATTACATCTGGACAATCTTCTAAGGTTATTATAACATCAACTCCTCACGGACTAAATCTTTTTTATAAGTTATGGTCTGAGGCTATTAAGAAGGAGAATTCTTATACGCCCATTGAGGTCCATTGGACTGATATTCCTGGGCGCGATGAGAATTTTAAGCAGACAACCATCGCCAACACGAGCGAAAGCCAATGGAGACAGGAGTTTGAATCGGTCTCATATGAAACTTGTCTAAATACCCAATTAGGTGGTATAATGGTGGACATCCAAATTGGAAAACTATATGAATTACTCTCCGACGAAAACTGAACTGGTCAATGATTACTTCAAGTCAAATTTAACATATCAAGAAATTGCCGATAAATATGGATACAAAACTCGCCAGGTGGTTACTCGGTGGTTTAAAAAATATGACATACAACCAAAATCCAAATCACAACTAGCAACGGAAAACTTTGAGAAGAATACTAACATAATATCAAAAGAAGAATTAGAATCTTTATATAAAGAAAATCCAATATCTAAAATAGCCAAAAAGTTAAATGTCTCTTTATGTTATTGAACTACCGCGATGCTAAAGACATCGCGGATTCCTTCTTCACTGGAGATTGCCTACAAGTAGGTCTTACATCTCCTCCAAAGGCAGTAACGCTAGTTCCTAACGCCATAAGGTTAATTGCCGCAT
>Ga0209297_1000295_pt1 | contig 33451 bp, 36 predicted proteins | sample S_130805_MF_Meta_FD_187322 | JGI IMG/M metagenome (GOLD analysis project Ga0209297, IMG submission 187322) | Freshwater microbial communities from Lake Simoncouche, Canada to study carbon cycling - S_130805_MF_MetaG (SPAdes) (version 2) | ecosystem: Environmental > Aquatic > Freshwater > Lake ...
TGATGTTGACGGTAATTCATATATTGATTTTTGTTTAGGCGATACCGGTTCTATGACTGGCCATTCACCAGATGCGACAGTTGCAGCTATTCGGGAGCAAGCGGGTAAAGGAATTACTGCAATGTTACCAACTGCTGATGCTGCAATTGTTTCGGCTGAGTTAGCTAACCGATTTGGCCTGCCGCTTTGGCAATTTACGGTTTCAGCCACAGACGCTAATCGTCATGTAATCCGCTACTCCCGGCTACTTACTGGACGCTCAAAAATTGCGGTTATTGATCGCTGTTATCACGGTTCAGTGGATGAAACTTTTGCCACTTTAGATGCGAGTGGAAATACCGTAGCGCGCGAAGGAAATATTGGTGCACCTGTGGCACTTGATCACACAACTCGCGTGGTGGAATTCAACGATATTGCTGGCATGGAAAAAGCTTTGGCACATGGTGATGTTGCAGCGATTCTGATGGAACCAGCGATGACAAATGTGGGAATTGTTCTGCCCCAAGCTGGATATTTAGAAGCGGTACAAGAGTTGGCAAAGAAGTACGGCACAATTTTAATTATTGACGAAACCCATACCATCTCAGTTGGTCCCGGTGGAATGACTGCTGACCGTGGATTAAAGCCAGACTTTCTAACTATAGGTAAAGCAATTGGTGGTGGAATCCCGACCGGAACTTTCGGAATGACTCAAGCGATAGCCGATTCAATCAAAAAGATGGTTGAGCTAGAAATTATTGATACCGGTGGAATCGGCGGAACCTTAGCCGGAAATGCGCTCTCACTTGCTGCAATGCGCGCAACACTGAATCATGTTCTCACTAAAGAAAATTTCGATCGCATGATTGATCTGGGAACTCGTTGGTCTGATGGCGTAGATGCTGCGATTGCCGAATTTGATTTACCCTGGAGCTGTAACCGTTTAGGCGCACGAGGTGAATACATATTTGGCAAAGTTGCGCCAGTAACTGGTGCTGATGCAAATAACTCTGGGGATTTTGAATTAGAGCAGTACCTACATTTGCGAATGCTAAATGATGGCTTTTTGATTACGCCATTTCATAACATGGCCTTGATGTGTCCTGATACTACGAGTGCTGATGTTGATGCTCATACTGCGGCATTTCAAAAGATGTGTGCTGATTTAGTTGAAGCCTAATTTCTTATAAAGAATAAGAGCTGCATGATTATCGGCATCAACGTAGAGCATCGATTCCTTGATTTCTTTGCTTTGGAAATAGCGCAGAGCGGTAAGCATTAAAACTTTTCCCAGCCCAGAGCTATGAGCACCTGGGTTTACGCCAATTACATAGATTTCCCCAATTGGGCCTTCATTTACCCGGTCGTGATGGATTTTCGTCCAGCAAAAACCAATTATTTCGCCTTTGTCGCGGGCCAGAAAGAAACCATCAGCATCAAACCAGCTTTCCTTCATTCTGTTTGTTAAATCCTGCATTACCCAATCGCCTTGATCTGGGTGCGCGACAAAGATCTTGTTATTTAGCGCTAACCATTCATGGGAATCAGCCGGATTGAAGGTAGATATCTCAGCAGTAGTAATTGGTTCTGGAAAGTCAGTAACAAGCGATCGGTACAATTTTAGAATAGTGCGCACAACTAAATCCGTTCAGTGACTTGAGCATCTTTCATGGCGCTAGTTACAGTAAAGCGATAGCCCACATTTCGCACGGTACCGATAATTGCTTCGTGCTCTGGGCCAAGTTTTGAACGAAGTCGTCTGATATGAACATCAACTGTGCGAGTACCACCAAAATAATCATAACCCCAGATTTCTTGCAACAACTGGGCACGAGTAAATACACGACCTGGGTGTTGGGCCAAAAACTTAAGTAGCTCAAATTCCTTGAATGTTAAATCTAGAGCACGACCTTTAATGCGCGCGGTGTAACTATTTTCATCAATTGAAACTTCACCAGTTCTAATTTCGCCTGAAACAGGATCACTTTCAGCAAGGTGTGCGGCATATTCACCAATCGCAATTCGAATACGTGCATCAACTTCGGCAGGCCCAGCTGTATCAAGAATTACATCATCGATGCCCCAGTCGGCACTAAGAGCTGACAATCCGCCTTCAGTTGTTATAACAACAACTGGTGCACCCGAACCTGTGGCATGAAGCAACTTCGCTAAATTCTTTGCAGCTGGAATATCGCGACGTGCATCTAATAATAAAATGTCTGCTTCAGGCACATCAATTAGCACACTTGCTTCGGCCGGAACAATTTTTACCTGATGTTGCAATAGAGCTAGCGATGGTAGAACTTCAGCGCTCGCGCCTAGAGTGTTTGTAAGTAGCAACACTCTTGCCATTTGCGCTCACCTGCTCCCAGTTGCGTTCTAGGTGTTAAGTGGCACAGACTACTCTCGTGAAATCTTTCCTACCAATTCTTATCGTGCTAGGGGCCGCTACTGCTTACGGCCTCTGGTATCAAAAGTCTCGGGGCAAGATTCAAGCCAAAGCCATCTCTGGCAAGGCTTTAACAGCATCGATTATCGGTGGCGATCTCGGATCAAGGGCCACCTTGGTGCAATTTTCGTCAGCCTTTTGCACCCCTTGTCGCGCAACTCGTACCTTGCTCGAAAACGTAGTCGCCGACTTAAACGATGTGCGTCATGTTGAAATAGATGCTGAAACAAATCTGGAATTAGTGCGCAAGTTGGATATTCGCTCTACCCCGACCACGCTAATTCTGAACAGTTCTGGTGTTGAAGTAGGGCGCGCAGTAGGTGCCCCTAAGCGTGACCAAGTCTTCGCCGCACTTGCCGCGATCAAGTAACACCTGCAAGTAACTCGCAATTAGGCTTTCTTGCTTACCCTCTTTATTCTTATGACATGTCTTCCACCTTAGATAGCTTCTTTACCAAGCGTCGCGTACTTGATTACGGACGTTTAGCTGTCTCGTTGTGTAGTAACTAAAACTTAAAGTACCCAGTTTTAGTAACCCACAACCAAGAAAAGTAGGAAACAAATGACAACTTTAGAAAAGAATCAAACCCCAGTAGTAATTGATGCACGTGGTCCCCGTTTTTCGGCAGCGATTACAGTTTTTGTATTAGCAACTGCGCTAGTAACTCAATCACTACCACTGATTACTTTTCAGTTAGTGGTGTTTCTAATTGGTACAACTAAAGGTCCACAATTCACCCCCTATGCATTTCTCTTCAAGAATCTAGTAAAACCTCGGCTGAAAGGTGAGTTCGTACCTGAAGATGTGCGACCACCTAAATTTGCTCAAGCTGTTGGATTCTTATTCACAGTAACTGCAGTTGCTGGCCTGTTATCTGGAGTCACAATTCTTTTCACAATTGCAACCGGCTTTGCGCTTGCAGCAGCTTTCTTAAATGCAGCCTTCAATTATTGTTTAGGTTGCGAAGTTTATTTACTGCTTCTACGCGCCCGTCGCTAAATTTCAAACTTCACCTCAAACCTCATTTATCAATTTAATAGAAAAGGAAAATATCTTTATGTCACGTGAAACCTCACTCGTAAGTGCTGATTGGGTCGCTCAAAACCTCAATAATCCAGCAGTAGTTCTAGTCGAAGTAGATGAAGATACTTCGCTATATGAACAAGGCCATATTGAAGGAGCAATTACTTTTCATTGGCGCGATGATTTACAAGATGGCTTGATTCGCGATCTAATTTCGAAAGAAAAGTTCGAAGCTCTACTGTCCAAGAATGGAATTGCAACTGACACCACTGTGGTTCTTTATGGTGGTAATAACAACTGGTTTGCTACCTATGCTTTCTGGTACTTTAAAATTTACGGCCACGGCGATGTCCGATTGTTAGATGGTGGTCGCAAGCGCTGGGAGCTAGATGCTCGTCCGTTTGTAACAACTGTGCCGACCCGCACAGCTACTATTTATAAGGCTACAGAGCGTGATAACTCAATTCGTGCGTACCGCGATGAAGTTATTGCAGCAATTGGTAAGTTAAATATCGTAGATGTTCGCTCGCCTGCCGAATTCAGCGGCGAGCTAGCGGCACCGGCGCATTTGCCTCAAGAGAGTGGTCAAATTAAAGGACATATTCCAACGGCAAAGAATATTCCGTGGTCAAAAGCTGCCAATGAAGATGGCACTTTTAAATCAGATACCGAATTAAAGGAACTTTATGTAGGTGCTGGTGTTGATTTAGCAAAAGACACCATCGCGTATTGCCGTATTGGCGAGCGTTCCGCATTTTCGTGGTTCGTACTTCACGAATTATTAGGTCTTTCAAATGTGAAGAACTATGACGGTTCATGGACTGAATACGGTTCATTAGTTGGCGTTCCGGTTGCGATAGGCGCTTAATGCGAACTTGCGGCGCAACTCCAGGTGGTCCAGATATTTCCGGCATTGATTTATCAACGCAAACCTTAATTCAAGGTGTCATTCTCAGGGACGGGGAAGGCGATGGAGTTCCAAATGGTGCTCCCGTTGGTAACGCATATGTTCGATTATTGGATTCAACTGGTGAGTTCACCGCAGAAGTTCCAACTAACGCAGACGGGCAATTTCGATTCTTCGCCGCTCCTGGCGCCTGGACCTTAGTAATCCTGGCCTCAGGAGCGCGCGTAGAACGTAAAGTCATTGCTGCCAAAGGCACTCCAGTCGATTTAGTTGTAGGAATTTAAGTAGAATTCATTCATGGCTGAGCAACATGAATTACGCGATAAAGGTTTGCGCTTAACACCGCAACGCGAATTAGTTTTATCTGCCGTTCGCGAACTTGGTCATGCCACACCAGAAGAAGTTGCTGAAAAAGTTCGTCAAACGCACCCCGGAATCAATCTTTCAACGGTTTATCGCAACTTAGAAACTCTCGAAAATGTGGGCTTAGTTCAGCACACTCACTTGGGCCACGGTGGAGCTACTTATCACGCCGCCGAAGAATTAACCCACTTACATTTAGTTTGTGGAATTTGCGGGTCAGTTGGCGATGCACCAATTGATGTTGCAGCTAACTTTGTAAATGCACTGGCCGATGATTATGGTTTTAAAACAGATGTCACGCACTTTGCTGTTTACGGCACTTGTTCAACATGTTTCGCAGCTGAAAGTAAGTAATGAGCGCCGTACTCGTTGAGGACGGCCCTGATAAAGGCGCTGTTTGGCATCTTGGTGATCCAGTAAAGGAACAACGAGCACTCGAAGCTGGCACAGCTTGGGCTGATTTATCGCACTACGAAGTTGTCGCACTATCTGGGCCGGAACGTTTAACTTGGCTACATCTTTTAACTACCCAGGATCATGAAAATTTGTTAGCTGGTCAATGGCAGCATGCTTTGATTTTGGATCCGAAAGGCCATATCGAACATCAATTCTTTTTAGTTGATGATGGTGACACTACTTGGCTGGTTGTTAATCCGGGTCGAAGTGCTGAATTAATTTCGCATTTAGAAAAAATGAAATTTCGTGCCCAAGTTGATATCCACGATGCAACTGCAGAATTTGCAGTATTGCGAGCCCCAGGCAAGATGGATGAAATTGCTGGCCCGTATGCACTTGTCCCTCGAGCTGAATTAGCAAATATGATCGAAACTTTTAATTCAGTTGCAACTCAAGTGGGCACTTGGGCACTAGATGCGTTGCGAGTAGCTGCTGGATTACCCCGAATCGGTTTTGAAACTGATCACAAATCTATTCCGAACGAGTTGGGTTTATTAAATAGCGCCGTACACCTAAATAAGGGTTGTTACCGCGGCCAAGAAACCGTGGCAAAAATAAATAATCTAGGCAATCCACCACGTCGTTTAGTTATGTTGCACCTTGATGGCACCGAAGTTAACTTTCCTAAAGTTGGCACTCCAGTAGAAAACGATGGGGTAGTCGTTGGTTATTTAGGCACTGTCGCTAGACATCATGAATTAGGGCCAATTGCACTTGCTGTCGTTAAGCGCAACACCCCGTTAGATGCAACGCTCTCAGTTGCTGGGATTCCGGCTGCGCAAGAAGCGATAGCTGCAGGTAATTAGTAGATGCATTTGCTCGGTCAGTTAATACTTACTTTAGTCGCAGGGCTCGCAATCATGTGGGCCGTAAGAAAGATGTAAGTAACCGATAGACTTGCAGGCATGGAGCTCTTAACCTCAATTCTCCTTGGCCTGATTTCATTAGTTATTGGCGCCGGATTATTGTTCTTTGCATTTACTAGTCGCAGAGATCCCGAAAGTGCTCGCTACCGAGATAGCAGAAAGCGAACTGGCAGATAATGGTATTTACGATTCCAGAAGGACTTCACCCTGATTTAAATCCACTGGCTTGGCTAGTTGGAACTTGGCGCGGCAAAGGTCATGGCGAATATCCAACAATTAAACCTTTTCAATTTATTTCGGAAACAGTTTTTAATCATGATGGTCGACCATTTTTAAATTATTTCTCTCGTTCTTGGATCGTTGACGATGATGGCGAAATCATTCGACCTGGCGCAAGCGAGGCAGGTTTCTGGCGAATTAAGCCAAATAATGTGCTCGAAGTTGTAATTTCACATAACACCGGAATAACTGAAGGTTGGCTTGGACATTTCGATGGACCAAAGATTCAATTAGCTATGGATCAAGGTTATTCCGCGCCTTCTGCAAAAATTGTTACTGCTGGCGTTCGCCTTTATGGATTGGTTGAAGGCGAACTTTTCTACGCATATGACATGGCTGCCGAAGGTCAAAAACTTCAAGCACATATTTGGTCAACTAGCCCGCGCTCTACCGATTAAGAATGAGTGTTGTTCTAGCGCAGTTAGTGCGCAGTGGGTTAATCGAATCAACTCATAGCGGATATTTAATAATACTTGGCTCCGATGGGTCTGATTTATTAACCCTTGGCGACATTGATGCCGAAATGTATCCACGCTCGGCAATTAAATCTTTACAGGCAGCCGCAATGGTGCGACTTGGGTTAGCACTAAATGAAGAACAATTAGCTTTAGTTTGTGCGAGCCATGGTGGTACTGAGCGCCATCAAGAAGTTGCTCTCGAAATATTAAAGAGTGCGGGTTTATCAGAATCCGATTTACAAAATACGCCAGATCGCCCAATAGATCGCAAAGCACGCATTTCCTGGGGAACTAAGCCGGTAACTTCGTTAGCGGCAAATTGCAGCGGAAAACATGCCGGAATGTTGGCAACGTGTGTTGTTAACGGCTGGGATGTTAAAACTTATCGCGATGCGAACCACCCACTACAAATCGCAATTGCAAATGAAATTAAAGATTTAATCGGTCAACCAGTAAGTCGAACAAGTGTCGATGGTTGTGGCGCACCATTGTTTTCAATGAGTACTCGATCTATTGCAGTAGCTGCCCGAAAAATGCGAGTAGATAGTGACCCGGTGTTTTCAAAAATTATCAGCGCATGTTTAAAGCATCCCGAAATGATTTTGGCTGAAGGAGCTTTTGATACTCGCATGATGCGTGCAGTTCCTGGACTCTTAGTAAAAGGTGGTGCCGAAAGCGTGATGTTGGCATCTTTGGCTGATGGCAGCGCGATCGCTTGGAAAGTTTCTGATGGTAGTAATCGTGCAAATGGCCCAATGATGAAAGCCGCCCTTGCTAAATTGGGCATCACGATCGAGAATGAAGTTGTTGATGTGCTTGGCGGTGGAACCGTAGTCGGCTCACTTAGCGCTACGTTTTAATCAGCGTTACCCTTTAACCATGAGCGCCCGAATCGCAACCTTGATGGTGCATACCTCGCCCCTGGATCAACCAGGAATTGGCGATGCCGGCGGCATGAATATTTATGTAGCTGAGAGCGCCGAACGTATGGCGGCAATGGGTGTTCAAGTTGATATTTTCACCCGTCGAACTAATTCGCAAGTTGCAGATGTTGTTGAAGTATCACCAGGAGTTCGGGTGATTCAGTTAAATGTTGGTCCACTGACTGGAGTCACTAAAGAGTTATTGCCAAATTTAATTCCAGAAATTGCCGAAGAATTTAAGAAGAAGCTTTCAGGTGAAACCAAATACGATCTGATTCATTCACATTATTGGATCTCTGGCAAAGTCGCAATGCAGGCCAGCAAGGTGCTAAATATTCCGTTTGTTCATACGATGCATACGATGGCGCGAGTTAAAAACTTAAATCTAGCTGAAGGCGAAACCCCAGAACCAATGATTCGGGTACAAGGCGAAACCCAAGTTGTTGCGGCCGCACAAGCTTTAATTGCTAATACTGATGCCGAAGCAGCTAGTTTGGTTTCACTGTATGAAGCCTGCCCAGATAATGTGCGAGTAGTTTCGCCAGGCGTTGATCTTTATAAATTTATTCCGGGCGATGGCAAGAAAGCTGCTCGCGAACGCTTAAGCGTTCCAGCGAGCGCAAATGTAATTACATTTGTGGGTCGTATCCAGCCACATAAAGGACCAGAACTTCTAATTAGGGCAATCTCAGAAATGCTAACTCACTCGCCACTCTTACGTAGTGGCTTGATTGTAAATATTGTGGGTGGTTCATCTGGCTCAAATACTTCAGAGGTTGAACGACTTAAAGAATTAGCAGGCTGGCTGGCCATCTCTGATGTTATTAAATTTGCCGAACCTGTTCCACGTAATGACTTACCTGATTGGTATCGCAGCGCAGATTTAGTTTGTGTGCCAAGTTATAGCGAATCCTTTGGATTAGTTGCACTTGAAGCCCAAGCATGTGGCACTCCCGTGGTTGCGACTGCTGTTGGTGGACTTCGAACAGCTGTTGCCGATGGTATTTCTGGAGTTTTAGTCGATGGCCATGATCCGCGCGCTTGGTCATCGATTTTGGCGCGCTTACTAAATGAACCACAGCGCCGAGTTCTACTCTCAATGGGCGCAGTTGAGCACGCTTCTCACTTCGGATGGGATGCAACAGCCCGCGGTACTTTAGATATTTACGACCGGGTTTTATCTGAAATTGCACGCGAACAAATCGCCGGAGCCTAAAACATGAGTTCGCTTAATCCAACCGAAGTAATTTTAGAATTTCTGGAATCACACGATTTAGCTTTTGAGCAGAGTAATTTAAATACTTTCTTAATTACGCTTCCTGGCGAAAAAAAGCAGCAGACTCATTGCGCATTAGTAATTGGCGACCATTCATTGAGCATAAATGCATTCGTAATTCGTAAGCCTGATGAAAAAGAAGATCAAGTGCACGCTTGGTGTTTACAGAAGAATGCAGGACTCTACGGAATCGCTTTTGCGATTAACGAATTGCGAGATATTTATTTAGTTGGCCGGTTGCCGTTAACTGCAGTCACAAATCAAGAAATTGATCGAATAATAGGCAGCGTATTACAAGTAGCCGATTCTTCTTTTAACCCATTACTTGAAATTGGCTTTTCCAGCGCAATTCGTCGGGAATGGGCTTGGCGGGTTTCGCGCGGCGAATCGCTGGCAAATCTCGAAGCATTTTCACATTTGATTTAATTCATCTAGGATTGAGATATGAGCAACTTTGAATTGATCCTTTTGCGCCATGGCGAAAGCGAATGGAATGCCAAAAATCTTTTCACGGGCTGGGTAGATGTTCGCTTATCTGCTGCTGGTGAAGCCGAAGCTACTCGCGGTGGAAAGTTACTCGCTGAAAATGGGCTATTGCCTGATGTAGTTCACACGTCACTACTTCGTCGCGCTATTCATACTTCACAATTAGCACTCGATGCTTGTGATCGACATTGGATTCCAGTTAATCGCTCTTGGCGCTTAAACGAGCGTCATTACGGTGCGCTGCAAGGTAAGGATAAGAAAGAAACGCTAGCTACTTATGGCGAAGAACAATTCAAGCTTTGGCGCCGTTCTTACGATGTTCCACCACCACCAATTGATGCCGATGATCCGTATAGCCAAACTGGCGATGCTCGTTACGCTGACTTAGGCGCAGAAATGCCCGCAACTGAATGTTTAAAAGATGTAGTTAACCGCATGATGCCTTATTGGACCGGTCATATTGTTCCTGATCTTCGAGCAGGTAAGCGAGTGCTGGTTACTGCGCATGGAAATTCATTACGCGCGTTAGTTAAGCATCTTGATGGAATTTCAGAATCAGACATCGCTGAGCTAAATATTCCAACCGGAATTCCACTTCTTTATAAATTGGATGCAGATTTGAAACCAATTAAACGTGGTGGCCAATACTTAGATCCAGCAGCTGCAGCTGCGGCAATTGAAGCAGTTGCAAATCAGGGCAAAAAGTAATTAGTTATCTTTAGAATTTGCGTACTCACCGGTGACTAAGTAATAGACACGGCGGGCTATCGAAACTGCATGGTCTGAGCAACGCTCGTAATAGCGGCCCAGCAAAGTCATATCGATAGCAGTTTCAATTCCATATGGCCAAGAATCATCTAGCAAGATTTCAAATAAACGACGGTGCAAAATATCCATCTCATCATCATCTTTTTCAAGTTGCAGCGCGGCTTCAAGATTGCGTGACTCGATAACACCAATTGCTTTTTGAGTAATTCGACCCGTCACATTACCCATCTCTTGCAGAGTTAAAACGAGTTCAGGTGGCACAGCCGCTGCTGGGTAGCGCATGCGAGTCAACTTGGCTACGTGATGGGCCAAATCACCCATACGTTCCAAGTCGGCGCTCATGCGCAACGAAGTAACCAAAGTTCGTAGATCTCCGGCAACAGGTTGCTGGCGAGCCATCAAATTAATCGCGCGTGATTCGATGTCGTACTGCATGTTATCGATTACATCATCTTCGGAAATAATTTCTTCAGCAACTTTTAGGTCTGCGGTAAGCAGGGCGCTAGTCGCACGCTCCATTGCCTTATTTACTAGCAGGCCCATTTCGACCAGTGAGGTTCCAATGCCATCTAAATCATCGTGAAAGGAATCGCGCATGGGGTAAACCTAGACCCACTGAACATCAGAGCGGCGGTATTAAGTGAACGGGTCGCAAATCTGAGGTAAATATCTGGGTGAAAAGGGTGTAAATGGCTGATTATGTAGTTCTGAAAGTGAACTCTTCTCTACGATAAGGCTATGTTCTGGCGCCGAGACAAGGAAGTAGCCGTCGAAAACGGCTGGGAAATTCCTGATTCCCTGCTCGAGCTATTAGAAATTCTCGATGCCGAGTACTTAATTCTCGCCCCGGGTGAGCAAGTACTTTCCTCTTCTGCTGGTACGGGCGCGCTATCAATGATTCGCGATGGTCGCTTGATTTCGACGCCCCTTCTGAATTTAGTGCGCGCAGTGCGTCGCTCAAATGTTTATCAAGAAGCAACTGTTGAATTACCGCGTGGCCCGATTGGCCAAGGCACCCATGATCTACTGGTCCGCGTTTCACCAATTGGCACTGAAGGGTTAATCGTTGCGCTAATTTTCGACGATAGTGAATTTAGGCGGTTAGATGCAATTCGACGTGACTTTGTCGCAAACATTTCTCACGAACTTAAAACTCCAATCGGGGCACTTTCTATCTTAAGTGAGGCAGTCCTTGGGGCTAGCGACGACAAAGAAGCTGTCGAAAAATTTGCCGGCCGAATGCAGATAGAAGCTAAGCGACTAACTGATTTAGTCCAAGAAATTATTAACTTATCTCGTTTGCAAGACGGCGACCCACTCAAAAATGCGCAACCTTACTCAATGATTGATTTAATTAATCAAGCTATTGATGAATCTCGACTCTCAGCGGAAAAACGAAAAATAGTTTTAGTATTTATTCCGACCACAGATCATTTAGTTTTAGGAGATCGCAGCCAATTAGAGATGGCCATTAGTAATTTAATTGAAAATGCCATTAACTACAGCCCTGATTCAACACAAGTGGCGATCGTGCTAACTTGCAAAGATAAATTAGTTGAAATTTCGGTAACCGATCAAGGAATTGGAATTCCAGAGAAAGAAATCGAACGAATCTTTGAGCGTTTTTATCGAGTAGATCCGGCGCGTTCGCGAGCAACAGGCGGAACCGGGCTAGGGCTATCGATAGTTAAGCATGTCGCCACTAATCACGGTGGAGATATTTCGGTGTGGAGCAACGAAGGGTCCGGAAGTACCTTCACGATCAGATTGCCAGAATTTATTGAAGCTGAAAGTTATCAATCAACTAACCAGGAGGAAAAATAATGTCCCGAATTTTAGTGGTCGAGGATGAAGAGTCTTTTTCCGAGGCGTTGGCCTACTTGTTAGGCAAAGAAGGCTTCGATGTTGTTGTAGCCGACACCGGTACAGCAGCTATTGAACTTTTCGATAAGCATGGTGCTGACTTAGTATTACTTGACTTGATGTTGCCAGGCTTATCTGGAACTGAAGTTTGCAAGCAACTGCGCACTCGCTCTGCTGTGCCAATCATTATGCTGACTGCCAAAGATGCCGAAATTGATAAAGTGGTTGGGCTTGAACTAGGTGCCGATGATTATGTAACCAAGCCATATTCATCACGAGAGCTGATTGCCCGTATCCGAGCAGTATTGCGCCGACATAGTGATCTAGGCGAAATCATTGAAGACAACGGTTCACTCGTTGCCGGTCCAGTCCGAATGGATGTTGACCGCCACCAAGTAAGCGTCAATAACGCATCAATCTCATTACCGCTAAAAGAGTTCGAACTTCTTGAGTTTTTAATGCGCAATTCGGGCCGAGTGCTCACACGTATGCAGTTAATTGATCGGGTCTGGGGAAGCGATTACGTGGGCGATACCAAGACCTTAGATGTTCACATCAAGCGCTTACGTGCGAAGATTGAAGCGGATCCAGCGAATCCAGTCTTTATTCAGACTGTGCGCGGGCTTGGTTACAAACTAGAAGCTTAAGCAGTTACGCCAGCGTAGGTGTCGCGTTGGTCGCGCACGATAGCTTTAACTGTAACTACGCCTGCGGTATTAAAGAAAAAAGAAATATTAACCGTGTTGCCCGCTTTTACTCCCAGGCCAGGTATTACTGCTTTGGCGTTTGCTGAGTCACCTTCGAAAATCATTGGAGCGCTTTCGGAGATCACATTAGTTTCATTGGTTACCGTGGCGAGCGCATTATTTACAGATATCCCAAGCAATGAATCAGGTGTTGAGTTTGCGTTAATAATGGTGCCAACTAATACTGCGCTGCCATCTGGTTGAGCAACCAATAAGAATCCACGAAGCTTCAGTGCACTCGTATCGGTCATAACTGTAGTTTCGGCGCCATCGGTAACTTTAGTGATGTTACGAGCTGCCGCATTTTCACCTGCACCACATGCAGTTAGCGTTGAGAGAGATGCAACAACTATTAAACCGATCGCAACTTTACGTAATTGCATTTTTTCTCCCAAGAAATAATTGCTCAATAATGCGCGCTTATTCTCTCACGAGAAATAGCTGCTAAAGCCAGTTAAATACAGGCGAAATACCCGAGGTGACTACCCTCACTACTTGCTGGTATGATTGGCCCCTAACGAAGGGCACCCCATGTCATTTAAAGTAGGCGAAACTGTTGTTTACCCTCATCACGGCGCAGCGCTAATCGAGGCAATTGAAACTCGAGTGATTAAGGGCGAAGAAAAAACCTACTTAGTTTTAAAGGTGGCCCAAGGCGATTTAACTGTACGAGTGCCAGCTGAAAATGTTGACTTAGTTGGAGTGCGCGATGTCGTAGATAGCGCCGGCCTAGATCGAGTTTTCAGTGTTCTACGCCAGCCATATACCGAAGAGCCAACAAACTGGTCTCGTCGTTACAAGGCAAATCTTGAAAAATTAGCTTCTGGCGATGTAATCAAGGTTGCTGAAGTTGTACGCGATCTTTATCGTCGCGATCTTGATCGTGGACTTTCTGCTGGTGAAAAGCGCATGCTTTCAAAAGCAAAGCAGATTCTTGTTTCTGAACTTGCTCTCGCTGAGCGCACCGATGAAGAAAAAGCATCAGTAATCCTCGATGAGGTCTTAGCTTCTTAATTTAAGCTCGCACTCGATCGGAGCCTTATGTCTGGCCATGTTGCAGCAATTATTGCTGCTGCCGGATCCGGTGTTCGCTTCGGTGCCGATATTCCAAAAGCTTTAATTCAATTGGGTGATCGCACGCTAATCGAACATGCAGTCGCTGCAATTTCACCAGCGGTAGATCAAGTAATAGTTACAGCTCCGGCCTCTCATCTCACCCATTTTCAATCACTTTTAGGCGATGCCGTAACTGTTGTCGTTGGCGGCCAAACTCGCTCAGAATCTGTTCGAGCTGGGTTAGCCGCCGTACCTAGCAATACTCAATATGTATTGATTCATGATGCTGCTCGGGCTTTAGCAACAACAGATTTAAGTAATCGTGTTTTGTCGGCGCTACAAAATGGGGAAGTAGCTGTAATACCTGGCTTGCCTCAAGTAGATACGATCAAGAGCGTTGATGTAAATGGTTATGTAACCACAACTCCTAATCGTGCAGATTTACGTAATATTCAAACCCCACAAGGTTTTGAACTTTCCGCGCTCAAAAAAGCGCATGCTTCAAATGGTGAGGGTACCGACGATGCCGCTCTAGTTGAAAGTGCGGGATTTAAAGTTTTGGTAATTGATGGTGAAGAACGCGCCATGAAAATTACTACTCCTACGGATCTAGCAACTGCATACAACTTCCTCGGTGCAAATAAAGAATTCTTAACTGGTGTTGGTGTTGATGCACATGCTTTTGAAGCAGGACGCGAACTTTGGTTAGGTTGCATTAATTGGCCAGGTGAAGTTGGTGTTGCTGGACATTCTGATGGTGATGTTGCTGCACATGCAATTTGCGATTCACTTTTTGCAGCAACTGGGTTAGGTGATTTAGGTTCAAACTTTGGTGTGGATCGCCCAGAATACGCTGGCGCAAGTGGTGCAAAATTATTATCAGAAACACTTTCAATAATTAGTAAAGCTGGTTTTGTGATCTCAAATGTTTCGGTACAAGTAATCGGCAATCGTCCAAAGTTGGCAGGGCGTCGCAGAGAAGCAATCGCGGCTCTTTCTGCTGCGCTAAATGGTGCATCGGTATCACTATTGGCCACAACTACCGATGGTCTTGGCTTAACAGGTGAAGGCAAAGGCATTGCAGCGATTGCCTCAGCGCTCGTTTTTAAGGTTTCTAGTAACGACCGATAGACTTCGCTAATGAGTTCGCTAAAGCTATATGACACATTGTCGCGAACCGTCTCAGAATTTATTCCACTGCAGCCGGGCAAAGCGAGTATTTACCTCTGCGGTGCCACGGTTCAGGCGCCACCGCATATCGGCCATATTCGTAGCGGTGTTAACTTTGATATTTTGCGACGTTGGTTAGTTAAGTCCGGTTTTGAAACTACTTTTATTCGCAACGTTACAGATATAGATGACAAGATTTTACACAAGGCAGTACATGAAGAAGCACCTTGGTGGGCAGTTGCTCTTAAGTATGAGCGCGCATTTACTGAGGCATATACAGCCCTGAATGTTTTGCCACCAACTTATGAACCGCGCGCAACTGGTCACATAACTCAAATGATTGATCTAATCGCTTCTTTAATTGAGCGGGGCCATGCATACGCACCAGGTAATGGTGATGTCTATTTAGAAGTTCGTAAGTTATCTTCTTACTTAACTCTCTCAAACCAAAATATTGATGATTTACTACCAGCGCAAGATGCTGACGAAACTTTTAAGCGCGATGTGCGTGACTTTGCACTTTGGAAAGCAGCTAAAGCTGACGATCCATTTTGGCCAACGCCATGGGGAAATGGTCGACCAGGTTGGCATATTGAATGTTCGGCAATGGCGCACGCTTATTTGGGTGCTGAGTTTGATATTCACGGTGGTGGTTTAGATTTAATTTTCCCGCATCACGAAAACGAAATTGCGCAGTCTGAAGCAGCGGGATACGGATTTGCTAAACGTTGGTTACATAATGCCTGGGTAACTGCCTCTGGTGAAAAAATGTCTAAGTCACTTGGTAATTCTTTACAAGTAGCTGAATTACTAAAGAGTGTTCGCGGCATTGAACTACGTTGGTATTTAGGCAGTGCTCATTACCGATCAATGCTCGAGTTCTCACCAGCTGCCCTAGAAGAGTCAGCAGTTGGTTTCCGCCGAATTGAGAACTTCCTTTTGCGCGCAACCGAGATCTTAGCTAACCAGCCAGAAGCAGCGCTTTCTGCCGACTTTATAGCTGCGATGAATGAAGACTTGGCTGTTCCGCAGGCGCTGGCTGGAATTTCCGAACAATTACGCTTAGGAAATAGCGCAATAACCGAAAATAATAATGCAGGTATTGCAAGTGCGGCTAGCTTTATTCGTGGCGCACTTGAAGTTCTTGGGTGCGATCCATTTGACCCAGCGTTTGCCAGCGGCGCACAAAGTGAGTCATTAACTGGCGCTCTTGATGGCGTCATTAATTTAGTTCTTGCGCAACGCACTTCAGCGCGCGAACGTAAAGATTTTGCTGCATCCGATCAGATTCGTGATGGCTTAATTGCACTTGGTATTTCAATTGAAGACACAGCTCAAGGACCACGTTGGTCGATCTCTCGTTCAGAAGGTAGTAATTAAATGGCCGGTAATTCAGAGCGCAAAGGCGCAATACGTGGATCTAAAAAAGGTCCAACAACCGGTACCGGTGGTAAGAATAAAAAGCGTTTATCAGGTAAGGGTCCGACTCCAAAAGCCGAAGACCGTCCTTATCACGCAGCTGCTAAGCGCAAAAAAGCAGCTGAGAAAGCAAAAGAGAATCCACGTGCTGGCACAACACCACGCACTGGCACAACTCCACGTAGCTCAGCTGGACGTAATTCCAGAATTGATAAACCAAAGGGCGAAATTGTCGCAGGTCGTAATGCGGTACTTGAAGCACTACGTGCCTCAGTTCCGGCAACTGAAGTACTTGTAGCTCGCGGAATTGACATTGATGATCGCGTTGCAGAATCTTTACAGTTAGCGCTGCACTTACAACTTCCGATTCGCGAAGTTCACCGCGCTGAAGTTGAAGGAATCTCACCAAATAGCCAAGGAATTATTCTGGCGATTAAGCCTTATCAATATTCAAGTTTCGAAGAAATAACTCAACGCGCAAAGAATCCAATGTTGATTGTGGCACTCGATGGAGTTACTGACCCACGCAACCTTGGCGCGATCATTCGTAGCGCAGGTGCTTTTGGCGTAAATGGTGTTGTAATGACTGAGCGTCGTGCTGCTGCGATGACTGCTTCAGCCTGGAAGGCATCAGCAGGTGCTGCTGCGCGTATGCCAGTTGCCCAAGTAACTAACTTGGCTCGCACCATTGAAGAAGCTAAGAAATTAGGCTGTTTCGTGATTGGCTTAGATGGCGAAAGCGATGAATCACTTAGTGGCATGAAAGTTGCTACCGAGTCGCTAATGATCGTAGTTGGCAGTGAAGGCAAAGGCCTATCCCGCTTAGTTCGCGAAAAATGCGATCTGGTTGTTTCTATCCCAATGAATTCAGCTACTGAATCCCTAAATGCAAGTGTGGCAACTTCGATTGCACTCTTCTGGGTAGATGAGCAACGACGAACGAAATAACTATGACTTATCAAAGATTTATCGTACTTGGTGATTCTTTCACCGAAGGCATGACCGATGAGATCATCGGCGGCAATTTCCGTGGCTGGGCTGACCGGGTCGCCGATGTATTAACAACTCAGTCGCCTGATTTTACTTATGTTAATTTAGCTATTCGCGGCAAACTAATTGCCCAGGTTGCGGGTGATCAAGTACCGCAGGCGATTCCGCTAATCACAGGAAAAGAAACTTTGGTTTCTTTCCATGCTGGCATAAACAATGTCATCAGACCTAACTATCGCCCAGAAAATGTTTTTCCAATTTATAATGATGCGGTCAGAAAGTTATCTGCAACCGGGGCAACGTTAATGCTATTTACAGTTCTAGAGCGAACCGGAAATACTGGCAAGACTGCTGATATGTGGGCTGAACGGTTTGGTGCCTTTAATAAAAATGTACGTGCCATCGCAGTTGAGGTGGGAGCAATAATTGTTGATGCAAATGGGCAACAATTTTTATCTGATCGTCGATTTCTAGCCTTTGATCGACTGCACTTAAATGCACTTGGTCACGATCGTGTCGCACAAGGCGTACTTGAAGTACTTGGTATGCCTTTTGATCCAAACTGGCGATTACCACTGCCAACTGCCAAACCAACTCCTTGGTTAATCAAAAAAGCGATCAGCGTTGCTTGGTTTTTTAGCTTTGCCTTACCGTGGATCTGGCGAAGAATTCGTGGCAAATCATCCGGTGATGGGCGCAGCGCAAAGTACCCCAAGCCCACCAAATGGCCACCGCTTTAAGCGATAATCCACCTATAGGTCACCCCACGTTCACCTCCATAGGAGAAAGTTCTATCATGCCGAAACCAGAAGAGTTAATTGATCGCGAAATTAGCTGGCTCTCTTTTAACGAGCGAGTACTTGAGTTGGCACAAGATAGCGATGTGCCACTGCTAGAGCGTCTGCGATTTATGGCGATTTTTGCAAATAACTTGGATGAATTCTTTATGGTGCGCGTTGCTTCGATCATGGGCAAGATCGATAATGAAATTACCGCAAGCAATACTGCGGGCTTTACACCTAATCAACTTCTTACTGCTGTGACAGCAAAAGCTCGAGAACTTTCCAAGCGCCATGCAGATCACTTCAAGAACGAATTGTTGGAAGATTTACGCGAACATAATATTGAATTAATTACCTGGCACGATTTAAACGAAGATGAAAGTGCGTATGTAACAAAGATTTTTCGCGAGCGGATTTTCCCAGTCCTTACACCGCTAGCGGTAGATCCATCGCACCCCTTCCCATATATTTCTGGCTTATCACTAAATTTGGCAGTATTGGTTAAGCACCCAACAACCAAGGAAGAATATTTTGCCAGAGTAAAAGTTCCGCCTATTCTGGCTCGCTTCATTGCAACAAGCTCAACTGGTTCTCGGCGTTTTATTCCGTTAGAAGATGTAATTGCAATTCATTTACAAGAACTTTTCCCTGGAATGACTATTGAAGATCATTACACATTTAGAGTTACTCGCAATGAAGATCTCGAACTTGAAGAAGAATCTGAAGATCTATTGACCTCTCTTGAACAAGAGTTGTCTCGCCGTCGATTTGGACCACCAGTTCGACTTGAGATTGAAGAGGGTATCGATCAAGAACTTCTTGCAAGACTGTGTGAAGAGCTTAAAATCAATAAAGAGAATGTATTTTCATTACAGACCCCATTAGATCTAACTGCACTAAATCGCATTGCAGATCTAGACATTCCTGATTTGAAATTCCGCTCATTTAAGTCACGTACTGCTTCATCTTTTAGTGAAGTTGATTCAGGTGATCCAGAACTGTTTTTCGCGGCAATTAGACAAGGTGAAATCTTGTTGCACCACCCCTATGAGTCTTTCACCAACTCTGTCGTGCAGTTCCTGCAAAATGCGGCGCAGGACCCAGAAGTTTTAGCGATCAAACAAACGCTTTACCGTACATCGGGAGATTCGCCAATCATTGAGGCTCTAATCGAAGCTGCTGAAGCTGGCAAACAAGTTCTGGCAGTTATTGAAATTAGAGCGCGATTTGATGAGCAAGCAAATGTGCGTTGGGCTCGAAAGCTCGAAGCTGCGGGCGTTCATGTGGTCTACGGTCTAATGAATCTTAAGACGCATGCAAAATTATCTTTAGTCGTCCGCGATGAAGCCAACGGCTTACGCCGCTATTGCCATGTTGGTACTGGTAATTACAATCCTAAGACTGCTCGCTTCTATGAAGATTTAGGCATTATTAGTGCTGACCCATTATTAACTGAAGATTTAAGCAAACTATTTAATCAATTATCTGGTTTAGCCCCATCTTCTTCTTACTCTCGACTATTAGTTGCCCCACGCAGTTTGCGCTCTGGCCTTCTTGAGAAGATCGAAAATGAAATTAAGAATGCTAAAGCAGGCAAGCCAGCAGGTATTCAGTTTAAATTGAACTCATTGCTTGATGAAGAATTCGTCGAAGCACTCTATCGCGCTTCTAGCGCCGGAGTTAGCGTTGATTTAGTAATTCGCGGCATCTCATCGATTCGCCCTGGTGTTAAAGGACTTTCTGAAAACATCACAGTTCGTTCTATTCTGGGAAGATTCCTTGAGCATTCGCGCGTATATCACTTTGTAAATGGTGGTGAGGATGAATACTGGATTGGTAGCGCAGACTTGATGCATCGCAATTTAGATCGTCGAGTCGAAAGTCTAATGCGAGTTGATAAAGCTCAACACAAAGATTTATTAAGTGAGATATTTGAAGTCTCATTGTCTTCTAGTACAAGCAGCTGGCATCAAAGTGATGATAAGTGGTCACGCCACAAGGAAAGCCAAGATATTCAGGAATATCTAATGCACAAGTATTTAAACGGTTGATGATGAGCCCAAATACAGAATTAATTCAAGGTGCCGGAGTAGTTCTCTGGCGAGTGACAAAGAAAACTACTGAAATTGCTTTGGTTCATCGCCCAAAATATGACGACTGGTCTTTGCCTAAAGGAAAAGTTGAACCAGGAGAGATTCATCTATCTTGTGCAGCTCGCGAGGCAGGAGAAGAAACGGGTTTCGAAGTTGTACTAGGGCCTGAAATTGGCACCGCTAAATATTTGGCCGAAGGAACTCCTAAAGAAGTTCGTTATTGGTCTGCTCAAGCTATAGGTCAATCGCACGAGCCAAGAGATAAAAATGAAGTTGATCAGGTTATTTGGCTATCGGTGTCTGATGCCAAGAAAAAAGTTAGCGTCGATGATGATCGCGAGATAATTAAGTTTTTTGAAAGTTTTGGCATAAATACCACTCCGATTGTTTTACTTCGACATGCAAAAGCTCTAAAGCGTGAAGAGTGGGAAGGTGATGATGGTGATCGTCCGCTCGATAACAAAGGTCAACTTCAAGCAAAGCGGATGCATTCGATCTACCAAAATTACGGCCTCACAGAAATTCATACTTCCGATGCGCAACGTTGTATTGAGACAATTGAACCGATGGCTAAGTCTTTAAAGCTAATTCCGATATTTTCAAGCGATTTATCAGAGTACCGATACGAAAAAGATAAAGAAGCGCCACTCGATTATGTATGGAGCCTGCTAAAACCTGATTTAAATGTAGTTGTTTGTAGCCATAATCCAATTCTGCCTAAGTTAGTCAAGAAGTTAATCGGAAAGAAGAATTTTAAGAAGATCGAAGTAGATCTTTTGCCTGGCGAAGCATTTATTCTGCATCATCGCGATGGCGAAGTTGTTGCAGTTGACTGGATCGAAGCACCGGCCGTTTAATTATTTAGCGTTCCATCCAGTCTAACCAGCGTAAAACAATGCCTTCGCGCAGCGCCCAAGGGCAAATTTGAATCTGAGTAATATGCAATCGCTCCATTACGGTTCGCGCAACAATCGCACCGGCAGTTATCTGTTTTGCGCGACTGGCTGATACGCCCGGAAGTTCTGCGCGAGATTTATTAGACATCTCACTTAATTTAGGAATCATCATCATTAGGGCGCTTAGCTCTAAAACATTTGGATCGCCTTTAAACCAATGAGCACCTAATCGAGCAAGTGTGCGAAAAGTTTTACTGGTTGCTACAAATTGATCAGCAGCATGTTCAACAATTTCTTCGGGCAGTTCAGAAACTATTAATTCGCGCACCCTGGACTCAAGGTTTCTGATCTCCTTACTCGAATAAGGGTCATTGTCTAAAAATTCTCGTGTTAGTCGAGCAGCGCCCAGCGGCAGCGAAATAGTCGCCTCAGGATTTTCGTCATCACCTAAACCAATTTCTAGCGAACCGCCACCGATATCAATTACTAACAGTCGACCACTTGACCAGCCATACCAACGACGAGCAGCTAGAAAAGTCATATTTGCCTCTTCGTCGCCAGAAAGAATATTTATGTCGATACCAAACTCTTTATTCAAATTAGCCAAAATCTGCGCACCATTGCGTGCATCTCGAATAGCCGATGTTGCAAAAGCCAAAATTTCATCAGTCTTAAATTCGCGCGCATGATCTACGGCATCAGAGATAGCTTGGCGCAGAAGCGCGATTCCAGCCTCAGTGATCTCATTAGATTTATTAAGGTAATCAGTTAAGCGCAGTTCGACCTTTTGATTTGTGGTTGGGCTGGGCCGTGCACCTGGGTGGGCATCTACTACCTGCAGGTGAATAGTGTTCGATCCAAGATCTAGAACACCGAGTCTCATAGGCGCAATCTACAGGGGTATTGCTGGGCGCAACGTTAACGATTTCTGAATTTCTCAATCTCCTGCCATAATTACGTCCCTTGCAGCGATGTAAGTAAAGGCCTCCCTAGCTCAGTGGTAGAGCAACGCACTTGTAATGCGTAGGTCGTCAGTTCAATCCTGACGGGGGGCTCCAGATTTTAAAACGTGCTCAGTTACCTATTTGTTAGACTTTCAATCATGAGCAGACCAATTAAACCAGAGCTTCAACCTGGCTTTGATGACCTTTGGCGTGCCAATGAAGATTATTCGAATAATTTTAAATATAGCGAGCTAACTGGCCGAGCAGCTAGAGGTTTAGCGATTGTTACCTGCATGGATTCACGCATCAATCCGCTTTCGGTAGTTGGTATGAAATCTGGCGACGCCAAAATTTTACGTAATGCCGGAGCTCGCGTTACTCAAGATGTACTTCGTACTCTAGTTTTAGCAACCTATTTACTTGGCGTTGATCGTATTTTGGTAATGCCACACACTGATTGTCGAATGGCTCAAGAGGATGAAGAAGTTATTCATGCCATGATCGAAGAAAAACATGGCGTAGATACTCGCTCACTCGAATTTAATACTGTGGTTGATCAGCGCGCTGCACTAAGCCAAGACCTCGCACGCATCAGAGCATTTCCGCTGATTCCTAAGAATGTAATTGTTAGTGGCGGGATTTATCACGTAGCCACCGGCAAGATTGAGCCAATCGAGAGTTAAGCAGGATTAGTGCGGCGAATTGGTTGTCTAGTCACCGGGTAAGCCTGATCGATTAAAAAACTTTTAATAAGTGCAGTAACAAATTCAGGTTTTTCTTTTACTAAACCATGCGAAGTTCCGGGAACTATTGCTAACTGGCCAAGTGATAAAGCTTCGTAAAGTTCAATCGAATGCGAATGCTTTACAACATCATCATCGGCAGCCATTACTAGTGTTGGCACACTTATCTGTGCGATATCGGCAATATCAATATTTGGTTCAACTTTCCAAATTTCGTGCATTTTGGCGTTCTTAATCGCTAGCGTCTCTGGCGCATCTGGTGACATCAAAGCGTATTCAGCGCGCTCTTCATCGCTGATTCCAGCTGGATCAAATACGGGCAGCTCAACAATCCCATCTGCATTGAAGTTAGCCGCAATGGAAACAATTGATTTAACTAGATCGGGCCGTGCAACAGCAACCATTAGCGCAATATTTGCACCATCGCTATAACCAACTAAATGAACTGGTTCCTTAATTACCTCGGAAATAAATGCAATTGCTTCATCACGTTGAAAATCAAAGTAAAAACTTCCTGGTTGATCTGCACTACGGCCGTGGCCAGCACGGTCATATGCATACAAGTGAAATGAATCTTCTAGCGGCGCAACCATTACATCAGCAAATGAATCAGTATTACTAAGCCCGCCATGCAATAGAAGTACGGCTTCACCGTTATTAGCCCATTCAAAACTCCAAAGTGGGTAGCCAGAGACGCTTAAATATTTCATCTTCGTTTATCGATTACGCGATATCCATGATGTGGCGATTTCCGCGATCAAAAGTTAAGTAGTTCCAGGTCCAGTCTGCAATTGTGCCAACCTTGTTGCGACCACCTAAAAGATAGAAGAGATGGAGGAAAATCCAGATAAACCAAGCAGGAACTCCAGTTAGTTTTAGATTTTTAACTTCCACAACAGCCTTATGACGACCGATTGTTGCCATCGAACCTTTATCGCGGTATTTGAAATCTTCGGTCGGGCGACCATTGCTCAGATTCAAAATCTGTTTAGCGGCCCAAGCACCTTGTTGAAGTGCAACTGGCGCCACCATTGGAAGTAAATTGCCCTTGGCATCAGTTAAGCCGGCAATGTCGCCGATAGCCCAAATATTTGGATAATGATTTACCTGCAACGTAGGCGTGGTATCAATTCTTGATTTAACAATTGGCAGTTTTAGCGCTTCTGCAGTTGGTTCACCGCGCACACCTGCGGCCCAAATAGTCACTTCAGATGGAATGTCATCACCATCTTTGATTGATATTTTACGTGGCGCGACTTTTGCTACCGCAGTGTTTAGGAAAACCGTAACACCCATTTTTTCTAAATCTCGTTTTGTACGTTCAGATAACTTGGCCGAAAATGTTGGCAACAGACGTGGTCCAGCTTCAATTAAATTAATCTTCATATGTTTAGACGCATGTTCGTGGTCATTCTTAAGCGGACCGGAAATAAGTTCGGCTAACGCGCCAGCCATCTCAACACCTGTTGGCCCACCACCGACGACAGTTAGCGAAAGAACTGTGTCATCTTCGAAGCGACAGAGATCTTCAAATCGGCGCATAATTTCGGCTCGAATATTAATTGCGTCAGCAACGCTCTTCATGCCTAATGCATGCTCGGTTACGCCAGGAATATTGAAATCTGCAGTTGCTGAACCAAGGGCGAAAATTAAGTGATCAAAGTGAAGAACTTCGCTGCTATCTAACTTGATCGCTTGGTTCTTATGATCGATTTCTATTGGTGAACCCATTCGAAATTTAATATCGCTTTTGCGCAACCCGCTTCGAACTGGATATGCCACATGATCGGCCGCTAACCCAGCAGTTGCTACCTGGTAGAGCAAAGGGAGAAAAGTTTGGAAATTATGGCGATCGACCAAGGTTACATCTGCTTTACCAGCTAATTCGCGGGCAGCCGTTAAACCACCGAAGCCTGCACCCAAAATAACTACGCGAGGCTTAGCCATGTGATCTCCTTCCCAAATTCAAAACTGCAAATCTAATTGGTTAAGTCTATTGTTTATCTCATGGAACCGCAGACCAAAGACCGCAAGTACCTAGTAACAGGGGCTTCTGGCTATGTGGGCGGTCGCTTAGTGCGAAGTTTATTGAATGAAGATTTAGAAGTACGAGTCTTGGTCCGCGACAAAGAGAAAATTAAGGGTCAACCCTGGTTTAACCATGTGGAAATTGTTGAAGGAAATGCCAATTCCGAGTCCGACTTAATTGCGGCACTTACCGGAATCCATACCGCTTTCTATTTACTGCACTCGATAAATCTTGGTAAGAATTTTGATGATATCGAAGCAGTAATGGCGCGCGGTTTTGCAAAAGCGGCTGAAGCTGCGGGAATTTCACAAATTGTTTATCTGGGTGGAATCGCAAATGATAAAAAATCTAGCCAGCACTTAGCTTCCCGTGTTCAAACTGGTGCTGAATTAGCTTCTGGCGCTGTACCAGTATTAGAACTACGGGCCGGAATTATTATTGGTTCTGGTTCGGCATCCTTTGAAATGTTACGTCATCTAACTCACCGACTACCAATCATGACTACCCCGAAGTGGGTTTCAAATCTAACTCACCCAATTGCGGTCAGAGATGTGCTTTATTACTTACGGGGTGCGGCAGCCCTAGAAGTTCCAGTAAACAAAGTTTTTGATATCGGTGGGCCGGAGATACTTTCATACGCTGACATGATGCAAAAGTTTGCCAAACTTTCTGGCCTACCGCGCCGTTGGATAATTAAAGTTCCAGTGCTAACGCCGGAGCTATCAAGTTTATGGATTGGGCTGGTAACGCCAGTGCCAACTGCGCTCGCTCGACCGCTCGTTGGCTCACTCATCAACGAAGTAGTTGCAGATCCAAAGAAGAGTATTAATAGTTTGATTCCATTACCTGCCGAAGGATTACTCAATGTCGAGAGTGCAATCAATCTTGCCCTTTCCAGAACTAGCGATGGGAAAGTAGAAACACGTTGGTCTGATGCTGCCTACCCAACTGCGCCATGGCAGAAAGCTCAAGGAGACCCCGAATGGGCTGGTGAAATGACTTTGAAAGATTTCCGCGAAACTACAACTGATATTCCATTGGCCGATATTTGGAAAACCATTGAAGGCATCGGCGGGCAACATGGTTGGTATGGCTCGGATTTTCTCTGGTTTGCTCGAGGTTTATTAGATCGCATGTTCGGCGGTGTTGGATTACGTCGAGGTCGGCGAGACCCAGATCATTTAAGAGTTGGAGACAGCTTAGATTTCTGGCGCGTTGAGAAAATTGAACGTGAATCCGTTTTGCGTTTATATGCCGAAATGGTTTTACCTGGGAAAGCTTGGCTGGAATTTAGAGTGTCTGAAGAAAATGGAAAAACTCACATAGTGCAAGAGGCAAGCTTTGAGCCTCGAGGTTTAGGTGGGCAGCTGTATTGGTACTCAGTGTTGCCATTTCACACCTTTGTATTTCCAACTATGTTGCGCAACATAGTTAAAAAGACTCAGCGCAATATTCGTTAACTAAAGTTCCTAATTAGTGGCAGACTCTCGGCATGCATGAGTTCACTCCTGAAGTCGAAGCGCTCGCAAATGAAGTGCTGGCCTACAGCCTTGAGCGGTTAAAGAGTGATCCACCTCTAGATGGTCCGTTATCTGAAGCTGAACTTTTTGCTCAAGTCGGAAATACAATCACAGCAAAAGGTCTTGGCGGCAAAGAAGCACTTGATGTTTTTACTTCAGTATTAGCAAAGGCCTGTATTTCAACAGACCACCCGCGCAATTTAGCTTTCATTCCATCAGCGCCTAGTGAATATGCAAACCTCTTTGATTTAGTTGTTGGAGCTAGCGCTTTATATGGCGGCTCATGGCAAGAAGGATCTGGTGCGGTTTTTGCTGAGAATCAAGCGCTGCGCTGGATTGCTGATTTAGCTGGCTTGCCACAAAGTTCTGGCGGTGTCTTTGTGCAGGGCGGAACGATGGGCAATCTATCTGCGTTAGTTGTAGCACGCGCACAAGCGCGTAAAAATTTCCCGGATACCACGCGTTGGGTAATCGCTTGCAGTGATCAAGCGCATTCATCGATTGCATCAGCTGCACAAGTTATGGATGTCGATGTTTTGAAGATTGCTGTTGATGAAAATGGCAAGTTGCAAGGCGAAACTGTTGCTAAAGAAATTGATGCACTACACCGACAAAGCGGCCGTCGGGTATTTGCCGTAGTTGCTACGGCAGGCACTACAAATCTAGGCATAATTGATGATTTAGCTGGAATTGGTGCTGCTGCAAAAGCTCGCGAGATTTGGTTCCATGTTGATGGTGCTTATGGGTTAGCCGCCTTGTGTGCACCTTCGGTGCGATCACTTTTCAATGGTGTTGAAAATGCTGACTCGTTAATTGTAGATCCACATAAATGGTTGTTCGCGCCCTTTGATGCATGTGCATTAATTTATCGATCACCTGAGTTAGCGCGTGAAGTTCATACTCAACACGCTTCATACCTTGATACTTTGCATGACGGAAATTGGAATCCATCGGATTACGCGATTCATTTAACCCGTCGCACTCGTGGTTTACCTTTTTGGTTTTCACTTGCAGCTCATGGAACTGATGCGTATTCCGAAGCAATGGAACAATCACTTGAAGTTGCAAAATATGCTGCTAAGAAAGTTAGCGAACATCCGAATCTAAAATTACTTTGTGAACCAGAACTTTCAATTGTGGCATTTACTCGCACTGGTTGGGCTGCATCTGATTATCAAAAGTGGAGTGATGATTTATTAACTGATCAAGTTGGTTTTATTCCACCGTCATCTCATGATGGTCAGCCGATTTTGCGATTTGCCATAGTCAACCCGTGGACAAAATTCAGCGATATTGATCTGATTTTGCAGCGGTTATAAATCACTTGAAGTTCCCACACTTTTACGCATGTGTTAAGTAAGATTGCCCTCATGTCCGCACAAGAACAGCTCTCGGTCTCGGTAAATCTGACCGATCTTGAAATGGCGATCCTAGAATTCGAACGCAATTGGTGGCGTTATGCCGGCGCCAAAGAGTCCTCAATCAAGGAACTCTTCGATATGGATGCGCCCAAGTATTACCGCCTGCTAAATGATTTGATCGACCGCGAGGACGCTTTGGCTGCCTCGCCGATGCTAGTTAAGCGCCTGCGCCGCCTTCGTGAGGCCCGCACACAGGCTCGTTCAGCCCGCTAAACCCGCTCCAAGCGCTCAATCCACCCCACTTTCGGCCCTAGCCTCGTTTTGCGCGGGCGAAATAATCTGCGTAGATTTGGCGTTAGCACTCGAGGGGTGTGAGTGATAAAACGCCCCAGTTATTCAAAGTTCAACAAATGATTAATGAGCACGAAGGAGCAAGACCATGGCCAAGCAGATTGCCTTTAACGAAGAAGCCCGTCGCGGGCTAGAGCGCGGAATGAACGTACTCGCAGACGCCGTAAAAGTAACGCTCGGACCTCGCGGACGTAACGTTGTCCTCGAGAAGAAGTGGGGCGCCCCAACAATTACTAATGACGGCGTATCAATTGCCAAAGAGATCGAACTAGATGATCCATGGGAAAAGATTGGCGCTGAATTAGTTAAGGAAGTTGCTAAGAAGACTGACGATGTTGCCGGCGACGGAACCACAACTGCGACCGTCCTTGCTCAAGCACTTGTTCGCGAAGGCCTACGTAACGTTGCTGCTGGTTCAAATCCAATGGCGCTAAAGCGCGGAATTGAAAAGGCAGTTGAAGCGATCGTTGCCGAACTACTTTCAATGGCAAAGAGTGTTGATTCAAAAGAACAGATTGCAGCTACTGCATCTATCTCAGCGGCAGACACCACAATCGGCGAAATGATCGCTGAAGCAATGGATAAGGTCGGCAAAGAAGGCGTTATCACTGTTGAAGAGTCAAATACTTTTGGTCTTGAACTCGAACTAACTGAAGGTATGCGCTTTGATAAAGGTTACATCTCACCATATTTCGTAACTGATCAAGATCGTATGGAAGTAGTTCTAGAAGATGCTTACGTGCTACTTGTTAACTCAAAGATTTCAAACATTAAAGACTTGCTACCAATTCTGGAAAAGGTAATGCAATCAGGTAAGCCACTTGCGATCATCGCTGAAGATGTTGAAGGCGAAGCACTTGCCACACTCGTGGTTAATAAGATTCGCGGAATTTTCCGTGCTGCTGCAGTTAAGGCGCCAGGTTTTGGCGATCGTCGTAAGGCGATGTTGCAAGATATTGCAATCCTTACCGGTGCAACAGTTATCTCGGAAGAAGTTGGCCTAAAGATTGATCAAGCTGGTCTAGAACTTCTTGGAAAAGCTCGCAAGGTAGTTATCAGCAAGGAAGAAACCACCATTGTTGAAGGTGGCGGAGATGCTGATCAGATCAAGGGCCGCGTAAATCAAATTCGCGCTGAGATCGAAAAGAGCGATTCAGATTACGATCGTGAAAAGCTACAAGAGCGTCTAGCTAAGTTAGCTGGCGGCGTTGCTGTTATTAAGGCAGGCGCAGCTACTGAAGTTGAACTTAAAGAGCGCAAGCACCGCATTGAAGATGCTGTTCGTAACGCAAAAGCTGCAGTTGAAGAAGGCATCGTTGCCGGTGGTGGCGTTGCGCTACTTCAGGCCGGACATGCAGTTTTCGCTAAGTTAAAACTTGAAGGCGACGAAGCAACTGGTGCCAAGATTGTTGAACTATCAATCGAAGCGCCACTAAAGCAGATCGCAGTTAATGCTGGTCTTGAAGGTGGCGTAGTCGTTGAGAAAGTTCGTCACTTAACTGCTGGTCATGGCTTAAATGCAGCAACTGGTGAATATGTAGACATGATCAAGGCTGGCATCATCGATCCAGCTAAGGTAACTCGTTCTGCACTGCAAAATGCGGCATCAATTGCAGCACTATTCATCACAACTGAAGCAGTGATCACAGATAAGCCAGAGAAGAATCCAGCGCCGGCACAGCAAGGCGGCGGAGACATGGACTTCTAAAGTAAATAAGCCTAAATAGGCTGCTAATTAGTAAAGCGCCACCCTCGATTACCTTGAGGGTGGCGTTCTGCTTTACTCTTAGCCCATGAGTAAATGGGATGCCCGCGATTTAGCGCACGCCGCCGCGATTGAAGATGCCGGCGATGCCAAGTTAGTTGGCGACTTCGTCACTGTTGATTTCGATGATGAAGATCGCATCGCAACTTATTTATTCGAAGCGAATTTAAGTGGCTATCGCGGATGGCGTTGGGCTGTTACAGTTTCTAAAGTTGATAGCAAATCATCAGCAACTCTTTGCGATGTAGTTGTTCTTCCTGGCCCCGATGCACTTGTGCCACCAAAATGGATTCCATACCGTGATCGTTTGCAGCCAGGCGATGTTGGCGTTGGCGACATTGTTCCTTCGTCACTCGATGACACTCGTTTAACAACTGGTGAAGCTGCACTTCCAGCTGATGAAGAGCTAGATCCAGGTCTAGCATTTGAATTAGGTTTAGGTCGCACTCGCGTTTTATCAATTGAAGGCCGCGATCAAGCTGCTAAACGTTGGCATGATGGCGAGCGTGGGCCAAATTCACCGATGGCACAGATGGCACCTAAGCCTTGTAATTCATGTGGCTTCTTTATTCCGATTGCCGGTTCGATGCGCAGCGCATTTGGTGCATGCGCTAATGCGATCTCACCGGAAGATGGCCGCGTAGTTTCGGCTGCACACGGCTGTGGCGCTCACTCCGAAGCAACTTTCTAAGCTAATAATCGCACTTCACGCCTCAAGTTAAGTGCGATAAACTAGCCCCCTGTCCGCAACCGCGGCTAAACGATTACTAGAGTTAAAAACTCAATTTTATAAATGTTGAAGGAGACCCCAAATGCCATCAGGCCGCGTTAAATGGTTCAGCCTGGAAAAAGGTTTCGGTTTTATCGCTTCCGATGAAGGCGAAGATGTTTATCTTGCTGCTTCATCACTTCCAGCCGGTGTAACAACGGTTAAGCCAGGTACCAAACTTGAGTTCGGTGTTGCCGATAGTCGTCGTGGCCCACAAGCGTTATCTGTTGTAATCATTGATGCGCCACCTTCATTAGCTGAAAACAATCGTATTAATCCTGATGATTTAGCAGCGATTATTGAAGATTCAATCAAGATGTTAGACAAAGTTGGAAATGGTTTGCGTCATGGCCGTCGCCCAACTGCTGCTGAAGCAGAGCGTCTAGGTCGCGTACTGCGCGGTATTGCTGCGCAACTCGAAGCTTAAATTCCGCTGCGCTTTGCGCGACGAATTGAATAACGAACACCAGTAGCACCGAGTGCTGCACCAAAAACACATGTCCAAATAATTTTGGTTTCTGTTCCGATTACAAGCGCAACTATGCCTGCAATAAGCCACGCAATAGTTCCAATAGTCACTAGAATTACCACTGTTCGAACTTTTCGATCTAAATTTTGATCTGACATGAGAGCAGAGTAATGCGTTTTTCGGTCAAGAGCGATGGTAACTGGCGCGCTTTTCGACACCGTAATTTTCGAATTCTCTACCCAGCAAATGCCGCCTCAAATATTGGTGGTTGGGTGCAGCGCATTGCGCAAGATTGGTTAGTTCTTGAGTTAACACATAGTGGTTTCTATTTAGGTTTAGTTACGGCTCTACAGTTTGCACCGGTCTGGTTTGTTAGTTTGCCCGGCGGCGCTCTTGCTGATCGTTTCAACAAACGAAAAGTATTGATAGTTACGAATACCATTGCTGGGCTTACTTCACTGGCGCTAGGTTTATTAGTCGTTACAGATACGGTTCAAATTTGGCACGTTATGGCCATTGCTTTTGTACTGGGTTTAGCGGATGCAACTGATAAACCAGTTCGGCAAAGTTTTGTATCTGAGATGGTGGGCATTACCGATATGCCAAATGCAGTTAGCTTGAACTCGGCAAATTTCAATTTTGGAAGGCTAGTTGGCCCAGCGCTATCAGGCTTGCTTATCGCTGCTTTTGGAACTGGACCATCGTTTCTAATTAATGCATGCGCCTACATAGTGGTAATTATTGTGATGGCCAATATCCGCGAAGCTGAACTCTTCCGCGAACCGCGTACGCCGGGGCCGACCACAATTCGCGAAGGTCTTAAGTACGTTATGGCTCGTCCTGACCTGTTTGTAGTTATGTCAGTAATCTTTTTTGTCACAACTTTCGGGCTAAATTTTCAATTATTCAATGCCTTAATGGCAACTAAGGTTTTTGATAAAGGCGTAACTACGTTTGGTCTGATGGGTACATTTATTGCAATTGGCTCTCTTAGCGCCGCGCTCTTTTCACCGCGGATTGAGAAGTATCGATCTACTAAATTTGTAACTTTTAGCGCTATTACTTTTGGTTGTGCAATTTTTATAATTGCATTTATGCCGACCTTCCATGCTTACATGCTTATGTTGCCTGTTGCTGGGGCTGCAGCTCTAACGACAATGATTGCGGCAAATTCAACTGTGCAAACTAATTCTGACAGCGCTGTTCGTGGCCGGGTAATGGGAATTTATCAATTTGTTTTCCTTGGGGGAGCGCCACTCGTAACACCAATGCTTGGTCTTTTCTCTGAATCATTTGGAATTCGTCACACAATTACCTTATGTGCCGCAATTACAATCACAGCGCCAACCCTAATCTGGTTAAAATTTAAAGATCGCTTAGCGGTTCCGGCTGATATTTCAATTGCTGCAGTATTAAAGACCGCTTAAAACAAACATTCCTAATATTCCAAAGAGAATTACTAAAGTTACTATTCGACGGGTCTTGTAGCTCATTACTTAATCACATTCGTATTATTGTGTGAAGGAACCTTCACGATAATAGCCATAGCAATTGCGATTAGCACGGGCACCATGATGTAAGCACGGCTAATTCCCAAACTATCGCCCAACACGCCAAGTGCAAATGGTGCGCCACCAATAGCTAAACCAGCAGCCAATGAACTTTTACCAATTGCTAAATCCGGGCGATTATCACTAAGCCCAATTAAGCGAATTGACGCCAATGCGAATTGCATTGAAATTCCAAGGCCCATGATTAGTAGTGAGAATAAGGAAAGAACTAAAATGTGTGAGAACCAGAAGATGGCAAAACCGATGAATTGAGCACCGATAATGATTTGTAATTGATGATCAAGTTTGAATCGTCGTAATACAGGACCGCCGAACCAACGGCCGATGCCCATTCCGGTTCCAAGAGCAACAATGCAGACTGTGCTGATTGCAGCCGTTGAACCAACTCGGTCACGCAATAGAGCTGCCGCCCAGAAGGTAGTTGCGAATTCGCTTGAGATACAGGCAACGAAACCAATCCAGGCCCACCAAAATTGTGGCGATAGTTTGCCGCGTTGGGGGCCATCAAGGTCTGGCACATGTTCTTCAGCGTCTTTTTCGCGGCCAAAAATATAGAGAATTAAAGAAAGTGGGGCCGCTAGCAATAAGCCATAACGCCAACTTATTGAAGTGCCAGCCAAAGTTCCAACAAATAAAGTTCCGGTTACATAGCCAACCGAACCAATTGAATTTGATTGTGG